>SDBV01001298.1_pt1 | contig 37791 bp, 60 predicted proteins | sample 2277081 | NCBI WGS metagenome assembly SDBV01 (sample SAMN10402039, study PRJNA504765) | marine sediment metagenome | isolation source: marine sediment core GS10_PC15, 223 cmbsf | place: Arctic Ocean: Southern Knipovich Ridge | collected 2010 | reverse complement strand
TCTCTGCTTGAGCCAGCCGTTGTTGGTTATTAATAGCCTGATCCAAAAACCATAGTTTCGACCCTATCTCTACGTCTAAGAAAGCGTTACCCCACCAGCCACGTCTTAACTGTGGTGTCGGCACTTCATCCACGTCCGCCCTAGCATCTGCGAATAGGCTAACTTCAAGTGAGGTATCAAAACTATCAATCAGTTCAAAATCGCCATTCGCAGCGAATGAAATATCATTATTAGTGAGTTTTACATCGACAAAATCAGTCATGGTGCTATTTTATGCCCATATAGACTAAAAATCAACCGTTGCGAGGAAGGCTAAACTATGTAACTATGGCGATAGAATTATAAAAAGGTAAAAATAAATGACCCCCATTGAAATTAACAACCTCATCCCAGCCCACACCGTTTTAGTTGTTTATAAAGACATAGAGATAACATATAATCCTGCTGTCCAGCAAGTCTATTTAAAAAACACGAGTGCATCAGAAACTTATTACTTGGGATATAAATTTGAAGGTAACACTGCAGGACATCCTATCATCCCATATACCGCCGTCCCTGCAGGAATAGTTGGTAGCGTCCGAATTAAGCTATCGCCACAGCAAGTCTATTATCCATCCTTTGACGGCTCAGGCGACTTAGATAATTCACTCAATGTTGCATTTATCAACAACTCGATGATTTGGATTGACATGACAATAACTAATTTCGAAGGCACGAGCTGGCGAGCGAATATGAATAATCAGCATCTTGACACAAACATAAATGGAATACTAATGTCAAACTTAACAACAAGCCATCCAAACTAATCTAACGCACAGTGACAGGGATGTCGCACTCTGCAACGTATCTGCAAGTTGTCTTGTTACACACTTTAGCTTGATGACAAGTTGCGCCTTCAGGCACGTTAAAGCTATAGACTTCTGTTTGATTGTCAGCAAAAGCCACGCTCAATAGCAAAACGGGTAACAATAGATATTTCATTTTCGATACCTGAAAAAGTTAGCGACTAGATAAAAGAATGATGAAGCAACGACAATCACAGCGATAATAGCCATAGTGCTAGTTAAATCTTGTGAGATAAAAGTAGCACATGCGATGCTTAAGAATATGCCAATTGCAGCAGATGCAATCGTTTTAGTTTTGCCGATTATATGTAAATCAGCGATAAATGTTTTAATAAAGTTCATTTGTGGACTGTATCAAGATTTTTGTCGTTGGTCAAATTCCATACTATGCTGGATAACCTCATTCATAAACTCCTATACATTCTTTAGTAGCCCCCGCTAAGTTACACAACTCAAGAATAGCTGCATGAGTACCTTTAGTTATTATGCCATCGTCGCTGCCTCTCACCGCGTCTCTAGCAAGAAGGGCTTGTTCGCTAAGGTGAGTTAGTACTTCAATCAAGCGTTGACTAGCAAGTATCTCGTGGCGCGTCTCATCAATACTTATAGAGCCACTTATATAATCCAACTCACCTACACTACCTATTCTATTGCTCATCAGTGCATCACCTCGTTGTTTTTCGATAGATGATAAGGACGCATTATTTCCTTAACACATTCTAAATGTTTTTCCATATATTGAGTTGTTTCTTTGACCATGACATGCGTAACGTCTAGTAAATCTTGATACTCCCTATTTGTCGTCATTCCAGGTTTATTTTGCGCTTTCATAAACTTTGCCAGTTCTTTATATGCTTTTGAAAAATTATTAAGCGTGTCATAGCATAATGTTGCATCATCATTTTTCATCGTCTCATCTCCTTTGTAGCCATGGGCTTGTGCCTATTCATGATTAAGTTATAAAGCCCTACAGCAGCCCCAGCAACGGCTGAGACGATGCAGAGGGCAGCTAGGAATAGTAAGATTATCAGTAAAGTTACTAGCATGGTTTTTGCTCCATTTCATGAGATAAATTAAGCAGCACTCCAATAATAATTCTAGATTTATTGCTCATATTCTCTTGCAACTTTCTATCTTGAATAATAGGTGAAGTATCATGCATCACATCCATTATATTATCAGCCCAAGCCTTTATTTTCTCACGATCAGTCATTTTATTCTCCTAAGTAATTTAGCCAAAGCGGTACTCACCACATCGGATGCTTTAGTCACTTTATGTTGCAAAGTGGTGTCAGAAATCGAGGGAAGGTCACGCCTTACCTTGTCCAATTTATAAGCCCATTCTAGTACTTTGTCTCGATCAGTCATGGTTTTTCCCTCTCATACATAATTTTTCTAACTTTTCCAAAAATTCTGGTAGGATCATTTCCCACGCATCGCGCCATTTTATGTAGCTTGGATCATCTGTGGTCACACGCAGCACAAACGCTTCATAGTCACGATGGTAGCTCATAAAATCAATCCAGTTACGTTTTGTTACATAGAGAAACCCGTAGACTTGCCCTTTATATTTGGACGGCAATTTGTTTTCTTCAGTGTATTGAATATGAGTTTTGAGTTCAGGACACTTAATTTCTAGCCCTCCATCCTCGCCAATCAAGCCGTCAGGACTGCAACCATACGCGCTGGCAGCGTAGGGCGTACAGAAGCCCACACGCTGCACAGTAATGTTGTTTTCAAACTCATAGGCACTCACTGCTTCAGGCTCAAGTTCTTTACCACGGCGCATATGGTAGCTGTCCCATTCGCCCTCTTCAGCCATGCCACTAGCGCGTTCTGCTGCTAGTTCATAGATATAAGCATCTTTAGAAGGCTTGAGGGTAGAAGCCGTCATAACACGGCTAAAATTCGACCCTGTCACCTTTCCCACGCGCTCTTGATGCCATTCTGGTGATCCTTGTTCAAAGTTGGATATAATCATGAACTCTCACCTTTTTTGCGTAACATTCTAGTCGCTTGCCCTAGCCTAGAAATTGGCATATCTCTCAGATTTTCAATTCCAAAAAATTCTAAAAACTTTTTTCTTTGAGCAGAATAAGTTGTGATTAGATTTTCCAATTCAGCTATTTGCTCATCATCTATTAGCTCGCTGTATTGAGATGCCACGCGCCCGTCACTGTCTTTATCTCCAGTTGTTAGACCTAAACCTAGTTTCAAGCTGTTTCGCTGAAGATACGACAAGGTTGATCCCATGGCTTGTAGTTCATTCTTTGACCCTGTTTTATCAGCTGGTCCAGTGGCAGTCGTACGTTCACTATGTCCTGATACGTGAGTTAATATAAAAGTTACAGCTATATCTTTGTTATCAGTCTTAGTTTCAAACCGATAAGAAAACTTATATTTTTTGAGATAAGGTGCTACTATCGCTGCCATGTCGCAGAGTTGCGTAAACTTATAGCTTGTACTATTAAAAGAAACTTCGCTTTGGTTTACAATGGGTGGAATGTCGTTTTGACACTCTAAAAATGCTGTAAAAAATTCTTTACGTGCTTGGTTTGCATCGTATCGTTCTTTTAACTGCATCAATCTGTCCAGCTTGTCAACGTCCACATCCTTTGCCAAAACTGCACTTTGAATAATCGACAGAATGCAAGGTTCTTTAGCATCTTGTATTGTTTTTAATTCACTCATGATTTGTCCTCTTCTCTGAAATCAGCAATTCTAGTTGTACCCGTTCTCATCCTCTTTGTTAGTTCTTTTAGAGTGCTTTTGGACAATTCTAACTCAGAGATTAAATCGTTCAATTGACGTTCAAGTGACTGGCTCGCATCTAAAAAATACTCGTGCGAATTAGAATCTAAAACTACTCCGTAATTAAGAGTTAGCTTCAGACTTGTATCGCCACTCACTAAGTCTGTAACATATTCTAGTTTTAATTCACTCATCGCATTTACTCCAATTTAATCCCTCAACATAATTTTTCGCTTCTTTTTTTAGAGCGTTAATTCGAACATCGCTCCAGCAAATTCTGCCTTCGGAAAACTTAATCGCTGCATCAACATAAGCCAGCCAAGCGTTATGCCTCGCCGAGCCATGCGCCCATTTTTCAGTAGTTAATTTCATCGTCAAACCTCCGTTGAATTGCTGTATTTCTTCGCTCAACTTTTTTTGCATGAGCTTCCAGAATGGTCATATTATCAGCTCCCCATTCTTTTTTAGACAGCTCCTTTGTATGCAGTTCTAATGCTTCTAATATTTTTTTTAATTCGTATGTTACGATTTCTGGATTAGTCATGATTGTAGCTCCTTTTGTTGTGATGATTTGCTTGATAAAAATGCAGAGGATAGATTGTTGCGTTCTTTTTCCTTTTCATAAAAATTTTTAAGATGCCACCAGCCTATTCCTCCTTTTATTAAAGCATAAGTTGAAAATTCATCTCGTCCTTTGCTAAATCTACTCCAATAATTCAAATGCTTTGCTTCATGTGTTGTCATAATGATTTATCCTATTTTGTCCGTCTTCAAGCACCATTGCTTGATTTGATCATTATAAACTACTTTGTTTGCAAATGCAAGCATAAATGCAAGTTATTTATTATATCGCTAGAAATTGGCAAGAAAATAAAAAATTATCGCTCGGTATACTTGATAACTCGGGTAACGCTGGCGCGTATATACCGCGTATAGCGTCCCCGTCGGCATATTCATTTTTTTAGCTGCCTTGCGCCACGATCCTGCTCTATCCAAGATTTCTTCTAGCATCTGCCAAGGCTCAGGCAATCTATTAAATTCTTCTAAAAATTCTTTATTATTCATATTTTTGTGTCTCGCCATTTATACTCAAAGTTTGTTGTGTCTCGTGGTTTGCGTTTCGCTAGACGCAAACGATTGAAGTCTAACTATACAAGCTTGTATTTCCCGCTGTTGCCCTTCCAATGCTGATATAAAGTCTCTTTTAGCTTCGTCAAAACTTTCGTTACACGCCAAGGGTGGAACTTCATCTTCAAGATAAAATCGATGAACTGAGGCGCAGCCGGTGTTAGCCATAGGTCTAAATTTATAAATAACTTCCACTTTAAACCTCCTCTGGCTCGTAAACGCCGTAATTTTCAAATAGCCAGTCTTCGCCGTGCTTTTCGTGCAATGGCGTGAAGTAGCTAACTATGTATGCCCGTGCTATGTTCGCCATAGCCTCATGAATTATAATCATTGCGTGGTGAGCGTCGCCTATGTTAGTTTTATTTATCACACCAAGATGATATTTAATTCTCATCTCTTGCCCGTCAGTCAATTCTTCCGTTGCATATTTCAACAACAATTTCTGATGATCCAAGTTAACGGCTTCAAGCCCTGTAAACTTAGTTTTAGGACGGTTAAGCTCTATGTATTCCACGTCATGCGCCCGTTCATCTTCAGCCACTCTGCATTGTTCGTTCATGTTTTGTCCTCGTCTAATGCGTCTGCCATTTGGCGCAGGAAGGTTGCAAAAGGCTTTGGTGAAGTAAAAACTTCTTTCCAATCGTCATATTGACCGTATTTGACAAACATCTTAAAGAGATTGTTATTAGGAGGTCGGAGTTCATCAATCTTTCCAATGCACTGCTCCCTAAAATACTCCGCTGCCCGTTTCGTTATCGGCTCGTTCATCTCATTTCCTCAAACATAAAGTTAAACCATTCAAGAGAAAAATCGCCTATTGTTATACGTGTTTTTTCGCCGTGATGCTTACGAAAGCGCATTACTTTTATCATTGAAGCAGAAGGAGACTGATTGTAATAGTTCACAGTATCGACAAACACTTCACCACCTCTTTCAACGTCTACCCCATGACCTCGCCCGTCATACATGTAAAATTCAAATTTTGTTTTATATTTTTTCATTGTTTACGTCTCTATACCTTCGTATGCCCATTTTTGGACAGGCTTATTATCTGATGCCATCCATATCAGATGAAGTTCACGGTCGTCATTCCCATCCCTAATTCTAAACCCACTAAGCATCAAACCAAGGCAGCCAATTCTTCCACGTCCATCTATTACACGCACGGGCAAGTTATCAAACACCGAGTCATCTCTATCGCTGGCACTACATTCATCTAAAAACTTTCTAAGCTCTTTTACAGTCATTATTTAATCTCAGTAAAACTAAAAACCATTGTTGCACGTCTATTTGCGATTGTCAACAACTAAATAACAAGAATAGCATATCTGCATTTCACAGCGATTTTGCAACTATGAATTTCTTATTTGCATTTGGGGGTATTTTTGCTTACATGGTTTGCCAGTTCTCAGGTGCGCGTGCATGACCTTGTGCGTATAGCTCTTCAAGACGTTTGTTAAGTCTGTCTGCTTTTTCATGCTCTATTTCAAACATATTAAGCTTTCGTCCGTCTGGTTGTTCGTAAGTCGGCAGTTTGGATGCATCAGTGCAATCTTCATATTTCCATCGCCCTTCGCAATTAGCTACAGTCCATTTTAATCTCAGAACGTCTGTGCATGTTGCAATCTCGTCATTTGGTAAATCTTTGCGTCTCAGATCGTGCGCTTTTCGTTCAGGACTGTTCCAATCAGAGAACGCATTTGATCCTGATTTTTTCGGGGCAGTAGTCGCTTGTCGATAATCGCCGACAATCGTTTCTTTTATTGCAGTATAAGTTGGCATGTTGGTTTCCTCCATTGTTGCCTTTTTTCGTGGTGTGTAATTATTTTGATGGTATTCTTCAGTTTTTGGTAATGGGTTAATGCTATTGGGCATCTTGTTAAAACTATCCTGAGTTTTTGAAAAGCTATCTTGTGGAGTTGCAAAGTTATCAGGTAAAGGCGTTAAGCTGTCTGGGATCGGCGGTTGTTCTTCGCCGTTTAGAAAATCAGGATGACCTTTTGGTAAACCGTTCCCTTTTGAAGGATCGTAGGAATGATGATGATTGAGAATTTTATCAATATGTTCTTTAGTCGGGTTTTCGCCTAAAACTTCTGCAATGGTTGGCGGTTGTTCATCCCACTCAATCTCACGCAGCTCGTCAGAATTTGGCTGTGGCTTTGGCTCTTCACGATTGTTTTCTAAAACGGGCAACGTCTCGCTAGCGTTTTCGCTGTCTTCCTTGTGCCTCTTATTGTATCTAGCCGTGAACTCAATATATTTGATTGCGTGTCCTGAGCGTTCGATATGGTAGCCAAAATGTACGTCTGTTAGTTTGTTGATTTCTTCCTTGGCAACGTCCAGCACTCTTTTTTTAAAGTCTCCTAGCTGTCTGTATTTTCCTTCCAGCTGCAATAAGTCCTTTAGTTGTTCAACGGTTTTTCGATAAGTTGCGCTAGATTTTTTTGACGCTTTTAAATGTAAGATTGACCATTCATAAAATCTAATTGAATAAACAGAGGTCATTTGCACAACATTTTCTAGCTGATAACTTGTAAATTTACTTTCAAATGAATGTAAATTTTCCAAAACCAAAGGATGAAATAAAAATGTTATTGTTTTAAATTCATTATCTAGCTCAACGTCATAAACCCATTTTGACATTTTTTTAACTTCAGTCGATAACTGAAATATAATTTCTTTTCTAAACAATGTCTCGCTAGCAACACAAACTTGTCGCCAAAACTCAGACATATTCACATGATAAACGTCTGCCATTTGTCGCGCGTCTAGTACGTGCTGGGCTTTCAATTCTTCAGATAATGGATTGATTTTTGAAATTGTGAATAAGATAATCCTAAGCTCAAGAAGTGATAATTTATATGCTGCTTCTAAGATAAGATCATTGGATTTGGTAACTGTTAGATTGTTTTTCATTCAAAATATCCATCCCTGAGATTTTGTTTTATTTTTTTTGTTGGAAGACCAACGATGAATTTTTTGCACTCATCATAATTATTAAATATATATTTTTCATTTGTATAACCCCCTGAAATAAATTTTTCATCGTCATTTACAGTTTCAGTGTAATATTCTGTCGCTCCATTTGTTATTCTTCTGTCATCGAAAACAAAAATAGGTTTTACTTTTACATCCAGCCAATCGACACCAAAAGCTTTCTTTTTTACTTCTTTATCTGTCATTTTCGTATCTCTTTTAATAATAAAGACAAAAAGATAACACATGTCAAAACTAAAGTCAAGACAAAGAAAAACAAAAGTCTTAATAATGCCCTAGACATCTCACAATCTCATGTCGTTATAGTATGTAAATTTGTCTTGCAAACCTGTAAATCTGTCGTAGTTACATGTAAATCTGTCGTAGATAATTTCTATATCCCCTGTAAAATCAACGAACTAGAAAAGAGGGAAACAAGCTATAAACAAGATTAAACAAGAAAATTTATTTTTCTCCAAAAATAAATATAATTTTCTCTCTATTTTCGTAACTCACATCCTGCTTTTTACTTTACATTTTTTACATTTTGGTGGGAATACATACCTAGTCACAAGCGACAAAAAAACAAGCAATGAGATTAAATTAACGAAATGAACAGATAATTATATTTATTTTTACAAGAGATAAAAATAATTATCACTGATAGTCTGTACAGAATATCGTTTTAAACGAAGATTAAGGGCTATAGGCTGCACGCAAAACAGAAAGTAGTAGACCTATAGCGGGTAGGGGTTAGATCGTTCAAGGATCAGCTTAATTTGGGCTTTTAGAAAAACAAAGCGATGATGGATGGAAACTGGTCGATTTCGACTGGTTACGAGTAATGCTCGACAAGTGAACGTTTTTCTTGCGTTATATAGTCAGCAGATAATTACAGAAAGTTCACCATCGGGTAAGTTTTATGCGTTTTTGATGTTGACAGGGTAACGGCGGTTATGCTAGCTGGTTTTTATCCCTCAGTTTGGACCATGTCCCTTTTTTTTAACATTGCGTTTAATCCCTCTGGTGAAATTGGAAGCTTTTTGAAGCCTGCGCTCTCGCCGTGTTTGGCGTGTGTGTGTGGGTTTACTGCTCATACTCTTTCATTTTCTCATCCACCTTTGAAATTTTCGCAAATCTTCCTCGCTAGTGTTAAGCGATAAAATCAAAACTTTAACGCCAATAAAAATATAAAGACTTATTAAAAATATCAAAAGACCTAGTAAAAATATCATCATTTTCTCACCCTCATTCTATAATCCGAAAAGGTCGCCACCAAAAACCTTAGTAAAAAATTCTTTGGTATCCTCCTTTTTTTCTTTTTCAGATTTTAAATTATCATCGTCATTGTTCCACTCATCAATTATAGTTTCAGGGTCAACACCAACACCAAGCCCCACTGCAACGACAGCAGTGATTGCTAATTTTGCTTTTGTATTCATAACCTTAATCTCTAATTCACAAGCTTAATTATAACACGTTTTGTTTGACAAATGGGTTTGGGTTTGGTAGATTTTACTTGTTTAGTTAAAGTTGAATAAGTCGTTTGATTGACAGTTCAATAATTTTAAAAAGATGGGTAAATCTTTACTATTTCCTTGTCGTAGTTGAAAAATTATAATCGGCGAGATTAAGTATGGTGAGTGCCATCTTTTTTTTTCACTTCCTTTCCCCTCAAAAATAAATATCGTCTTTCTATTGTTTGTCTGTTGACAATCGCAAATGATTATGCAACACTGCAATTGAGCTACAGAAATTTAACCTTGGTGGGTTGCGATGGCTGTAGCTCTGCATTGTGAGCTGAGGTTTTTCTATCATTCCCTCAGCGTTGGGCGTGAAGGCTTATATACCCGGATCGCCCACATGGTGTTGTTTAATTTTATGAGGAAATAGGAATGACAGATAAAAAGAAAATAATGGCTCTTAAAGCGTTGAGCCAACTGAGGAAAGATGCTGGTTTTATATCCCATCACTTATGGAACAGCTACGGTAAGCGTTTCCCTTTCGCAGATGTAGAAAAGAAGGTCGAAAATATAGAGCGTTTAATTGTGGATATAGAAGATGCTCTACACGCCAAAGAGAAACAGGAATGACAGATCAAGAATTTATAGACAAGTTTAATAGATTGTCTGAAAAATCGAAACTTATATTTAAAACAATTATGTTTGTCGGAGTAAAAGAAGACTGTTATTTTTGCTTGGCTTGTAGAAATAAAATAACGCCATCATTTGAAATGCTGTGTCCGACATGCGGACATTTGGCTTCATCTGTCAATCTGTGGTGCAAAAAGGAGCTTGGAAAATGAAGATTAGATATACTCTCAAAGAATTTCAAAATATGGATGGATGCCCTGATGATATTTCAGAATTAGGCTATGAACTGATTATGGCAATACAAGAAGCAGGTTATGCTTATTCTCACATGAGCGGCATTATTCGCTACAAGAGAAAAGACGAATATGTGAAAGATTTTTATTTGAAAAATGGAAATAAATTAGATTCAAATAAAGCGTTATTTAAATTCATCAAAGAGGTTATAGATGAAGATTGAAATCGACAAAGAAAAGTTTAGAAAATTACTGGACGATATACTCGGATGCGGTGGCGAACATGGCGATGATACAGGCAACTATCTTATTGAAGAGGGAGAGAAGCTAGGCTTCTTTGTGTGTAGAGAAGCTACGCAAGAAGACATAGACAGCGAGTTGCTTGATTTTGATTATGAAATTGGTGATCCACTTTGGAATATCAACGAGGCTTTGTTCAATGAAAAGTGAAAAAGAAAAAAAATTATTGAGATTTATTGTCGGTTTATTCGACGACATGGAAGACACCGCATTGCACGTTGAAAACGTCTTAAAGCATTATGTAAAGCCAAGCTCATCGAAGAACGCACAGGTAGGCATTAAACATTTGAAGCTTTTACTTCGTGTGCATAAAAGATGGATAGGGGAGGAAATAAAAAGATGAGTAATTATTTTAAACTCACCTTTGTTCTTGCAATTATTGTTTCGACTTTCTTTCTGTTTGGCATGTTTTACTATCATAAAAAACACGATAGTAAAACAGAGGATGCTAATGCTTACGCAGTAAGTTTAGGTTATGTTCTCATCTCTACTTATTATTACTCAAAAGGACTAAATCAAAGCATAGCGGATGGCAACGGGGAAGATGAGTTTTACGTTAAAAACAGAATTCAGGAAATGACAGGAGCTTATGATTGGGGATACGGCTATGAATAAATGGCTTAAAGCGTTTGGTAAAGCAGTTATAGTCTTTTCAGTGCTAGTGCTAGCTGGCTGCGTTCCTGATAATTTTGCTAATGTCGCTGTCTCTATTTTAGCAGGAATTTTCACCGCAATAACATTGACCATTATTTTTTTAATGATTAACAGATTTGGAAAGAGGAAAAAATGAGCAAAATTATAGTAGCTTGCGTTTTGTCTCTTTTGATTTTTTGTCATGTTCTAAATATGATCCTTTTTGAACGAGAATTAAAAGAAATTAGAGAATTGGAGGATAAGAAATGATTAAATTATTTATCTTAGGCTGCATTTTAATAGTGAGCTTTAGTTTCTACTTCTACCTAGACGCGCCCGAGCATGTCCAGCAACAAGTCATTCAAGCTGTCGATGCGCCGTTATGAATGAGGGGAAAACAAGAAAAGAAATTGAAGACATGCTATTTGAACTGTGTGAAATATCGAACGTTGGAAGTAATGTCAACGTCCCGTTCACCATTGGGCTTTGGTTTTTTAGCGAAAAAGTTAGAAGGAAGGTGGATGAACGAGAAAGTTGAAAGGCTGACAAATTCAAAGAGTACAGAAAAGAAAAACGGGAAAATAATAATTCACGAAATGACAAATAATGACTTTTTTACACGGCGGTAAATGGTAGTCCATTCATGCGGTTATGGCGAATTTTGGCAATTAGTGGGGTTTTGGTTTGAAAATAATGTTTAGAAATTTTTGGTGGAAGTGCCTAATGTGGTACAAATTGATTTGCACAAAAGAAGGCAGAACAATTTTATATGACCTCCATCGGGCGATGGTGAAAATTAGGAAAGATCAATCATGATAACATGCTGCGAATACGACCGCTATCGTCAAATAATAGCGCATAACGTCAAAGTTGGACGTGGAAAATTGAAAATTAGTCAATCAGAATTGGCGCGAAGAGTTAACATGTCGCCTAATACTATTTCTAAAATTGAAGCTGCAACGTTTACGCTGCCTTCGGTAGTTACGTGCTCTAGACTGGCTAAACAATTTGAAATTAGCGTGGAAAATTTGATAGGTGAAGCATGAAAAATTATGATAATGAATTGAAAGATGCGCTAGAAAATCAAAACTGTGGTCGCCCTGTTTTTGTTACTGATAATAGTTTGGTAAAAAAAATTGAATGGCTTGAAATTGAGAATAGAAACAGAGAAGTCATAGCTGATTTGCAACGTAAAAGAATTGTGGAGCTGGAAACCCGAATGACAAAACTGGATGGCGAGGAAAGAACAACTTATATGCAGCGACTCGAAGCAGAAAAGCTTGCCAAATAACCCTAAATATGCTTTAATGCCAGCAGCTCAGTCAGGCATCGGGCAAACGATGTTAGACAGACGTGCCAAAGCTGCGTGCTGAATGAGCTAGAGCGTAATCCCTACGAGACCTGAAATCTCCGCGGTTGCTCGAGTTATTAGCGTTGGCGTGTAACACACTAACTGACGCTTGACTTTCTCAATATTACTTGCTACCCTTCCCCCTGTTCATCGTTTGTCCTCATAAACAACGAAAAATATCATAAGCCAGTTATTCCTATTGCTGGCTTGTTTTTTGAATGGTATAAAAGTATGAAATTATTATTAAATTACATATTGGTTTTTGTTTTATTCACCATATTATTGCCTTTTATTGCTATCAAAATAATTTATAATCTGCTCACAAAACCACACGGCGAAAACAAAATGGCAATAGAACGACACAAAGAACAAAAAGAACACGACTTTTTTAATGACAAAAATTAAAGGCGAAGACGAACTAATTTTTAAATCTATTCTTGATGAATTAAAAGTTAAATATATCCGCGAGTATGAATTTAGCCCCACCACCAACCATCGTTTTGACTTTGCGATACTCGATAAAAAAATAGGCTTTGAAGTAGACGGCGGTATTTACGGCGTTAAGGTTTCACAGGTAGTCAAAGGTAGGGTTGTCGTTAAAACTCACCCAGGGCGACACACTAGCCCTACAGGGTATCAACAAGACTGCATCAAGCAATCAATCGCTGCAAAACTAGGCTGGCGCATGGTTAAAATCCCTGTGCCTTGGCTGCATCATCACAAACCAACAAAAGCTAAAAAGTATCTGCTTTATTATTCTGAAGTGGTTGAACTGGTCAAAGACTTAACATGCTAAAATGACCTTAAATTGCCAAAACTGCCTTTTAAAGTCCCGATTATGCCAATATATGACGTTTTGACGACTTTAAATGACTGAAACTGGCATTTAACCAAAGCGGACGATTGATCCCCCCCACTTTTTGCGTTGCTATAAACCGTTTTTGGCTCTATCTATCCCTTAATGTCTTAATAGATCAATCATTCTTTTGTGATTGCAATTTTTGCACACTCCAACCAGTTTATGAGTCTTGGTATCCGCGTACATGTGAACGTACTGATGACCACCAAGCCAACATTTTATGCGTCTAAATAGCTTCATTTAATTGCTCCTTTTTTAATTAGATGACTATTCTCATCAAAAAACTCAATGTATGAAATAGCGTTGTTCGCACAATAGTTTTTATCCTCCCATGATTTTTTAGGAATGAGCCATGTCACGCGGATGTAGGTATCATTTTCATCGTATCCGTAAGCCTTTACTTCACCCTTATCACCAGTGATCCAAGGATTTTCAAGATACAACAGCTGTCCAGCATGGTTTTTTATCATGCCGTTTTGGTCAATCATGCGTTTTTGTGCTTCAGTTATCATTTTTCCTAACTCCTTATTTAAAAAGTGATGACAAAATTACCATCTCTTAGCGTCCTGCATTTCAAGACGCTAAGGGCTGATGATTAAGATGTTCGGGTCATTTCGTTTGTTTCTGAATTAGCATCCATGGCATTGAATGGCATCCCCTTTTCATGTTCGTAATTTTCTTCGATATAGTCATTAAATATTTGCTGCAACTTGAATTTTTTAATTAAAAAATCAATGATTTCAAATCCATGAAAAATCCCTTCAAAATTCGACTCACAATATTCACTAATTTCATCAGACATATCATCGCAATCGCAAGTAGATAAGCAGCTTGATACGTATCCATAATCCAAGGTGCTTGACGTTTGTAGCTGTGCAAAGAATGTTTTGTTGTTAAATTTAAATTCAACATTGATCTGAACTGATCCTAGTTCGCATTTAACCTCATCCGCGTGATCATTGTTAAAATCCATAATTTCAGAAGTTGTCAATTTAATTGTGTCAAGTAGTTGTTGCTTAGTTAGAATTGTCATAATATTTTCCTATTTTAAAGTGAGCGATGATCCAATTACCATCCTTCAGCACCCTTTGCGAGATGCTGAGGGCTGAGAACTACATATATATAACTCCATCCTCGCTGCATTTATACCGCATCGGTTTTAATTCTTGATCCTCCAGTATTTTATAAATTGTGATGCTTTTCCGTTTTTTTTGAATGAATGCTAAACAGCTTTTAAGTGACACATGATGTTTTAAAATGTGAATGTCGTTTGTCATTGCGTTGCTCCATTCTTCGACATATTCTTCAACGTCCGCTTTTTTTCCATAAATGTATGCAAAATCTCCAGCGATGTTGGATGGATTAAAGTATGCCGTTGCGTGTGTGTATTTTTGAGTTGTCATAATAATTTCCTTTTCCATCTTCTGCGTTATTGCAGTTGATGTAGTCATTATAAAGCTTTGTTTGCGACTGTCAACACTTTGACAGCAGATAATGCAATTAAATCGACTTATTTTTCATTTAGTCTAAATTCTTGACTTTTTGGGCTGAATGGACTTGATTTGTTGACTTTTTTGGTGTTTTTTGGTAGATTTAAATATGGTGTGCGTGTAAAGATTGGTCAGTATATATGAGTGGCATAAATTCAGAAACTTTAATTAAGTTTGAAGCAATCCTGAAAAAAATAAAAACAGGCATCCCAGCGCATGTCGCCATACCTCTGTGTCGTCTGTCCAGTACGTCTTTTTATAATGTCAAAAATTCAGACGAAAAACACAAAAAAGACTATGAGGAAGCTTTAGCTACTGCGGTAAACAACATCACTCAAGAATTATTAGCTGACACTAAGTCAACAGCAGGCAAGATTTTTGTTGCGTCCAGAGGCTTTTCAAAATTCTACGGAAAATTCAAAGAAGAAGAAATGCAATTGGATATATCAGACGAGACGCGCAAGGTAATGACTGATGACAACTCAACTGGTGAGCAGAAGATTGCAGCACTTAATAAAGACTTTTACGCCAACAAAATTCAATTGCCACTTTTTGAAAAGCTGGTAGGCATTGTCAAGCTTTCACATCCTGAAATGTCCAAAACTGAGCTGTCGGGCGAAATAAAAATATATGACGCGCTTGTGCCAACGAGGTAATAATTATGGGATTTGGTATGTTAGGAAGTTTTAATGGTATTGAAGAAATGAGTAGAAATCCTAGTTCACATCACCCGAGTTTTCCTGCCGAAAAAGTCAAAGATCGGGCAGATAAAAAAACTTATAGTAACAAGCATATTGTACGCAAGAGACGCAGATCGATTGCAACATGGTTTGGCTTTAAATAAAAACTTGTGTGTCAATAAAATTCACTGAAAAACAAAAGCAGCTATGGAAGATTTTGGATGGCGATAAGTCTGAAATAATGGCGTACGGCGGATCAAGATCGGGTAAGACGTTTAAGATCATCTACTATATCATCATGCGAGCGTTGACGTTTCCGAAAAGTTATCATCTCATCGGACGCAAGCATTTGTCTGATATTAGAGCAACTTTGATTGCTGATACAATCCCGAAAGTTTGCGAGCTAATCAGTCCTGAGCTAGGCACATATTGGACTAATCGCTATAATAAGTCTGAGTTCTTTGTCCAATTTCCAAACAAGTCGCAAATTCGATTTAATGGCTTTGCTGATGCGAAGCGTACTGAGAAAGTCTTAGGTTCAGAGTTTTCGACAATCTATCTCAATGAGATTTCGCAATTTGGCGATTACTCATTGATTGAAAAACTAATGACTAGACTTGCTCAAAAGATTTGTTATAACAAGATAATTTTCGATTGCAATCCAACAACTCGAGCGCACTGGGCATATAAAAAGTTTATTGATGGCATTGATCCAATTGATCGTCTCAAGAAAGATTTTGACACCGCATGGATTATGATGAACCCGATGGACAATTTGGACAACCTGCCTGCGGATTACATCAAAAAACGGTTGGCAACATTGAGTGCAAGGCAGAGAGCTAGATTTGAGATGGGATTATGGCAGAGCGATGTTGAAGGAGCTTTGTGGACTTGTGAAATAATAGAGCAATCACGACAAGATGCGCCGAAAGAATTTGAAAGGGTGGTGGTAGCAGTTGATCCAGCGGTTACTTGCAATAAAAATTCTGATGAAACTGGAATAATTGTTGGCGGTTTGGCTAACGATAAAGCATATGTGATTGAGGATTTGACAGCAAAGCTCACGCCCGAGGGCTGGGCGAAGCGAGCTATAAAGGCATATCATGACTATAACGCGGACGCGATTGTGGCAGAAGTGAACAATGGTGGCGATTTGGTATCAACGACAATCAAGCTGATCGACAGAAATGTACACGTAAAACAGGTAAGAGCAACGCGCGGTAAAGCAGTGAGAGCTGAACCAGTTGTTGCGCTCTACGAGCAGGGGCGCGTCAAACATACTAAAGTCTTTGATGAATTAGAAAATCAACAGACGAGTTGGACGCAAGATGAAAGCTACTCGCCAGATCGCATGGACGCGCTAGTATGGCTCATCACTGACTTGCTCATTGATCGTAAAACATATATGATCCACTAATGCTTAATCGAGATACAAAATGGGCTTATTAGACCTTTTCAGACGTAAGAAGGAGTTTGTACCTGCGCCATCAGTGAACAGTAACGCCAATTTTGTGCGCTTGCTGTCACAACAAACCTCCGCTTTTCGGGTTTTTGGTGATCGGCAATTAGTCGAATTTTACGATACAGTAGCACCTTGCGCCGATGCGTTGGACTTTTTGGCAGAAGCGTCAGCAGCAATCGATATGAAAGTTGGCGATGGTAGTGACTTTGAAAAGAACGTACAAGTTGATGCTATCGTTGATAATCCTAATCCAATCCAAAACTGGCATAGTCTATATCTTTCACTTGCAACATTCTTTTTAATTTCGGGTAATGCTTATATCTGCGTGACAAGAAGTGCTGGCGGTAAGATGCTTGAGCTATTTGTATTTGAGCCACAAAATATCACTGTTGACACCGACAATTCATTGTTTGTCAAAAAATATAGCTACAATGGCAAGCAGGGTTTTAATCGACTGACGTTTGAGCGACAAGAGATCGGCAGTCAAATAAGATTTATAACGCGCGATGGCACAAAGGAGCTGTATCACTTGCGCCGTTTTAATCCTCACGATTTGCAAACATGCTGCATCGGCACGTCTAAGCTACAAGCGATAGTCTACGAGCTAGCCCAAGATCGGGCTGGATCAATCCACAATCTTGGCATTTTAGAAAATGGCACAAGAGTTGGTGGTATCATTAAGATTAAAGAGGATATGGGAAAAGATCAGGAAGCGAACATGATCGCTCAAGTTGAAAATAAATTTGCAGGTGCTAGGAATGCTGGTAGACCGATTATTGCTAGCGTCATTGAAGAATACATCGACACGATGCAATCTAACCGCGATATGGACTTTCAAAACCTCAAAACGGCAATCACTGAACGAATTTATCAGCGTTATAAAATACCGTTGGCTTTGATTACGTCAACAAGTCTATCGCTAGCTAACATGACACAAGCACAATTTCAGTTTTACCATAATTCAGTTATTCCACTGACTAAGCAGATATACGCATTTTTAACTGATATTTTCGGCGATTACTTCCCGAGCTTTCAAAATCAGTTATTCACGTTTGATCCATTTTCGATTGATGCGCTTAGATTTAGACGACTGGAAGAATTGCAGATGCAGGCAACGCTTAATGTTACAAGTGATAATGAGTTCAGAAACAAATTAGACTTAGAAGATTATGATGGTGGTGATGATGTTTACAAGCCATCAAACTTAATTCCAGTCGGCACAATCGGTGAAGATCGCCCTGATTTACCAACACCTGCGAGCAGCACAAATGAGCCATCAGACGGAAGCACAGAAGCAAGCTAATCAGAAAGAGCAGATGGAGGGAATACTTGCGCTTGCTTTGCTGCGCTGGTTAAATCGCATTAAGAAAAGCGACACTGATATTAAATTGTTTCAAGATGATTTAAGGAAGTTGCTGAATACTAACTACAATAAAATCATAAATACGGTAACGTCTGCCACCCTTTCACAATTAAATGCAACTTTAACAGCAGACGAGCAAGAGGTATTGTCAACAATTCTCAAAGGCGAAGCGACAAGCACCGCTGCTATTCAATCTGATTTTATTACTGACACGTTGCAAAAATGGCGAAATACAACGGAATTTACAGAATGGAAAGCGAGAGTTCGACAGCATCTAAAAGTAGTAGTGGCAAGCACAGAGGTTCAAGGAACTTACGAAGGCTCAAAACATGAGATAGCCTTGTTTCTTGCAAAATCAGGTGCATTTGGGAAGGTAAGCAATAAGACGTGGATTACTAAAATGGATGGCAGAGAGAGGGAGGCACACGGTATAGCCAACTTGCAAACAGTAAAATTAACGGCGGATTTTTTGGTAGGTGGTGAGAATTTACAGCACCCTGGCGACAGGAACGGCACACTCGCTAATATCATCAAGTGTCGTTGCATCATGATATTTAGTTGAAACAGACCTTTTTTTAATGCAATATAGTCTTTATAAACCATAACAGAAGGTAATAACATGGCACGATTTGACGACAGAAGTACACATCAACCCGTTGTGATGTTTTTTAACGCTAGCCTTGCGACAAGTGCGCCTGACATCACTTCATTGTCTTTTGACACAGCGCAATACGATACGGGATACACTGTTATTTTAATAACTCGCGGTATTGGACCAGCAGATAGTTTTAACTTTGAAGTTCTGACATCGGATAGTCCCACCAGCGGATTTACAGTAGTGCCAAACGAAAACCTTGTTGGCGGTGCTATTCCTCAGATCAATAACGCATTCGCTCCTGATGCGGGTGATATTGCTGTGTCGCGCGGTGTCATTGACGATAAAAGATATGTCAGAATTAGATTATTTAACATCGTTGCTGGTTTAAGTGACATGGCGGTAGTGGTGTTGAACGGCGCGGTAGACGAGTCACCACCTTCAATTCCTGAAACCACCCAAGTGGTTGTAGTTTAGTTTACATAGACCATTTTTTAAGTTAATATGGTACTATTAGCCAATAATTGAGAGGAAATATAATGGCACGTTTCGATAATAGAAGTTCTAGTCAACCAGTTTTGATGTTCGGCACAGATGATTTTGATAGTGCTGGATCGCCCACTTCAGTAGTGCTGGACACTAAAGACTATGATGCAGGTTATACCATTGCAGTAAATGCAGTGAATTTGGGAGCTGGTACAGTCGATATGACAATTGAAACATCTGATGACAGCAGTTCAGGTTTTGTTGCGGTAGCTACTGACAAACTTATTGGCGGAGCAATACCTAATTTAAATAATACTTTGCTAAGCGGTAATGGTGCGGTATCGGTTGCCCGTGGCGTTGTAGACGACAAGCGATTTGTTCGGGTAGTGTTTGCTAATCCTGCTTCGATTCCAGCGACAGTTGTTGCGATGTTCGTGACGCTTAATGGTGCTGTTGAAGGTGCGCCACCTGAAGCTGCTGAAGGCACTGATATCTCGGTATAAACAATGCCAGCTAAAATTCAACACAAGCTTTTTGATTGCGATTTAAAAGCACTGCATGATGATGACGAAGGTGTTATTAGCGGTTACGCATCGACATTTGGTAATGTTGACAGAGACGGCGATGTTTTTCAGAAAGGCGCATTTACGGATACGCTAAAAGAATTACGCGCAAAGTCTCTAGCTATACCAATGCTTGCAGGTCATGATCATCGAGAATTTATTGGTGGCATTCAACCTGATGACTTAGTGCAAGACGCGAAGGGATTGAGGCTCAAGCGTGGGCAGTTGGATTTAAGCATACCCAAAGCTGCTGAATTTTTTTCACTGGCAAAGAAAGGTTTTTTAACCGCATTTTCAATTGGGTTTTCAATCCCGACAAAAGATGATATGGAACGAACAGATACGGGCTTTTTATTTAAAAAGGCTGATTTGTTTGAGGTATCGCTTGTTGCTGTACCTGCCAATCCTGATGCGCTAATTAGCGGCATTAAGGCGGTTGGTGCTGCTAAAACTTTGGCTTTGGCTGATAGTGACGTGTCATGGACAGCAAGTGAGGCAATCAAACGTATAAGAAAGTTGACGGGATCAGATGATGCGCCAACGGCTGCTTATCGCCGTGCTTTCATGTTTTTCGATGAAGAGAATGCTGACAAGTTTACAGCATACAAGTTACCGTTTGCTGATGTTATAGGTGGGGAGCTACGCGCTATCCCTCGTGCGTTGTCGGCGATTGTGGCGGTGTTGAATGGTGCGAGGGGTGGCATTGACCTTCCTGATGCTGACAGAAAGAAAATTGAAGGTATTGTTAATCAATACTTTAAGAAAATGGGGCGTGATGCTCCGTTCAATAACGGCAATTCGGGTAAGTCGCTTGAATGGCTTTCATTACTTTTAAAATTAAAGAGGTTCAATTATGAGCGACGAAATACTAAGTAAAATTGCAGAACAGGTTGATGAAGTAGGCAAGGCTCACCACGCCTCTATTGAGCTTTTAAAAAGCGAAAACACTGAAGGCTTTAAAAAAGCTGCTGATGATACCGCTGCTGCAATGATTAAAATTCAAGAATTGCAGGGCGAAAAGAAAGCTCAGGACGAAACGATACTTGCGCTTGAAAAACGAGTAGCGCGTGGTATGAAGGATGGTCATGATAAGAATGATCCAGTCATGAACGATTATTACAAGTTTATTGATTTAGAGTTGAGAAAAGGCAGAAGCGGTCAAAATAAAAATGATCCCGAGCTTTTCGGTAAAGCTGCTGAGAGCATAGCAGCGCGTCATAACTTATCTGTGAAGACTGTTCTTGAAAGTATTGATCCTCAGGGTGGGTTCTTCGTTCATCCTGAATTTTTGAGCCAACGTGTTGAGCGTATTTTTCAAACCTCACCAATTCTACAAGTTGCGAATGTCATAACTAGTAATTCTAAGGATGTAAGACTTGTCATTGATGATGACGAAGCCTCATCATCCGTGTGGATCGGTGAAGCAACGCCCGTCCCAGATGGTGTTCAACCCGACATTGGACAACTCATTATTGTTGCTCACAAGTTGAAAACACAACAACAAGTAACGCTCGAAATGATCGAAGACAGTTCAATTGACATTACCAGTTGGATTGTCAACAAAGCTAGCGCACGTCAAGCACGTATTCAGAACACAGCTTGGATGGCTGGCGATGGTGCGTCTAAGCCACGCGGTATTTTGAATTATCCAGCTTGGTCAACTGATAGCTACCAGCGTTTTGCCTTGCAGCATGTTGATAGCGGTGTGGACGGACAATTTACATACGATGGATTAACTAACTTAACTGGTGAGCTAATCTCAGATTATCAAGCCAATGCTCGTTGGATGATTAACCGTCGTAACTGGGCTGATATTTTGCAAATTAAAGATACGCAAGACAGACCTTTGTACATGATGAATAACTTGTTACAAGTTGGTGCGTCAATGGTGCTGCTCGGTAAGCCTCTTATGTTTGCAGAGGACGTAACCGTATCTGATAATTCTAATGCGTCTACTAACAACATAATCTATGGCGATTTTGAAGGGTACTCAATCACTCAAAGAATGGGTATCACAGTCTTTGTTGATCAGTTCACTGGTGCTGATTCAGATATTATCAAGTACTACATAACATCAAGAGTTGGTGGTGCATTGACTAACTTTGAAAGCTTAAAAGTAGGCGACAATACAGCCTAGGTTTTTTTATGGCATTTGGCAGTGGTAGTTCAGTCCGTGGCGTATCAATTACGCCATGGGCTAATATCTCATTACAGCAAGAAATAACGTATGAGCGCATAGTTCCGCGTACCGTTTTGCCTGTAACTCTGCTCCAAGTTCGTGAACAATTAAAAGACCCTGACGACAGCGATGAATACCTAACTTTATTGATAAACTCCGCTGCTGATTTCTTTGAGCGTTATACTAATCAGATTTTAACCAATAGCGGTTTTCTAACCTTTCGTGATTTCTTCACTGAAGCCTTTGAGTTAAGACGCGCTAAGTTTCAAGCATTGGATGCGTTCACGTATCTAGTCGATGGCGTGGCGACTGTTGTTCCTGTCGCTAATTTTTACACGACAAATGAAGTTGGGTATAGTCGTATTGTTTTTAACAACTTTGAAAGTATGCCTCAAAATAAAGATGATCGGCTACAATCCGTTACAATTGAGTTCACGGCTGGATTTGGCGCAGCTCAAGCAGATATTCCTTCTGATGTGCAACTAGCACTGTTGCAACATATCACATGGCTCAATGAAAATAGGGGCGATTGCAATCAAGGTGGGTCGGACAAGGCGGTATCATTGCCAACGATGGTTCGCTCTGTTTATGATCGCTATCAAATACTTGGATTGACTGAAAACATTTATAGGCAATAGTTATGGCTATTTGCGTCAGAGAACAACGAAAAATAACGAAGGTTTGCGTTGGAAGCATGAACCGAAAGATTGACCTTCTGACCAGAAACTTAACACCTCCGATTGATCCGTTCACAGGTCAATTCGTATCGGGGGAAAGGTTTACTTCTATCGCTACGCCTTGGGCGATGGTGGCAACTCCGAAAGGCGTAACTGTCTTTGACGGGGTAGCGACTGAACGTGTGGTATCTCATATCTTTACCATTCGTTTTTTGGATGATATTACCTCGCAGAATTGGGTGACTTATAAAGGCAGACGGTACGATATTTTGCTAGTAAACGACTTTGAAGACAATGGTTTATTTTTAGAATTAAGTTGCGCGTTGACGGGCGATGAGGACAAAGAGGCAGCAAAAGCATGAAGATGGGGATGAAAATTACGGCTGGTAAGCAGAACGCAGTAACATTTAAACAGGTTAAGATGCTAATACCAAACTTTAAGAAGGGCGTTAAACTCGGTTTTGAACAAGCGGGTGCTTCTCATAAGCGAAAATTAAAAGAAGACCTAAACGACAAAGCAGCCAAGAAAGGACGGATATACAAGAAAAGATTAAGAGGTACTTTAGTAACTCACCAATCCTCCGCTCCTGGGCAAACGGCAGCCACTTTCTCGGGTAACTATGAAGAAAAAATAGGCGTTAATGTGAACGGTGGTGATACCATGCACTTTGGCGACAATGCTGAATATGCCAAAAAATTAGAGGAAGGCTCGAGTGAAGTGGCAAAGCGTCCGTCATTGGGCAATACAGTTGAGAAAGAACAACGTAACACTCAAAAATACTTGGGTACTGAAGTCCACAAGGCGATAACTGAAAAATGAAACTAGCCCCTTTAATACAGCAGTTTTGGCGGTTTTTGCCACAGTTCACGGACTTCTTCTCGGACATTAAACCCATTAACACTTTAAGTGCTACAGGAGGCATAGCTACAGCTACGTCTATTAGCCACGGGTTGGTAACAGGGCAAGCGGTGAACATAGTAGGCGCGGTACAGGTAGAGAGCGTAGTAACGGCAACCTATGACGCTCCCACGGGTGTATTGTCTATTGAGACAGCAACTAACCACGGGCAGTCTATTAGTTTTGATTTTCGTACCTTGTTACCCAAAACCTTTAGCCAAAACGTTACCGTGGTACTAGAAGGTTTTGACCAGTCGGATTTCAACGGTACTTTTGCCCTGTTGAGTGTACCTAATCGTACTAACTTAACTTGTCAGGTAGTCAAAGACCTGGGCGTTACGCCAACGGGTGCTGGCAAGGTATTAAACTATGCGTTCAATGCGTTTCTCGGGATACAAGCAATTACTGTAGTAGACGTTGATACATTTACCTATGCTATTGAGCCAACGGAAACACTTGCCACTACAGGCACAATTTCGGCACACGCTAATATGCGGATACAAGCCTCGGTAAATAATGACAGGGCAATAGATACTTATACCGCACAGAAGACTAATGACTATGTCCTGTTTTTAACTTATGGCGGACAGACCGTTTCAAAAGAGCGTTTGATTTTAAATGACGCGGTAACCACTATCAGAAGCGGTACAAGACGGCGACAAAGACTGCTAGACAGCTTCAACGTTATGGTAGTAGCTCCTGCTTCTGATGAGTTAGCAGCCGTACAAGTTCGTGATAATATGGAAGACATAGAGTTGGCTATCTTTAAGACTTGCCTATATCTAACGCCTACTCCGCGGTTCAATGCGAATGAAGGTTTTCTGTTTGCGTTCGATACTGCTAGCGATTTTGTCTATACAGACAGTTATCTAGCTAGAATTTGGACGTTTCAGGCACAATATGATATAACTAATCTAGACGGGTTCACCAACCAAGTTCGTGTACCTTTCTTGAACATTGATGGATCAATAAATACCGAATTGAATTTGAATATAAACTTAGATGAGGAACCCGAATAATGGCAGTAATTAGCAAACCATCCGGTACGTTTAGTATTGTTGCAGCTCCTACGCCCGTAGAGAATGCTCCACAGCGTATCTTGTATATCGGACAACAAAACGGCGGTAGTGCCACGGATGAAGTTCTAGTAAAAGACATTGGCACAAGCGGTGAAGAAAATAGTCTATTCGGACAAAAATCAATGTTGGCTTATGCCATACGTGAGGCACGAAAGCTTAATAGTGTAACTCGCATTGATGCAATCCCACTGGGTAATGCCACTGGCACAGAAGCTACTGCTGATATTACTTTTTCAGGGACGGCAACAGCTAACGACACGGTAAATATAGTTATACAGTCTAAGACTAACTTTTTACTTAAAGTTGACATTAAAATTGGCGATGACCAAGACGAAGTTGCAGCAGCGGTAGACGCTGCGATAAACGCTGAGGCTGATTTGTTGGTAACGGCAGCAGTAACGACTGATACAGTAACGCTAACATCAGTTCACACGGGGCTATGGAATAACTTTATTTCATTACGCATTGAAAGTTTGCCAGCAGGTATCACTGTTACGACATTAGATGCGTTCACTGGCGGATCAGGTCAAGAGGACACTTCTACAATCTTTGCCCAAGTATCAACAATCAGGTATCAAAGTATTGTCTATGATGCTCAATATGAATTGTCTGATGTTGTAAACTTTTTAGATGCGCGGTTTAATTCAACTAATGCTGTCCTAGATGGTGTGGCTATCATTGGTGCAACCAATACAGATACAAATTTGAAGGGTCAAGCGGACACGTTAGACAGTTTGAGTGCTATGTTCTTAGCGAACAAGCCCGTATCTATTGCCTTGAAATATGAAGGGTCGGCAATGCTTGAATTAGATTTTGCCGTTGCTAGCCAGTTTGCAGCTATTAGATCATTGCGATTAACGCCTGGGCAGAACATAGCTAACTTACTTGTGGGTGGTAGCATCTTCAGTACAGTGGGCGGTGCTAATCGTGCAGCATTACCGTATCATAATACGCCATTTGCTAACTTACCTGTCATTGAACAGGAGTTGGGATGGACATTCCCCGAGCAGGACGAATTGAATAATAGCGGTGTCGGATTTTTAGGTAACAATACAAACGCTAACGGCATTATCGCTGGCGATATTGTAACGATGTATTTAACTAACAGTAATGATGTTTCAGATAAGACGTTTAAGTTCTTAAATGCTGTTGACACTTCTTCGGCAGTTCGTGAGTTCTTTTTTAACAACAACAAAGAACAGTACGCTCAAGCCGTGTTATCACAGGGTGATCCAATCGCAAACGCTAATATGGTAACGGCTCAATCAATAGATGCGTTCCAAACTACGTTGTACACTAAGTTATCCGAAAATCCTTTTGCATTAACACCCAAAGGTGATAATGCCGTTAAGTTTTTCGAGGACAATTTGACGGTTTCAGTAGACTTTGCGAGTGGGTTGGTTTCAATCGTTGCAGAAGTTCCAATCGTTAGTCAAGTGCGTGTCATAGATGCCACGTTAAGAATAGCATTTACAATTCAAACAGGGGGTTAAGTCCATGCCAGATGCAATCATTTCACCAGCAGTAGAGATAAACGGTAAAGCTATCGCTATTCAACCAGAGAGCCTTATGTACAAGAAAGGTACAGGTACTACAACGTCCGTTGCACAAAGCACAGGTCGGGGTGTAGAGACTGTTCACAAGGTAAATTTAAGTGAAGCGTACGGTTACGTATCCTTCAAGACTGAAAACACAGTCGACAATATCGCATTGATCCAAGATTTCAGAAGCAATGGTTCCGACAATACTGTTCTCATTACAGATGTTGCTACTGGTTTCAGCGGTAAGATGACCAACGCTAGAATAATGAATGAGATTGAACGTACGTTGTCATCTGATGGCGATGGTCAAGTTGAGTTTTGTGGTAACCAAATATCGGGTAACGTATAATGATTACATTTAAATTAACCAAGCCCATTAGCTCTAGTAACAAAGAGTATACTGTTCTTGAATTGCAAGAGCCTCGGGTTATCCACATGCCTTTGGTATCTCAAATTAAAGAGGGCTACAATTCCGCTCAATTAGACACTACACGGCGTTTTGGTGAGATTAACCAGTATAATAAAGCTGTTATGGATCAAGCGAAAGACGAAGCGGAAGCAAAAGCGGAAGACGGCGATAAACTCTCTGAAGAAGACCTGACTGAAGGTGTTAAGGTTATCCTAAACGTTGCTTGTACGGACACGGCGCGGATATTTGAGAACATGGGCGCATTGTTGGCAAGTACTGGTATCGCTAAAATCTGTCTTTCTGAAGATGGCGAAAATAATCATAAGCAGGACATGCAGAAAGGTCATGTAAATTCTTTAAGCATTGGCGACATGGTGGACATAACGTCTAAGTACATGGCGGTTTTTATCATGCCTTCATAGCCTCGGGGAAGTTCGCGGATCAATCGAAGGCAATACATGAAATAATAGCTCCTACTTTAAACTTTTATCAGGGTTCTATATCTTACACGGACGTTAAGAACATGACTGTTCATGAGTTAGAAGCTTTCATGAGTGCAGCCGTGAAAATGAGTAAAAAGCAATGAGTAATTTTGATGTCCAGTATAACTTTATAGCGATTGATAGGTTTAGCAAGGTCGCTAAGAAAGTACAAGACCACATGTCTAAGATAAGAAAGCTCTCTGGCACAAGCTCCAAGGCGTTCGCTAATCAAACCGCCTCATTAGCTAAGACTTCCACTCACATTGAAAAGTCCTCTGCAAGCTTAGATAAACTGGGTAAGGTAACAACTAAGGTAGCTAAGACAACTACGTTAAGCATGAAGCAGATTAAAGCTGGCATAAAGGAAGGCGATAATGCTTTTGTACGGATGACTAAACACGTTACCGCGTTCGGGGACAAAATGTCTTATGCGGGCTATATGCAATTTATGAATGTTGCTATGCCCATGATGTTAGTCGGTAAGCTAGGGTGGGACTATACCACTCAGGTACAGGCTGGAAAGGTTAGTTTCGATGACATGTTCAGTAAGCAGAAAGGCTTTCATTCTGTATCTAAACAGATAAACGTACAAGCAGATAAATTTTCAAAGACTTCTCGTTTTTCTAAAGAAGAGATAGTAGCAACGTCTCAAGCCATGGCTTCTCTTACTGGTAATATGCAACTAGGTAGAGGCATGACACAGGCAATCATGGAGCTTAATATATCTGAAGGTGCTAAAACGCCTTTAATCCAAACCGCAGCCGAGATGAAAGCCCTCATAGAGAAGGGAGGAATGTTTGCGGGTACGATGCTACCAACGGGCGTTGGTTACAATGCGAATAGACTTAGGGAGCAGATAATCCTTCAACGTGCTGCTGCACATAAAGGCATACTGAAGGCAGACGTAGGTACAGCTCCAGCACAGCTCCATAAAATGATGACACACCTTTCAAAGATTTCTGGTAACTTGCTGATAGGTGCAGTGCCAGGGCTAGAGGCTATGGGTAAAGCCCTCGAGTGGGTTTCACACCTACTGTCGGGCTTTATGAAAAAACACAAAACCTTGACGAGTATATTCGTTGTAGGTGCCTTGTCTGCTGCTGCCTTTACGATGGTATTAACTTTAGGGGGTGCTGTTATTATGGCAGTATCCTATGGGATGGAAGGGCTCGTTAAAGCGGTTACCTTGGTGAAGTGGGCGTACAGGGCTGCTGGTATGGCTGCGAAGTTTTTTAGTTTGTCGAATGATAATGCTGCTGCTAGTGCTGTTGTTGACGCTGGTATTGAGGACGTGGCTGCTGGCGGAATAATACGTTCTGGGGGCAGGTTTAGGCGTAGTAGAATGGTTGTCGGGAGACTAGAAAGAAGTGGTGTTGGTAAGGTTCTTGGTCGAAGTATGCTGGGAAGAATAGCCCTTGCAGGGGGTAAGATTGTTTTAGCCATTGTAGCTGCGGTAGTCGATGCTATACCGCTTGCCATTGCTGCTGCGGTTGCTGCTATTGGGTATGGGGCTTACCGCTATATCGAAGACCACCCTAAACTGAAGAAGGACATGGATAAAGCGGATCAATACTTATCTACTAAGGCTGGGCAGGCTGAAAAGTTTGGTAAGAGAGTATGGGCATTTGGCAAGTCGCCAACACCTACAGTGGGAACCATTGAACACAAGACTGGTAGTATATTGAGTAGATTGATGCACGGTGCCTCCTCGGATATTGGTGCTATCGGTTCTGATGTGGAAGGGTTTGCTAAGAAGGCATGGGATGAGACAGGCGCACCGCCTAAGCTACACGTACACGTTACTGTTGACCAAGGAGCAAAAGTAACGGGAGTACATACCTCATCACCAAGCATTTCACTCGGGACTAGTATGGAACACTTTTTTCGGGGGTTGGTATAGATGGCTGACCTTATCTTAGATACATTATCACCAGCTAGCTTTAGAGGCGTATTCTTTAAGTTCATGGCTCACCAAGAGACTGGTGGTCGGAAGTCAATTACTTATGAGTACCCTAACCAAGACACTCGGTTTGTTCAAGACTTAGGTAAGATGCAACGTGTCTTCAATATGAATTGTTACGTCAATAGTCCTGGTATTGAGTACTTTGCTGAAAGGGAGGCTTTTAAGCTTGCGTTGCAGAAGAAGGGGGCAGGTATCCTTATCCATCCTTTAGTAGGAGCGGTAAATGTATTTGCCAAGCCTTATAATCTATCAGAAGGTATCCAAGAATTAGGTTATGCTGTCTTTAAGGTGCAGTTTGTGGAAACGACTGAGGCTATATTCCCGTCTACAAAACGTATATTCGCTTCAGAAATCGCGGGTGATTTACAATCGTTCACTGAAGGGTTAGCTAAAAACTTTGAGGGGGTACTGTAATGGCTGATCCTAGCATGGGGTGGAAGGTATCCCAAAACAGTTTCGGTAATAGCAGTTACGCAACGGACGTTCTTTTAACCGCGGTGTCTGATGTCTTTGCAGCGTTACCCGTGCTAGCACCTTCAGCGTCAACAGACCAACTGGCTACTTTTAATAGTTCCTTATCGTCTTTTAATGAAGACAAGACTATGAACGCTTTTAATGCTACCGCTCTATCGGCTGCTCTAGAGGACTTATTCTTTACAGCAGGCGATTTAAGCTCCGTATTGGACGAGCGTATTGCGGTAATAGAAGCGTTGTTTAACTTCAGTGCTGCTCCACCTGTTATCTCTACAACCACTATTGAAGATGAAAGGGAGCTAAACCGCGTAACTCTTAATCAGTACATTAACTCACTTGCATTATATTATGATTATTTGTTTGTGAGTACTCAAACATTCGCCACTGAGGAAGATATTGAAGATCAAAGTAACATTCTCAATGAACAGTTTGGTGTGGTCGTGCTGAATAATACCTTTACTAACGTATTAGGTGAGAAGTTCGAAGTACTAGATACTAGTACTTTCTCTATATTGCAAAACGCCCGTGATGTTGCCCACGACTATCTAAACAGTTTAGATGCGGACAGTAAGAAGATAATAAGCATTATAATTCCAAGAGATAGCTTGCTCCCCTTAACGTTCTCGTACTACAGCGACTTGGACAACTTAGAGACGTTATACTCATTAAACAATATAAACAACGCTGGTAACATTAGCGGGCAGTTTAAGGTACTTACAGATGTCGATGCTGATAATAATTGACGGTCAAGGGTTCGAGGGGTTTACACAAGCTACTGTTTCTCGGAGTATCTTTCATGCGTCAGGTCATTTTAAGTTCACCTTTTCCCCACAAAACCAACTGGTAATGGGGGCAAACTCGGATAACTACCCGTTAAAAACGGACAAGCAGTGTACCATTCAGGTAAATAATCAGGACTTCCTAACGGGGTTCTCTGATAACGTCGTAGTCAATCGAAGCGATAGCCAAGTGTCCACTATTCTATCTGGTCGTGATAGAACCATGGACTTAATAGACAGCACCTTAGACGCAAACGTTGCCACTACCTTCAACGCTACGGGTTTAACGTTAAAGCAGATATCTGAGAAGATAATTACTAAACTGGGCATAAAGGACGTAGCTGTTATAGATACAGTCGGCACTGCTAAGTTCAAAAAGGGCGAAACTATAATCTTCCAGCAAGGTGAGACTGGTATCGGTTTCCTTCAGAAGTACGCAAACATGCAACACGTTCTTCTTTCCACGGACGGTAAAGGCAATTTGACAATCGTCAACGGAAGTACTACAGCAGCAGCGGTTACTCTAAGCCCTTCAGTAATGGTGAGTAGCGAGTTGATGCTGGACACTTCCAAGCAATTCAATGAATACGTTTGTTATTCTCAAACCATTGTTGCTAATGACATACAAAACTTAGATAAAAACTCAACAGCTGGTAATAAGAACGAAGGGACGGTAGTCAATGCTACTATACGTCCAGGGCGGAAGCTTGTCTTCATTGCTGATACTCCATTGGCTACAGTAGAGACTAAAGACCGTGCTACCTGGGAAAGTAACTTTAGACAGTCAATGGGCTTTAGATATACCGTTGTAGTAAAAGACTTTGTCCATGACGGCGGTAAGATATGGGAGCCTAATTTAACGGTCAATGTTAATGATCCATTCGTTGGGCTTAACAGTAAGCTAATTATTGAGACAGTAACCTTTGAGCAAAGCATGGCAGGACTAAAAACTATTTTGACCATGGTACCGCCCGATGCGTTCCAACTCAGACTAGCGGAAGACTACCGCCAGTCGTTAAGTAACCAGTCTTCCGCGCCATTTAGTGGGCTTACGGGTACTTTAGAGAAGGCAGAACAAGCTGCGGAAGACTTTTTTTCTTAGTACTTAATACACATACTCCCCTGAGCTGGAGCCAATATCACATTCCGCTATCTCGCTTGAAGTAGCGGTGCAGGTAAGCGAATAGGACGTTCCTGCCCTGACGTTTGTTGCCCACAAGTACGTACCCGTTATGTTAAAGGAGACCTCCGCTTGGGGGTGGTTCAAGGCAGATTGTGCGCTAGCCATGGCATGTCCAAAATAAAACTTATACGTTATTTTAAGATTATCATTGAATTTATAATAATTAGATAGAGGATAAAAGATTAAAGTTTCAGTAGCCCCTGGCTTAATATAAGTTGACACATCGTTTTTATCGGTAATACCGTTTATTGGTATTGATAAAGTGGACGTGTAATCCCCCGTGTTAATAGCTAGTGCATAGTATATGGTCTCACCACCCGTATTTACCAAGTTGAGGGTATAGGGCACTATGGGTGGCGTAGCTTGTGCTGATGAGAAGGCTATCGCCATTAAAGTAGTTAAAATAAAAGCTTTCATATAAAATCCTGTTTAATACTTAAATTCTACTGAATCAGAATTTATATCACACTTTGCGGTGAGTGTTCCCGTAGAATGACAATCAACGGCATACTGAGCATTTTTCCCGTTGTCCGCTATTCCCCAACTATAAGGTTCACTCTCTGTTACTAGATTAAAAGTAACCTTCATCCACGGGTAATTGATATATGTTTTTGCACTAGTCAATGAATGCCCGAAAGTAAACTGGTAAGTAGAGCTTGGCTGTTGAGTGAATTTGTAGTACTTAGGCAGTGGGGTAAAAACAAACTTTTTAATCTCGTTAGACGCAAGTGTCCCTATCACATCATTCCTATCGGTAAGATCATTTATGGTAAGCGATAGAAAGGAGGTGTAGTCCCACTGGTTCTGTGATAACGCATAGTAGATAAACTGGCTGCCTGTATTTTCCATTGTAACGGTATAAGGCAACATGGGGGGTATAGCTTGCGCTGATGAGAAAGCTATAGCAGATAATGCCACTAAAGCAGATAGAATAAATTGTTTCATTGATGACCGCCGAGGTTATTATTATTACAAGCCTCCATTGTACATTATATTAAATCGTTTGGTTAGGGGTATCTGTATTATTTGGCACATCATTTTCTTTGTGAGTGTGGGAATTGTAAATTGTTCTGAAGTCGCTCATCGCTAGCGGATCAGTGTCATTCAAAACAGTCATTTCACCAGCCACAACCACTTCACCTTTTACAGTTACATTAGCATCTGCCGTTATTTCGCCCGTCACTTCCAAGTCACCTATTATTTTGCAAAGTCCATTTGTCTGTATCTGAACGTTCCCGTCCTTGTCAAACTTAATGAACGTCTGCACCTTCTGATTGCCCACGATAAACTCACCTTCTGCTAGCCCGAGGAAACGAGTAGCAGGATCATAGACGATTGCCGTTAGGTTCTGAGGTTGACCAGCCACCTGAAATAACAACGCTGCGCTGCCTTTAGGGGGACTTCCTGCTATACCATATGGATAGACAACTTCAGATTGAAGAGGCGCGTTATAGCTCTGTAATTGGATATTATAGGCACTGTTGCCGTCTATCTGGGTAGTGGTAGTAACCGCTTTTCGAATTACGTTCTTGAAGCTGGTAGTTAGGTCAATCATTTAGTCGCCTCACGTCCAAAGTAGAAACCACCCACCATAAATACCCACGTTTGAAACCATCCTGGAATATAAAGCCCTTTCATTTCTTGGACACTATGACTAGTCCATGAAATCAATCCAAATAATAAACTATGATTTGAACTAATTGGAACAGAGACGGCTGGAAAACCTTTGTAAATAGAGATAATCCCGACAACAACAATGGCAATAATAAAGCCTGGTACTGTCCAAGCTAACCCTCGGCGAGTAACGCCTACAAATTTACTTGTCATACCTCTGGCAGATTTTAAATCATCATAAGTTCTGCCCGATTGTTTGTCTTTCCATTCAATTTCTTTGAGCTTTAATTCATGATCACGCGCTTTGTCTTCTTCAGTTTTTGGCGTGGCTGCTAATGATTTGAACGTATCAAACATGGCTTTGTTTTGATTGCCACCGATGCCTATTTTTTTTGCAATCCCTCCAACGATTGAAGAAAGTAAAAAGCTACCCCCTCCCGTTATAATATCAAGCGGTAAATTACCTAGCATTATTTGTACCTCTCGCCATCATAGATGGGCTGTGGATTGGGATCATTTACCGTAATTGAAGAAGTACGGACTGGTGTTGAGTGGAAATAATAAATGTTCCAGGTTTGCCATGCCCCTTCCATATGACTGATACGTTGATTGAAATTTTGCAACCAACTATCAACGCCCATCATGTCTGTTTTTAACGTTGTGCTTGAATTGCCAAACTTAGCATTCATTTCTTCTTTTGTTGCAAAGATAATCAATCCATCTTTCAGACGACTAATATCACTGCTGTTTTTCTCATCAGATATTTTTAAATTAGCGGTAACATTCTCTAAATCTTTGACATCGCCTTCTAAAATTTGATGCTTAGTGTTTAAGATGTTAAATTCATTCTGTCTAGCGTCAGCTTCACTTTTGGTCGCGTGTGTTTGAGTGTGTGAAAGGCGCATATAGGCAATTAAAATGGCAACCACGGGTAAGGCTATGGTAAGCCAAAACTTTATGTTCTCACCTTTTTGGTTTCTCATAGACTACGGGTTAAATTTATTGATTTTAACGCTAGCACTCGGACTAGTTCCCCATGCTAACGCGCCTGTGTCTTCAATTGCAAATAATCCGCCATCATTATTTCCACCACTGCTACGCTGCATTTCCAGCGTCAACACTTGCCCTGCGGTAAAATTGCCCGTTATTCTTGATGATGAAACCGTGCGTATGTTTCCATCGTCTGCTAATTGTGCGGTTGCTGCTAGTGAGACTTGCACGGCATCAATAAGTATTCTGAAAATAAGAATAGCAAAACCAGTGGAAGAGGTACGTCCTACTGTCAAGCTTAGTGAAATGTCATAGTACCCAGTTTGATTAAAAGTGATTGCACCTGCTGCGGATATTTCCACTGGATCACTGCCTGTGTTTTTCGCTGCTCCAAACTCAATCTGCAACTCTTGATCCACACCCAAAGGCTCTTGGTCAACTAGAGAGGCAGCGAACAAAACAGTTGTCCAACTGGCAACCGTTACATCAACATATTCTTTGGTAGCAGCGTCTTGTTGTGCTACTGGGTCAGATAGGTTAGGCAGTAGGTTATCGTTCATATCCAACCCACCTGTTGCGCCCACGTCTACCGTCGGGTTTGCACCAATTTTTAATGTTATTGCGGATAAATCAGACATTAGTTATTTTCCCAAATGACTACAGATATACCCCCAGAGGAATTTGCAAGCTGCGGAACGGCTGTCTCAAAGGTCAACACTCTAATAAAAGAAGCGGTAGAGATAGAAAAGTCAACAACTGCTGTAGCCGAGGGGTCGGACCCGACATACGCGGTAACGAGTGCAAAATAATTCACATTTGCAAAAGGGGTTGTAAATGTAATATCGAACTGTCCTGTACCTGGACTACCAGAACTCGCCACCCCAATGGATTTCCCCATAACATTTCCAACAGTATCTAAACGAGCCTGAACACGCGGGGTAGCAGAAGGTCTAACAAATATCCACCTGTTTGGCGCATCTTGAAACACAAGCTTAGTTATGCTGTTAGGCTGTATCTCGCCACCTGTTAAACTGTTTCCAAACCCGTCCTCAATGTTTGTTGCGGTCAACCCTGAAACCGAGGCGGTAGCTGCACCAGTATTGACACCGTTCGCCAGAAATTCAACCACGAGACCTGAGTTATAAGCGGTGAGTTGAGAACCGTTAAATCCACTTGCGAGTACTAATTGATAGACATTTGGCGTTCCTGTGTCCGTATAAAAACCGCTAGAACCTGATATGCGCGTTAAAGCTTGCATTAGCTGTGTTTGGTTTGCCTGAGAAAGCGTTATCCCTGTATTAGCTACGGCATCTTGAAGCTCTGTTTTTATACCATCAGTAAACTCTACCGCGGTATAACTGTTGCCTGTCGCCTTATTTGGTATCTCTAACATATTTTTATCTACCTAGATCATAAACTATCGGTATTCTATCCATTCAGACCATAAACTACAAGATCGGCGTGAAGATTGCGTTTCCATCACCGTCCACAATCGTGTCGCCGTTACCATCGGTAAGAGGACTTGTAATAACGTTACTCTCATATTCAAACTCAATCACCACGTAAGCTTGCTTATATTTATTAGCCAAACACTCATACAAACCTGCTAATTGATTGACAAACTGAATAGGGAAAACATAAGGAAACCCACTTTCTTCTATACCCTCAAATGTAATGATAAAAGAAAAGTTAGCGTCAAAAAAGGCGGGGAAAACTAAAGGAAATCTCGCATGATCGCTAGATGATATTTCAATGGTAAGCCCTAAAATGGCAGCCAAATTAAGGTAGTCTTGTGCGGTAAGCAAGCTTAGAAAAGCTAACTTAATAATGATATTGCGTCTACGCTCCGCGTCTGTCTGTCCAGCCACTAAGAAACAATCATCAGGTATCCCGAGTTCTCGTTCCCATTCTTCAATGTATGAAGTAGTAAAGTTAGGGATATAATCAGAAATCAATTCAAAAAGACTGCTCTCATAACGTACCTGCTCTTGAGCTAACCCTTTGATGAATTTACGAAAGTTAGACGTTCCAATGTTCTTCGCATCGAACACCTTGCCATTAGGCATAACGTCCGCTAATGCTTGAGTGCTATCAGAAATGCCTTGTGGTATGTAATCTTGTTTATCAGGCACCAGGGAACACCACACTACCTAATATGCCAAGTTCACCTTCATCAATTAGTATATTGCCCATCGGTGTCCCTAAATCGAAGGTAGTTATCTTATCGCCCGTTGTGGGATCAACTGTGTTAAATATAGCACTGTTATAAGCTATTGCGTCAATGTTAGTACTAAGTGTCGCCGTTTCCGTGAAGAATAATTGTAGCGTCGCCTGTACGGCATCTTGCATACTTGCGGTGTTCGGTACCATTGAGTTAAAGATAAAGTCAACTGATACTGGCGTAGGTGCAAGTACAATAACATCGGCTTCAGGTAGATGTGCTGGTAAGTAATCATCGGCAATCAGTAAAGCCCGTGCTTGTGTTACTTCGCCCGAGGTGGGAATAATGTTATCGTCCCCATCCCTCACAAAGTAGACTGTGTATTTACCTAGCCCTGGTATAACAAACACTCTAGTAATGCCATTGATGGTAAACAACTGGCTGGTAATGCCGTTCACGCTGTTATTTGCTCCAGGGTTCTGGCGTTTGAATAATATAGGCACAAGGTACTCTGCATCAGTCTGTTCGTCTCTACCGCCTGCTAGTCCTTCAATTCCTACAAGTGTTTGTGAATTAACACCTGTTATGAGGTTTACGAAAGTCAAAGACGCTCCGCTTTCTTGATTAGTATCCTCTCCAAAGGTTGAAGATTGAACAGCAATAGATACCACGTCCGCTGTTGCTGTACCGCTATCAGGCGATGGTGGGGAGCTGGTAATGGTGTAAGTGAAAGTGGTACTGCCTGTAACGTTTACCACGAACGCCCCGTTATACGCTGCTGAGGCTGCTCCTGAGATGGTAACAGTCATACCTGTAGCATAGTCGTTAGCAGTCGCGGTAGTTACGGTTACCATTGATCCATTGAGTACTAGGCTAGCCCCTAACGCTTGTGTCGCTATAGTCCCCTCATCTTGTGTCGTGTATAAAACGCTCCCATCACTTTGTAAGTCTTCACCAGCGTCAATGACACTGTCAACCGTACCTGTAACAGATATGGAGCCTACGCTAGCAGTAGCAGGATCACGGGTAATGTTGTACGTTGCGCCCCACTCATCTAGTAAGTCATTGGTGGAAGTGGTAATGAATAAAGAATTTCTAACGTTGTTTAACTGTAAATAGTTTTCAGAAAATCTACCTGCGTAACCCACAATAGTCGCCCGTATCCATGAGTTATCAAGGAACGGGTTCGATTGCGGTAACTCCGTTTTAACATCGTTTTGTATCCTAGAAACCAGTTCGGGTAAAGTAGGAAAATTAAAAGTACTCATAAAGTGTTACGCCATAAGTCATATGTTCGCTCTGTAATTACTGAGCCGTTTTTTTCAATTGAAATGTTGAGGCTAAGGCTATCTCTATCTTGAGCACCCGTTACATTGACCCTGTCTGCAAAGTTATCCACAATCAACCACTGCAATGCCAGTCTCGCATAGTTCTCTGCTTGAGCCAGCCGTTGTTGGTTATTAATAGCCTGATCCAAAAACCATAGTTTCGACCCTATCTCTACGTCTAAGAAAGCGTTACCCCACCAGCCACGTCTTAACTGTGGTGTCGGCA
>SDBV01001297.1_pt1 | contig 37805 bp, 35 predicted proteins | sample 2277081 | NCBI WGS metagenome assembly SDBV01 (sample SAMN10402039, study PRJNA504765) | marine sediment metagenome | isolation source: marine sediment core GS10_PC15, 223 cmbsf | place: Arctic Ocean: Southern Knipovich Ridge | collected 2010 | reverse complement strand
CCCATGGCCGAAGACTTGCAGCAGGCCAGGCAGAAATACCGTGAAGCGATCAAGGTCCTCATTCAGGCCCAAGGTCGCGATACGCTTTCGACCCAGGCCACGCGGAAGGCCATGTATCTGATCGGCCAATGTTATCTGCAACGGGAAGAGTACCGTGCGGCACTGGCCCAGTTCGGCCGCATCCGCCGATTGCACCCGGAAACACCCGAGGCCCTGGCGGCCAGTTTCCAGGAAGGCGAGTTGGCAAGGCAGTTCGGCCGCAACAACGAGGCCGTGGCGGAGTACCGTCGGGCACTCGGCGCGGTCAGCGATCCGGACAATTTCAAGAACCCTTGGATTACGCTCGACGAGTTGCGTCATGGAATGTTGGCCGCGTATCAGGACTATTTGGAGAACCGGAGCTTCGAGCTCAGTCTGCGAATGACCGCCTCGTTTTATCCGCTCTTCTCGCGCCAGCGGACGCTCCAGTTGACCGGCAATGCGCATCGGACGTGGGGTAACTCCCTGTTGACCCAAGCCGAGCATCTTCCGCACGAAAAGGCCCAACAGGTCGCACGGCAGGGGCGAGCCCAACTGCGCCAGGCCGGCTTGGTCTATTCCCGGTTGGCCAAGTTCCAGATGACCAGTCGAGAGTATCCCGATCAGCTTTGGCGAAGTGCCACGGCCTACTTTCGCGGTCAGAACTACAGCGAAACCTTACGAATTCTTCGGGAATATCTCGATAACGAATCCCGGCGAAAGCGTCCCCAGGCGCTGGTCATGCAGGGCAGGGCCTATTTGGCGCTAAATAAGACAGACAAAGCGCTAACGGTGCTGGAGGAGTGCATCGCGTTTCATCCCCGCGACGTGGCCTCGTCCCGGGCACGATTGTGTGTGGCTAACGTCTACCTCGAAAAGGGCGAACCGCAAAAGGCCGAGCAAGCGCTCTCGGAGAACCTCAACAACGATGTGCTGAATCCTCGCAGTCAGGAGTGGCGCTCGTCGCTGTTTGCCCTGGGTGAGTTGTACTACCAGCAACAACGCCATCAGGAAGCCGTCGAGGTGCTCGAAGAGGCCGTCTTACGATATCCCGACGATCCCCGGGCCCTGGACGCCCGCTACCAAATGGCCGACGCCTATCGCCGCGGCGCCGAGGCGGCCTACGACAAACTCAAAGCCGATCTGCCTGAAGGCGAACCGCCGGCCCCTTCTCGCCAGGTTCAACAGGACTTCGATCAGGCCCTGGTCGGGTATCGCGAGGTCGAGGATATCCTCAACCGGCAGCAGGAACTGGCGCCCCTTTCGCCCATGCAGAAGATCATCCTGCGAAACAGTCGTTTCATGATCGCCGACGTACTGTTCGACTTGGCCCGATACGATCAGGCCGTCCAGCAGTATTTCAATATCACCAACCGCTACCAGAACCAACCTGAAGTCCTGACGGCCTATCATCAGATCATCCACGCCTATCGGCGGCTGGGGAAGTACGAGGAGATGCGCACCGTCCTGAAGCGGGCCCAAACGGCCCTCTCGCGGATGAACGAAAACACCCAATTCACCGAAACCACGAATTACGATGCTCAGCAATGGGGCGAAGTGCTCGATTCGCTGAGCCAATTATAAAGGAAAAAGACCACCCGCCACCACGGGGCTTGTCCCCGTGGAGCGATGATTGACCACTAGCACGGGCTGTTTTCCCGCGTGTTTCGCCAATCTGGGCCGCCGCTTCCAGCGGCGGCCCAGATTGGCGGGCGGTGTTGTTCGGGGCCAAGGTTAGTGGCCAATCATCGTTCCACCGGGACAAGCCCGGTGGTGACGGACCAAGCGTTTACAGTCTAAGTCACTTAGAAACCGCGATCCTAAGAGAATACCATGCCTGCCCCCGAAACCGACATGTTGGCCGAATTGATCCGCAACAAGCACGCCTGCCTGGTGCAATTGCGCGACATGGGGCAACGACAAATCGAGCTGATCGAAGCGGGTGATATGACCGCCCTGTTGGATCTGTTGGCAACCAAGCAACGCGTCCTGATCCGCTTGCAGCAAGTCGAACGGGCGATGGATCCCTTTCGAGAACAGGATCCCGAGCAACGAACCTGGCGCACGCCGCAAGACCGCCAGCAATCGGCGGCCCAGTTGCAAGAGTGCGAATCGCTGCTGAGCCAGATCGTCGAGCAGGAAAAGCAGGGTGAAAGCGCCTTGATCCGTCGACGCGACGACGCGGCCGTCAAACTGCAAGGGGCCCACCATGCCGGACAGGCTCGTGGGGCTTACACTTCCGAGGCTCGACCAAAAACGAATCAATTGGATCTCCTTTCCGATAAGTAGGGTTTTCCCATGAATCAGTCCCATTCCGACGAACTACCCCCGATCGACGCCAGCGCCGATCTGGAAACGGTCTTGGCCGCCTGGCACACCGCCACTTTGCGTCTGGAGCAGACCCATAGCTCCTTGCGCGAGGAAGTGCGGCGGCTGACCGACGAACTCGAAGTGAAAAACCGCGAGTTGGCGCGAAAGAACCGGCTGGCCGACCTGGGCCAAATGGCGTCGCACGTGGCCCACGAAGTTCGCAACAATCTGGTCCCCGTCACTTTGTACTTGAGCCTGCTGCGCAGGCGATTGGACGACGATCCGGGAAGTCTGGACGTGCTGGACAAGGTTACGGCCGGTTTCACCGCCCTGGAGAGCACGGTCAACGATCTGCTGCATTTCACTTCCGATCGCGATCCGCGATGGCAGTATTTTCAGCTGGGGGAAATGATCGAAGACGTGTGGGCGTCGCTTCAGCCGCAACTGACGGCCCAGGGGATCGAGACCGTTACCGACGTGCCCGGCGATCTGTGGATCTCGGCCGATCGGGACATGCTTCGCCGGGCCGTGTTGAATCTCACGCTCAACGCCCTGGACGCCATGCCCGACGGAGGCGAACTAGTCGTCACCTCCTGCCGGACCTCCAAGGGAATCGAACTGGAAGTCGCCGACAGCGGACCGGGACTTGCCGAGGAAGATATCGCCCGCGTGTTCGAGCCGTTCTACACGACCAAGGACGGCGGAACCGGACTGGGCCTGGCCATCGTCGCCCGGATCACCGAAGTCCACGGCGGCGAGATTACGGTTATCAATTGTCCCGAGGGCGGTGCCGCTTTCACACTCTGCATCCCCCAAACTTCCGCTGTCTTGGAGGCCGCCGCATGAGCAACCCTGCCCAAGATCAAAACGCCTCGCGAGGTTGCGTGCTGGTCGTCGACGATCAACGCCAGGTACGCGAGTCGATGTCCGACGTGTTGCAAGAGTCGGGCTATCGGGTCGAGTGCTGCAGCGGCGCCATCGAGGCCCTGCGGCGACTTGACGACGTGACCTACGACTGCATCCTCACCGATCTGAAGATGCCCGGACTCAGTGGCGTCGAGTTCATTGTGCAGCTCGAACAGCGCCGTTGTCAAGCGCCGGTTGTGATGATCACGGCCCATGCCACGGTCACCTCGGCCGTCGAGGCCATGCGTCACGGGGCATTCGATTACATCGAAAAACCATTCCAGGCCGATCGGCTCGAGCAGTTGGTCGGCCAGGCCATCCGCCACGGTCGACTACTGAAACAGGAAGCGGGCAACGAGGCCCGGACTCCGGCGAGTCAACCCCCGACGATGATCGGTTCCAGCCGATCGATGGACGTACTTCGCGCCCGGATCGCGCAGATCGCGCCCACGCCCGAGACGATCCTGATCACCGGCGAGAGCGGCACCGGCAAGGAACTGGTCGCCCGGGCCGTTCATGCCGCCAGCCAGCGACGACACGCTCCGTTGGTGAGTCTGAACTGTCCTGTCCTTTCGGCCCAATTGATGGAGAGCGAACTGTTCGGCCACGAGCGCGGCGCATTTACCGGTGCCGACGCGCCGCGGACCGGGCGCTTCGAAATGGCCGACGGCGGGTCCATTCTGCTCGATGAAGTGACCGAAATCGACCTGAACCTGCAAGCCAAGCTGTTGCGAGTCTTGCAAGAGCGATCGTTCGAGCGCGTCGGGTCCAGCCAGACAATACAGGTCGACGTGCGCGTGCTGGCCACCACGAATTGCGACCTCCAGGCGGCCGTGCAAGCCGGCGAGTTTCGCGAGGATCTCTACTTCCGGCTGGCCGTGGTGCCGTTGCAGGTACCCGCCTTGCGAGAGCGCCGCGAGGACATTCCCGAGTTGACCGAATACTTCTTCCACCGATGTGCCGACCGGCTGCAAAAAGACCCTTGCACGCTGGAGGGCTCGGCCCGTGACCTGCTGCTGAATTACGAGTGGCCGGGTAACGTGCGGGAGTTGGAGAACATTGTCACCCGGGCAAGCGTGTTGAACCTCGGCGAACCGGTCTCGGCCGACCAGTTGCGACACTGGCTGATTGCCGGACCTGAGACCGACGCAAACCATGGCAATCTCCCGGTCGGGCTCAGCCTGCAAGAGATGGAACGCAAATTGATCGAAGCCACGCTCGAGCGATTCGACGGGCACCGAGCCAAGACGGCCAGCGCACTGGGCATCGGGGTCCGCACCCTTTCGGGAAAACTACGCCAATACGGATATGCCCCACGCGAAAAACCCTTTTCCAAGGCAGGCTGAATCACCCAACGAGACCACCACAGGTCGTTTAGCGGTCGCCGGTACGGCGGCCCCATCGTCCGACAATCGGCACTTTCTGCCGATGGCCGAGGCGCAAAAACGGCCGATTGATGCGGCAACCAACCGACGACCCAAGAGGCTGTGGCAACTATCCAAACAAACCCAACCCTAGATACAGCAAGATGTTAGGTTAATCGATACGACGATCGCCCCAAGGCAAACCGGCGTTCGGCACGCCGCTTGCAACGGAGCGAGGTTGGCGCCTCCCGTGGGCGGCCTCAAAAAGAGACAAAGGTTCGCGCAATGATCTCCAATCTGTTCCAATCCAGCACGATCCCGATGCTGCAGCAGGTGGTCAACTTTGCGCAGGCCCGGCACAACGTGCTGGCCGGCAATATCGCCAACCTCGATACGCCGGGCTATCAGGTGCGGGATCTCTCGGTCGAGGATTTTCAGGAGCGGCTCCAGGCGGCCGTCCAAGCGCGACGCCACCCAGAAACCACACGCAGCCTGGGCTTTTCCACCAAGGAAGAAGAAGCCACCCCCATGGCCGAAGTGGCCAAACATTCCAAAGCGATCCTCTACCACGATTTGAGTAACGTCGACATCGAAGAACAGGTGACTGCGATGGTCAAGAACCAGATGCAGCACAACCTGGCGCTGACCATCATGAACAGCCAGTTTCGACTCCTTAAAGCAGCCATTCGCGGCCAAGCCTAGGTAACCCACAAGCCCCTTGCGGCTTCAAAACGGAGAACCCCATAACCATGTTTCCGGCACTGGACATCAGCAGTAGCGGACTGGCGGCCCAACGGGTGAGAATGACGGCGATTTCGCAAAACATCGCCAACATCTCGACCACGCGTAACGAAAAGGGTGAATCGGTCCCCTATCAGCCGAAACACGTCATCTTCGAAACCGACGACGACGTGGGAGCTAACGGCGCGTCCGGCGTCCGCGTGGCCGAGGTGCGCACGGCCGACCTCGAACCCATCTGGAGGGATATGCCCGGTCATCCCGACGCGGTAACCTCCGGCCCGCACAAGGGGCAGGTCGCCTTTCCCAACGTCAACATGATGACGCAGTTCGCCAACGCCTTGGAGGCGGCCCGGGCTTACGAGGCCAACCTGGGAACTATGGAGATTACCAAAGACCTTGCCCAACAAACGTTGAGGATTCTCGGCTGATGAACACGATCCAAAGCCTTCACATTCCGACCACGATACCCGGTCAAATGCCCGGCCAACTAGCCGGTCAACCCGGCGCGGCCGGCGACAAGGGGTCGTTCAAGGATTTCCTGCTCGATTCGATCCAGCAGGTCAACGCCATGCAGCAGGACGCCGACGTGGCCGTCGAAAAGCTGGCGACCGGCGGCGAGGTCAACCCGGCCGAAGTGCTCACAGCCGTACAAAAGGCCGACATCGCCTTCCGCCTGATGCTCCAAGTTCGTAACAAGATGGTCGCAGCCTACGACGAGATTAAAAGCATTCGCGTTTGACACCCTTTATCGTTAATCATTTATCATATTGGCCCCCGAGGCTCCATGGATGGACTTCCTCAATAGAGCTTTTGCCCAAGTAACCGATCTGTTTCGCTCGATGACGCCGGGGGCTCGGATTACGACCGGGTTGCTGCTGGCGGTCGTGGTGATCAGTCTGGGATACCTGCTGAACTACCAGACTTCCACGGCCGACACCGACCTGATGCACGGCGTACCGGTGCCGATCACCCATCTGCTGGCCATGGAGGCCGCCTTCGCCGAGGCGAACCTGAACTCTTACGAGGTCCGCGGGACCGGCATCTTCGTTCCTCGCGGGCAGCGCTCCGTCTACATGGCCGCCCTGGCCGACGGCAATGCCTTGCCGCCGAACATGGCAACTGTTCTCGACGAAGCGCTCAAGGACACCAGCGTCTTCATGTCGAAGCAAGAGCGCGAACAGCGGCAGAAGAACGGCAAGCAGAAACTCCTGGGGTTGATGATCGGCTCGATGAAGGGGATCCAAAGTGCCAACGTGATCTTCGATTCCGAGATCAAACCCGGCTTTCGCAAGGTGAAAATGGTCACCGCCACGGCCAGCGTCAAACCGCAGGGGAACGAGGAACTCGACCAGGCGCAAGTTTCGTCCATTCGGCATCTGGTGGCCGGGGCCATTGCCGGGCTGAAGGCGCACCAAGTCACCGTGGCCGATCTCAATGGAAAGACCCATCAAGCCAGCAACTCGCCCGACGGCGGTAGCGCGGACGATAACCTCTACGTGAAGCTCAAGGAAACCCACGAACAGAAATGGAAGGCGAAGATCTCCGAGACGCTATCCTACGTCAAGGGGATCGTAGTCTCGCTCAACGTCGAGCTGGACCGCGACCGGATCGAGCGGACCAAAACGGTCAAGCACGAACCGAAGGCCGTGACGATCCGGGAGAGTAGCGAGGAAGAATCTCGGACCAAGGAATCCGCTGGCCCCGCCGGTCGACCCGGTTTCGAAAGCCAGCAGGCCAACGCCCCGCGCGCCCTGGCCACGCAAGGCAACGGCAGCAACGAAACGGAAGATAACACCAAGCGCGACACGGTCAGCGTTACCAATACGACGCAGACGGACAAGACGAGCGTTGGCCCCACGCCGACCAAGGTCACCGTAAGCATTTCCGTTCCCAGCAGCTATTGCGAGAAGATTTGGCTCAAGAAGAATCCGACCGAGGAAGGCCAGGAGCCGCAGACACCCGACCAAAACGCGATCGAAACGATCTTTGCCGAAGAGAGCACGAAGATTCAGGAAATAGTCGCCGCGATCCTCCCCGCACCGCAGGACGGCGGTACGCCTGCGGATCTGGTTACCGTCAAGATGTTCCAGAGTATCCCCGGCGAGGAACTTCCCGAGCCGGGATTCGGAGCCGCGACCGTCGGCTGGTTCGGGCGACATTGGAGTACCTTGGGGATGCTTGGCCTGGCCGCTTTTAGCCTGGTGATGTTGCGATCGATGATCGGGGCCGTTCCGGCCGGTCCCCGTCCGGCGGTCGGCAAGGTCGTACACGTCGAAGGTGAAGAAGATGAGGAGCCGGAAACCATCGCGATGAAACGCCTCAAACGCTTCAGCGGCGGCGGGCCTAACTTGCGCGAAGAACTCTCCGATTTGGTTCAGGAAGATGCTGACGCGGCGGCTAACATTCTTCGTACCTGGATCGGGAACGCAGGGTAGTGACCATGAATTCTCACCAACAAGACGGAATCCGAAAAGCGGCCGTTCTGGCCTTGAGCCTCGACCGGGCTTCGGCCGACGCGCTGCTCGAACAGCTTTCCGCCGAACAGGCCCAAAACGTTCGGCAGGTGATGGTCAACTTGGACCAGGTCGATCCGGAAGAACAGCGTCGTGTGGTCGACGAGTTCGTGCGAATTGGACTGAAGTCACCCCAAAAGTCGCAAGGAGTCGAACTGGCCGGGGGGCTTGCCCGCCGAATCGCCGAATCACCCGAGCGTTCGAAGCTCGGCGACACTGTGCCGAAAGGTTCGAAGCCGTTTCGGGTCTTGCAGGAGACGGAGGTCGACCGGCTGGCCCGGGCCTTGGGAACCGAACGTCCGCAGACCGTGGCTTTGGTCCTTTCTCATTTACCTCCCGGGCAGGCCGGTGGCGTGTTGGTCCGGTTGCCCGATACGGTCCAGGTCGAGGTCATCCGGCGGCTGGTCGACTTGGAGGAGACCGATCCGGTAATCCTTCACGAGGTCGAGCAGGCCCTGGTGACGCGGCTATCGCGGCAGGTCTACATGCAACGGCGTCGAGTGGCCGGCGTCGAGGCCGTCAGCGACATCTTGGAAGCATCCGGAGGAGCCGTCAGCCTGCAGATTCTCGATAACCTGGCCTCGCACGATCAGGCCTTGGCCGGGCGGTTCGGCCCGCCGCCGATCGCCTTCGAGGACCTTGCCGAACTGAGTGACGCGGCGATGGAGATCTTGTTCCGCGAGGCGGGCCGCGAAACCGTACTGGCCGCCTTGTTCGGCGCGCCGCACGCCTTGATCGAGCGAATCATGCGGCGGTTTCCTCCGTCGGAAGCGAAGACGATTCGCCGGAAGATCGATCATCCCGGACCGATCCGACTTCGCGACGTGGAACGTGCCCAACAGCGGATCGCCGAGCTGGCTCGCCGATTGGCGATCGAAGGACGCATCAAGTTACCCCAGGAGAAATTGACTGCCGTTGTGTAGCAGTTGCGTGCCTATGTCTACGATTATCCGAGCCACCGACAAGAACCGCGGCATCCATTGCGAGGCCTTCAACTTCGGCGATATGTCGCTCCAGGCGGACAAGTACAAGGAGAAGATCCGCGCCGAGGCCGGCAAGATCGTGGCCCAGGCCCACAAAGACGCCGACGCCGTGCGCGAGAATGCCCGACGCGAGGGACACGAAGCGGCCATGCAAGCAATCGAAGACGTCGTGCGCAAGGAGTTGTCCACGGTGCTGCCCGCGCTGAGACAAGTGATCCAAGACATTCAGCACGCCAAACAGGTCTGGTTGACCCGTTGGGAAGGTAGTGCGGTTCACGCGGCCGGAGCGATTGCCGCTCGGCTGATTCGCCGCGAGTTGCCGGACCATCCCGAAATCCCGCTGACGCTGGTCCGCGAGGCTTTGCAGTTGGCTGCCGGAAGTGCCCGGTTGCAGATTCACCTGAACGTCGACGACCACAAAGCGCTAGGCGGGCAGGTCCAGATGTTGGTCGACGAGCTGGCGGGCCTGGCCGAAGCCGAGCTGATCGCCGATCCGGAGATCACGGCCGGCGGCTGCCGTGTCGAGACCGAATTCGGCGTGATCGATCAACAATTCGAGGCCCAATTGGATCGAATCGAAGAGGAATTGAGTTAGGGAAGCAGAGGATAGTGGATAGTTTTGGTTTTGAGAAGCACAGCTTCAACCTCCCCTCTCCCTTTGGGAGAGGGGCCGGGGGTGAGGGTATAGAAAAGACACGCAAGCCCTCACCCTAACCCTCTCCCAGAGGGAGAGGGGACCAGTTTGCAAAAGCCCGGTTAATAGTACTTGTTTTGAGAACTTATGTTGGATCTTCGCGAACAACTTGAAGCGGTGATGCCCACGGCGCTGAGCGGGCGCGTGGTTGGTACGGTGGGGATGACGATTTCCGCCGCCGGATTCCCTGCACCGGTCGGCGCGGTTGCCGAGATCCAACGCGAGACGGGCCCCCCGTTGCTGGCCGAGGTGATCGGGTTTCGCGATCATCTGACGATCCTCTATCCCTTCAGCGACCTAAGCGGCGTGCGGCAAGGAAACCTGATTCGACTGTCTCGGACCGTACGCTGGTTGCGAGTGGGCGAAGAGTTGTTAGGTCGGGTGATCGACGCGGGTGGCATGGCCGTCGACGGCAGGCCGCAACCGGCGCTGGAGGATCGGGCCGCCTTCAACCGCCGACCGCCCCATCCATGCGACCGACCTCGAATCAATCAACCGCTGACCACCGGCATTCGTTCGATCGACGGCGTGTTGACCTGCGGCCGGGGACAACGTTTGGGGATCTTCTCCGGCTCCGGAGTCGGCAAGAGCGTATTGTTGGGGATGATGGCCCGATATACGACGGCCGAAGTGATCGTGATCGCCCTGATTGGCGAGCGGGGACGCGAAGTCAACGAGTTCATTGAGCGCGAACTGGGCCCCGAGGGTTTGGCCAAGAGTGTGGTGGTGGTGGCGACCAGCAACGAACCGGCCTTGCTTCGCGTGCAGGCGGCCTCGACGGCCACGGCGATTGCCGAACACTTCCGCGACCAGGGCAAAGACGTGCTGTTGCTGATGGATTCACTAACCCGGTTCGCCTTGGCCCAGCGCGAGATCGGTCTGGCCGCCGGGGAACCGCCGACCACGCGGGGTTATCCGCCTTCGGTCTTCGCGTTGATGCCGAAACTGGTCGAACGCGCCGGCCGCAGCCCGAAAGGAACCATTACCGCCTTCTATACCGTACTAGTCGAGGCCGATGATCCGAACGAGCCGATCAGCGATGCGGTGCGCGGATTGCTGGACGGGCACGTGTGGCTTTCGCGCGATATGGCCAGCAAGGGACATTACCCGGCCGTCGACGTGCTGGAGAGTCTCAGCCGACTGATGCCCGAGGTCACCGAACCTCAGCACTCCCAGGCCGCTTTCGCCTTGCGCGAGTTGCTGGCGACTTACCGGGATCACGAAGACTTGATTTCGGTCGGTGCCTACCGTCGCGGTAGCAATCCTACGGTCGACGTGGCCGTCGAGATGCTCGACGCGATCAACCAGTATTTACGACAGCGGGTCGAGGAACCGTCGACTTTCGAGGAAGCCAAGGAAGGCTTGCTCCGTCTGCAGGGTGAATACGCCCAAAAGCTCCAAGCAAACCGGACCAACGCCGCCGCGCAAGCGGGTCGACCGGCGACGCAAACCCCTATGCAAGCGACCCCAGCTTAAGAGAAACAGAAACGACATAACCCATGCCAAAGTTCAAGTTCCGACTGGCCACGTTGCTGCGACTTCGCGAGTCACTTCGCGACGGCCGGCGTTCGGAACTGGGTGAAGCCTACCGAGTGGACGACGTTTTGAAGACCCAGCTCGATCAAGTTGACGACGGCTTGGGAGCCTTGCGAAACCGTCGCCGTGACGTTTGCGGACTGGGTGCGGTCGACGTCGATCAATTGCTCGAGTCCCAGCGTTATGAATTGGCCCTGCAAGTACAACAGCAGCAGATCACCGGGCAACGCCAGGCCGTGGCCGAGGAAATCGAGCGACGCCGCCAGTCGCTGGTCGAGGCCAATCGGGACGTACGCGTACTGGAGAAACTTCGCGACAAACAGCAGCGGCGCCATCACCAGGAAGAGAGCCGCCGCGAAATCAAGCAACTCGATGAAGTGGCCCTGCAACGGGCCGTTCGGGAGCATGTCCGATGATCCGAAAACTGATGCGAATTGGCCTGACTTGGTCACTCTATTTCTGCATAGCCACGTTTCTGGCGCAAGCAGTCTTTCTCGGTTATTGCGGCATGGCCTGGGAGGTCGACCGAGGAAAACTGGTCCAGGCCTTGGCCGTGTTGCAGGACGTCGACCTGTTCGCGATGAAGAAAAAGGTCGAGGCCCAGCAGACCAAGATGTTGCGGGAACAACCTTCGTACGAGCAAGTGGTTCAGGCTCGGGCGGAGAAAGGCCATCACCTGCAATTGCGAACGACCGCCTTGAAAAGCGACATGGACCAGCTCGAAACGAACCGTCGCAAGTTGGCCGAGAAACGTCAGAGGTACGACCAGCTTCACGACACATTCAACACGGAGTTGGCCGAGATTCAGCAGCAGGCGGCCTCGGAGGGTATGGAGGATAACATCGCTAAGCTGATGGCCCTAAAATCCCAGCAAGCCAAAAAGATCCTGGTCGACATGCTGAAGAAGGATGAGACGGACGACGTCGTGACTCTGCTGATGGGAATGCCCACCACGAACAGCGCCAAGATCATCCGCGAGTTCAAAACGGATGAAGAAATGGACGACATCGGAGAGGTTTTGCGCTTGATCCGCCAAGGCGCACCGGTGGCAGTCCCGGCAAGCGATACGCAACAACAACTCCAAGACCTACGTATAAGTCAAAACTAATCGCGGCCCTCCGATCGACGAGCCGGCCGGCCGCTAGCCATACAAAGGATTTCCGACCATGCAGAACGTGAATATCGAAAACCTCCTGAATTTGCCGTTGATCGAACCCGTACTGCCGGATCTAGGCTCCGCAAGCCTCTCGCGCGAGCGGTTTGCGTCGTTCGACGATCACCTCCAACGGGTGCAGACACGACCGGCCGAAGATCGCCGCGAACTTTCGCGCGAGCCGTCGCCTCGCGAACCGGTCGACCGATCGACCCGACGCGACGAACCGGCCCGGCGCGACGAACCGGCCGATTCCCGCCGGACGGAAGATCGGCAAGTCGAGCAGAGCCGACCGGAGCAGGCCGAGGACACGCGGCCGGCCCAGAACGAACCGGAAAATGACCAGCTAGAGAACGAGCCGGAAACGGATCAGACGACAACCGAGCATGAGAACAACGACGCCCAGGCGGAGGACCCGCACAAAGGGGACCAAACAACGGCCGTGGTCGATCCCGAGTTAGTAATCGACGAAGACATGTTGCCGCAAGTCGAGACTCCCCTTGTCGTCGAGCCGGTGCAACTTCCCGACGAAGAACTTTCCGGCGAGGCCCATCAGACCGAACCCGAGGTGATCGTGGCAACCCCGGTTGACGACTCGTCGGAAGAGCCGGGTGACCTTGCCGGGGAATTGATCGACGAGCTGGTTGCCGCGGACGGCGAAGAGTCGCTGGAGTTGGAAGAATCCACAACACACCACCAAGACGACGAACCCCGGAAGCAAAACGCCACGTTCGAAGAGCCCCGGCAGGATATCGACGTGGCGGAAGACCTCGGGCCAAAGCAGCACACAAAGGCGGTCGAGACGGAGATTCCCGTCCAGCACGCCGCCACGGTGGAGAAACCGGTCGTGGAAGCAGTGCAGGGTACACAACCGGTCGTCGACGATTCACCGATCAGCGAAACGGGGCAAGAGGGGCTCGAATTGCCGGAAACCGAAAAGGGCGACGACTCGGATCCGCAGCAGAATGATCGCTCCGGTTCCAAGACACCCGAGCCGGTCGAAAAACCCTCGCAGGACGTCGCCGTACCGGACGAGCAACGTCAGGCCGAGTCGAGAGAAGACTTGCCGCGGCGCGAAGTTCGAGACGGCAAGCGGCCGAAAGCCGCGGAAGTCGAGCCGCAACCGAAGCCCGTTCCGGTTACCCAGACGGAGAGCGCCGCGCCGAATGAGGTGAACACGCGGACGGTCGAAACGGCCGAAGTGACGATCGCCCCGAAAGTTGAGACGGTCAAAGCGCCTACCACGACCAACTCCGGCAACGAGAACCAATCGCCGGCCGATGCGTCGGCTCGGACCACTTCGAGGCAAGCGGTGAAGACAACTTCCGCGCCGCCGGCGCGGGCGAGCGAGCCGGGGAACGTGGATCGGGTCCGCTTCGTGCAGCGCGTGGCTCGGGCGTTCGAGGCCCTAGGCGACCGAAACGGACCCGTAAGACTGCGTCTGAGTCCACCCGAACTGGGATCGATGCGTCTGGAGATTTCGGTACGCAACGGCATGATGACGGCCCGATTAGAGGCCGAGACCCCCATGGCACGGACTCTTTTGCTGGACAACCTCCCGGCGTTGCGCGATCGGTTGGCCCAGCAGGATATCAAGATCGAACAGTTCGACGTGGAATTGATGGACCGTTCGCCGAACGGTTCGCCGGATCGCTCGGCCGAAGATCCCCAATCGCGGGAGAATCGGCCGGAACAGGGGCCTTCGACCTCCGATGGGGGCGAGGATCGGGAAACGAACGCCGAGGGCGGGCCGAGTCAAGTCAGTCGTCCCGGCGAGGGCGAGCAACTGAATGTCGTCGTGTAATACCACAACCCGTACACGACCCAACGTGGGCGGGTCCCGCAGCAACTCAAACGAAAGGGAGAAACGAACATGGCAATCTCAGCCATAGGCGCAGTCGGCCAACAGGGCCAGCAGAACCCCCTTGGGACCAATGCGCTGAGCAAGGTCGACATGGGCGATTTCATTAAACTCATGATTACCGAACTGTCGCACCAAGACCCGCTGAACCCGATGGATAGCACCGATATCCTTCAGCAAATGAGCCAGATTCGCGAGATCCAGTCGAACACCGAACTGACCGAGACGCTCAACTCGGTGAAGCTGGGTCAAAACGTGGCCACGGCAGCCAGCCTGATCGGGCGGCGGATTGTGGGACTGTCCGACAATGCGAGGCATGTCGTCGGCGAAGTGGATCGCGTCTCGCTCGAATTCGGCGTGCCGAAGCTGCATGTCGAGGGGCAAGTGGTGGATATCCGCAACGTGGCCGCCATTCTCAAATCGGAAGAACCGGAACCGACAACGGACCCCGATTCATCCGACGACGAAGACCAGGTGGACGACATCGAGGACATCGACGACACCGAGGACACCGAAACCACGTAGGCCAGGACGGCCGGGACGTGAAACCATATTCAGTATTGCGAAACCGTTTGTGAACTAAACTGTGCCTCAGCGGCATTTCCAACGTGAAATCCAGAACAGTAGGGGATAAACCATGGGTCTAGCATCTGCACTCAGTACGGCGTTGACCGGCTTGACGGCCGCCGAAACGACCATCGACGTGGTCGGTAACAATCTGGCCAACTCGAACACGGTCGGGTTCAAGTCCTCGGAGGCCAACTTCGCCACCCAATTCCTGCAGACTCGAAGTCTCGGGTCGGCACCCAGTGCCAACAGTGGCGGTACCAACCCGCGCCAGATCGGGCTGGGAACCAAGGTGGCCGCCATCACCCCGAACTTCAATCAGGGTACGATCGAGATCAGCTCCAATCCGACCGACCTGGCCATTCAAGGCGACGGGTTTTTCATCGTCCGAGGCGGTTCCGGAGAGCAGCTCTACACGCGAAACGGGATCTTCAAGCTCAACGCCCAAAATGAACTGGTAACGATCACCGGTCATCGTCTGTTGGGCTTCGGCGTGAACGAGCAATTCGAGTTGCAAAACACGCTCGACCCCATCACGATCCCCTTGGGAAGCGAGAAGGTCGCCGCGCCGACCGAAAACGTCTATCTCCAAGGAACCCTCTCGCCGACCGGAGAGCTGGCCGATACGGCCGAGATCATTCAGTCCGCCATTCTTAGCGACGGGCAGTGGTCTGTTCCAGCCGATACGACGACGGCCCTGATAGCCACCCCGCCGGACGTGACGAGTTCGGGTGGTGCGATCGCGGCCGGCGGTGCTTTGACCGTGGGGACTGCTTACACCTACCGGATTGCCTTTGCCAACACGGCCTACGGGTCGGTTCCCAATCAAGAGGGCGTGCTTTCCGCCGACATCCCCGGCGGCGCGATCACGCCGACCGCCGGCAATCAAACCATCAACTTGACCGCTATACCCGACCCGGCCGCGGAAGGGTATTCCTTTTTCCGTGTCTACCGATCCTCCGATGGAGGAGCCACCTACAATTATATCGACGAAGTTGCGGCGGGAACCACGACGTTCCAGGACGACGGGTCGGTTGCCGCCGGCGCGGCGTTCAACACGAACGCGCTGGACGACTTCGGCTACAGCTATTACGTGACCTACTACAACGCGGCCGAGGAGAGCCGGCCCGCCGCAATGATCCAACAGATCGACGCGGGCAGCGCTGGGCGAATCAAGCTCAGCGCCATACCCACGGAAGGGGCCGGAAGTCAGTGGACCGGACGGCGCATCTACCGGAACCTTGCCAATGACGACAGCTCCTTCCACCGGGTCGTCACGATCAATGATATGACGACGACCACTTTCACCGATACGATTCCCGATGCCACGCTCGTCGCAGTGCCGGACATGGTCGATCTGGACGGCCCGAAAACCAAAACAACAACGCTGTTGACCGACGTTTGGGGTCGCGATGGGACCACCTACTCGCAGATGTTCAAAGAGGGCACGCTGTCATTTACCGGACGAAAAGGCGGTCGCAAGTTGGCGACGCAAGAGATGACAATTACGGCCACCAGCACCGTCTTGGAGTTGATGAACTTCATGGAACAGGCCTTGGGGATCCAAAGCTCGCCGGGGCCCGATCCCGTCAACCCCGTTCCGGGAGACGCCGGTTCCGGGTCGACCCCCGGCGCGTCGCTTGTCGGAGGGCAACTCCGGTTCATCGGAAACAACGGTACCGAAAATGCACTGGATATCGGGCTGTCCGGTCTACAACTGACGACGGCCACCGGGATCGAAGCCGTTAGCATACCGTTTGGCTCCGTTCAATCGGCCATAGGAGAAAGCGCCGTGGCCGACTTTGTCGCCTACGATGCGCTAGGGAACGAATTGAGCGTGCGGTTGACCACCGTGCTCGAATCGCGGACCAGTAGTTCGACCACCTATCGCTGGTTTGCCGAGTCGGCGGATAACAGCCCCTTGACCGGTGTGGGGATAGGCGTGGGAACCGGCCTGCTTACTTTCGACGGGGAAGGAAACTTCATCTCCTCGACCGAGGCGACCGTCGCGATCGACCGAATGCAGGTAGCCGCCGCCTCGCCCTTGGAGTTCGAACTGGATTTCTCCCAAATCTCCGGCCTGGCGACCAAGAACAGCAATTTGCAAGTTGCGCGTCAAGACGGGTCGGGGGCCGGCGTGTTGACCAGCTTTATCGTCGGTGAGGATGGGAGCGTTGCCGGTGTGTTCAGCAACGGCGTGGTCCGCGATCTGGGACAAATCCAACTTGCCCGCTTCGCCAACCCCAATGGGTTGGAACAACGGGGCGAAAACATGTATAGCACCGGCGTGAACTCGGGACTCCCGCTGACCGGAGATCCGGGCGCGCAGGGGATCGGAACCGTGATTTCCGGGGCCGTCGAACTGTCGAATACCGACATCGGGGCCAACTTGATCGATCTGATCCTGGCCTCGACCATGTATCGCGGCAACACGCGGGTAATCACCACCGCCCAACAGATGCTCGATGAGCTATTGATGCTTCGTCGATAAGGTTATTGCCGGAAAGAGCGTATCGTTTTGCAAAGGAGAATGCATCGAATCGAGGCGACTCGCCCTTCGATGTCAATACAATCATGATCAAGTTGACGCGGCTTGCTGGAGAACCGTTTATTCTCAACGCCGACCTGATCCGCTACGTGGAGGCCCGACCCGATACGTTCGTTACACTGATCGGCGGCGAACGGCTGGTGGTGACCGAATCGATGGACGAGGTCCTGCGGCGAGCGGTTACCTATCAGCAGGCAAAACACTTGATCCCTTCGCCTTCGCCGCCTGTGGAAACCTGAAAACTGAGAACAGCGAACCCTGGAAAGATGGAACCCTGACCGATGGATATTGCCAGTGTAATTGGTTTACTGCTCGGTGCTTCGCTGTTGTTGACGGCGATCGCGCTCGCGCCGGGGTCTTCGTTCGCAGCATTTCTCGACTTGCCCTCGGCGATGGTGGTCATCGGAGGGTCGGTCTGCGCCGTGCTGATATGCTTCCCGCTGAAAAGCTTTCTGGCACTTTTCAGCGTGACCAAGAACATCTTCTTCAACAAGCAAGAGAGCTTCACTGAACTGATCGAGCTGATCGTTTCGTTGGCCGAAACGGCCCGACGCGACGGGCTGTTGGCCTTGGAAAACCGGATCGAGGAAGTCACCGATCCGTTCGTGATCCTCGGAATCCAAATGGCTGTGGACGGCACCCGCCCCGAGGTGATCGAAGACATCATGCGAACCGACATGGACGCCGTGCGTGGTCGCCACAGAAACGGGAAAGAGGTCGTTGCTCAAATGGGGCGCTTCGCGCCCGCGTTCGGAATGGTTGGAACCCTGATGGGGTTAATCATCATGCTGGGGAACATGGACGACCCGGCGGCGATCGGCCCCGGAATGGCCGTGGCCTTGATTACCACGCTCTACGGCGCGGTCATCTCGAACCTCGTCTTCTTGCCCTTTGCCGAGAAGCTGATGTTTATCAGTAAACACGAAATGATGGTGCGCGAAATCGTCGTTCGGGGGATCATGGGGATTCAGTCGGGCGATAATCCCCGGGTGATCGAGCAAAAACTCAACACCTTCGTGCCGCCGAAGCTCAGACCCGCCGAAAAGGAGGCCGCCTGATCCCATGGCGCTCCCGGAAGAAGAAAAGGCTAGTATTCCCGAGTGGATCGTGACCTTCGGCGACATGATGTCGCTGTTGCTGACCTTTTTTATTATGCTGGCCTCGATGAGTGAAGTCAAAGAGGAACAAATGTTTCAGGCAATGATGGAAGCCATGCGCCGACAGTTCGGACACGAGACGTCGATGGTCAGCCTGATCCCGGGCGTGGCGCGTCCTCGAAACGCCGCGATTGCGAAACTCGCCTCCATGGGCCGTGCCCGAAGGCTCGACATCATGAACGGCGGCGACAAGGTCAAGGCCCCCGTGGGCGACCATCCCCGCGTAAAGTCCATTCGAGAGGGCCCGCACGTGACCATCGGAGCCGTGCTCCCGTTCGAATTCGGGTCCGCCAAACTGACGAAAAAACACCAACGCTTGCTCGAGGCCGCGGCGCATCAAATCGGAGGAAAGCTGCAGAAGATCAAGATCAGCGGGCACACATCTTCGCGGCCCCTTCCGCCGAACAGTCCTCATGAGGATCTTCGCGAATTGGCCTATACCCGGTGCACGAAGGTCCAGGATTACCTGGTCAAGCTGGGAATCAATTCCAAGCGAATCAACCTGAATGTGGTCGCCGACCACGAGCCCAAACACATCGGAAACGATCCCCTGTTGGAAAAAGAGAACTCGCGTGTGGAAATCGTGCTCCTGGATCAGCTCGCGGAAGATTCCGAGGGAACGCCCGAGGAGCGACGCCAGCGGATTTCTCCCCTTGAAGGCCCCTGATGCACCGAAAAAAGTGACCTAGACTTAAACTGGGAAGGTTGCCAGTATTCGCAACCCAACGAATCGAACACCATGACCCCTCCGACGAGGGGCGTACTAGCTCGCGAAAGACGTTGTCATGGCTGAGGAAGAACTCAATCCGACCGAAGATGCTCCAGAAATGGAGCCGGAATCCGGTCCTTCGATGATCTCGAAGATCTCGATCCCCCTGTTTGTGGTGGGTGTGGTCGCCGTCGAATGCGTGGTGGCCTATGCGCTGCTGCCGGACGCCTCCCAGACGCAGATCATGGTTGAAAAGGTAATCAACGAATCCGAAAACGAGACAGACCAAACATCCGGCGAAGACGGGGAACTGACGGAAGACGATCTCCTCAACCACGTCGAGATCGAACTAGGAGACTTCGATGTAACGGCCTTCCAACCTATTTCCCAGACTACCATGCGGATTACTTTCCAACTGTACGGGACGATTCATGAAGATTATGAGAGAGAATTCAATGAGTTAAAAGCCGACAATGACCGTCGCTTAAGCGAGCAGATGATCGCCGTGATTCGCGGGGCCAGCGTAACGGACTTGACCGACCCGAACCTCGATCTGATCAGACGCAAACTCCTGGACAAAGTCAACAAGACGATTGGAAAACAGCTCATAAAATCGGTCATTATCCCCGAGTTCTCTTATGTCGAACAATAGCCCCGGCGGGGCCAAACTATAGCCCAATCAGGAATGGATTCCGATGGCTGACGACAACTTGATGGGACAGGACGAAATCGAGCAGTTGCTCAACAGTGGACCTGCCGGCGCTGGTGGACCTGCCGGCGCTGGTGAGCCTGCCGGCGGTGGTGAGCCTGCCACCAGTGGCGAGAAGGATTCGCCCGAGGCGCAGCAGCCGCCCGCTGCCGAGTCCAGTGCTGCCCCTGCGGAGGAAGCCGCCCAAAGCAGCGGTGACGCGCCGAAAATTACCGAAACTGAACTTGCCGAGGCCGTAGGCGATGTTTCGCCCACCAAGACGGTCTCGGCAGTTGCCGAAGACGACGACAAGCTGTTGGGGCAAGACGACATCGAGAAACTGCTCAACCAAGCCAAAGGTGACGAACCCCTCACGGAAGAAGTCGCACCGACGCCGAAAAGGGAAACGCCTTCGGAGTCGACGCTCGCCGATGGCGCAATGCCGCAGGGTGACGTGGAATACTTACTCAACCAAGCCGAACGTGCTTTGGAGTCGATCAGCTCGGGCGGCGAAGACGGGCTACCACACGGAGTTGCCTCTTTTCGGCTCGAGGAGTTTTCCGGTACGCCCGCGTCGACCGAAAATGCGACCCTGGATTTGGTCCGCGATGTCGAGTTGGACCTGAAGATCGAGCTGGGGCGAACTCACATGTACCTCGAAGACGTGTTGAAGCTCCGCAAGGGATCCGTGGTTCCCCTGGATAAACTGGCCGGCGATCCGGTCGACGTCTTCGTCAACGGACGCCTTGTCGCGCGCGGCGAGGTCCTCGTGCTCAACGACAACTTTTGTGTCCGCGTGGCCGAGCTCATCGCCGGTACCAACGTTTTCTCCTAATCGAATCAGCCAAAACGTTTAGCGGTCGCCGGAACGGCGGCCCAGAACAACCAAACCCAGAACAACCAAACCCAGAACCTACCAACCCGTTTCAATCATCGTCACAAAGCCCGGGCCGGGTTGAGCAAAAATACCAAGGAAGTGCACGGATGCCTCCGAATTACAAGATCCTCGGGCTGATTCTGTTGTTGCTTAGCCCAAGCGGCCTTCTCGCCCAAGACCTTCGCCCGAAAAGACCGTACTCCAGTCAGACGTACTCTGGCCAGACGCAACAACTATCGACACCTCGCCAACCGGCCACCAAGATCCAGTTCCTCTCGCATGAGGAGGCGGTCCAGCCGACGCGTTTGCGGTTGGCCGCACCATCCGACCGCTCATCATCCTCGTCGGCCCCGGCCGGTCAAGCCAAGCAGGACTCGCTCGAGCCGCAAGGCCTGCCCTCGGCCGTGAAGGTGATCGGTAGTTTGGCCGTCGTGCTGGGAGTCTTTTTCCTGGTCGCCTGGGCAGTGCGCCGAGCGACACCACAAAGAAGGGGTATTCTGCCCGGCGAAGTCTTCGAGACTTTGGGGCGAGCCCCGATGGACGGCCGTCAGCAAGTGCATCTGCTCCGCTGCGGCAACAAGCTCTTGTTGGTCTCCGTAACACCCTCCGGTGCCGAAACCTTGACCGAAATCACCGATCCGCTGGAGGTCGATCGTCTGGCCGGTCTGTGTCAACAGGCCAGTCCCAACAGCACGACGGCCGTATTTCGCCAGGTGTTCGGGCAGTTTGCTCCGCGACGCGGCGAGCCGACCCCGGAGGCCGACACTTTCGGTGAGGATTATTCGCAAACGCTTTCCGCCGCCAGGGAGGGCCGCCATGCCTGAGAAGCCCACTGCTCGCGCACGATACGCCGATTGGCGGAAAAGCCGAGCACGACGACTACTGGCCGGGGTAACCTTGGCGGCGGCGTGCCTGAGCCTCTTTGGGCCGGTGATGGGCCAGGATGTTCCCAATGAGCCGCTTTCGATCGAACTTCCCGAGGGGATTATGGCCGGACCGGAACAGTGGGCCGGGCCGGAAGGCTTAAGTTCCACGATCCAGGTGATGTTGCTGCTGACCGTGCTGAGCCTGGCGCCGGCCGTATTGCTGATGACGACCTGTTTCGTGCGAATCATCGTGGTGCTGGGCTTATTGCGGCAGGCCATCGGCACGCAGCAACTGCCCCCCAGCCAAGTCATCACGGCGATGTCTCTGTTTCTGACCCTGTTGATCATGAGCCCCGCCTGGAAGCAAGTCTACGACGAGGCCATCGTTCCGTACACCAACCATCAGATCACGGGCGAACAGGCCTGGCAAGCCGGCGTCCAGCCGATTCGCCGGTTCATGAGCCAGCAGATCGACCGGACCGGCAACATCGACGACGTGCATTTATTCCTGGCCTACCTGCCTTCCGATCAACCCCAGGCGGAGTACTACGATGAAGTCCCTTTGCAAGTGCTCTTGCCGGCGTTCATGCTCAGCGAACTGAAGACGGCGTTCTTGATCGGTTTTCAGGTTTACTTGCCGTTCTTGATCCTGGACATGGTCATCGCGGCCGTAATGGTTTCGATGGGGATGTTGATGCTACCGCCGGTGCTAATCTCCTTGCCCTTCAAACTGCTTCTGTTCGTCCTGGTCGACGGTTGGCACTTGGTAGTGGGAATGCTACTGGAAAGCTTCCAACCCTTCACATGACGCAATCACTAACCACTATCCACTAACCACTATCCACTAATCCCTATGACCCCCAGTGACGCAATCGAACTAGGGCGCGAAGCCCTGTTGACAACCCTGATGATCGGCGCGCCTGTGTTGGTCTCGGGCATGACCGTGGGCCTGTTGATCGGCTTGTTCCAAGCGCTGACACAGATCCAGGAACAGACCGTGGCGTTTGTTCCCAAGATCGTGGCCATGATCTTGGCCTTGAGCATAGCGCTGCCTTGGCTGATGACGCGGATGGTGCAGTACTCGACGGAACTGATCGAGCGAATCCCTGACAATCTTTGAATCACGTTGCGTGATTTCGGGAAGACCGGCGTGGCCGCTGGGGCTAAACGGAAGAAACCTCCACCGCGACGAGCTCCGCACTGGGTATGGATTGGCTACAACAATTCGACGTTCGGCAGTTCCTGCTGTTTACCTTGGTATTGACCCGGGTAAGCGGCTTGGTCATGGTCGCACCGATCTACGGCACCAAAGAGGTGCCCATGCAAGTGCGTGCCTTCTTGGCGGTTGCCCTGGCGGTGTTGATAATGCCGACTCAATGGGGTGTCGAAGTCGTCTACCCGGGCACCATGGTCAACTACCTGGTCTTTATCGGAAGTGAGTTGGCGATTGGGATCTGTCTTGGATTGGGGATCGTGATCCTCTTTTCCGGGATCCAGCTATCCGGCCAGATGATGGGGCGGGTTGGCGGCATGATGCTGGCCAACGTCTTCGACCCCAGCGTAGGGGCCAGGGTCTCCATGTTCGGGCGGATGATGTTCCTGGTGGCCATGGCCGTATTCGTCTGTATCGGCGGACACCGCATGCTCATGGCCGGATTGCTGGACACATTCGAGACGATCCCGCCAGGCAGCGGCGCCTTTCCCGTTTCGATCGTCCACACGTTTACCACGCTACTGCACCAGAGCTTTAGCCTGGGAATTCGGGCGGCCCTGCCCGTGGTGACCGCCCTGATGTTGTCGCTTTTGGTCTTGGGACTGATCGGCCGGACGCTGCCGCAACTAAACATCCTCGTGGTGGGATTCGGGCTGAATTCGATGCTAACCTTTGCGGTATTGTCCTTGACGATCGGCGGAGCGGCCTGGGCCTTCCAAGAGCAGATCGAACCCACCATCACCGCCGTGCTTCAAGCCCTCCACCTACCACTGGAATAGACCTATATACTACAATGCAAGGTTCAACAGCCCAGTGCGGAGTTTTCAGTTATGAGTTATGAGTTGTAAGTTGTAAGTGGCGGAAAGTCGCACTGGGTAGTTGAAGAACTCGGAAGACGGCTAACTTGCCGAAACGGCTGAATCCCGAGAAACTTACAACTCACAACTTACAACTTACAACTCACAACTTACAACTCATAACTTACAACTCACAACTCCCCCATGCCCGAGCAAAACGGCGACAAGTCCCAGGACGCAACTCCGCATCGCAGGCAACAAGCCCGTGAGCAGGGGCAGGTCGCCAAGAGCCAAGACCTCGGCTCGGCCGTGCTTTTGATCCTCGGGGTGTTGTGCATGATGATGCTGGGCGGGGGTCTGGTTGAATACTTCGGCTACTTTTGCCAGCGTCAACTCGGCAGGAAGGCGTGGCTCTCAGCGGATGTCGACTTTGCCGTGGACCAGTGGAACGAAATCTTGCAGGGACTCAGCCCGGTGGTGTTACCCATCTTCGGGATCCTCATCTTGGGAGCCATCAGTGTGAATTTGGCCCAAGTCGGATTCCTGTTCCTGCCGGACAAACTTGCTCCCGACATCACCCGACTCGACCCTCTTAAAGGCCTGGCGAAGCTGTTCTCTATGACCAGTGTGATGAGACTGATCTTTGGCATTTTCAAGATCATGGTCATCGCGGCCGTGGCTTACCTGAGTCTTTACACCCACCGCGACACGATCCTGGGCATGACGAACATGGAGATCTCGCAGATTGCCCTCTTTTTGATAGAGATCCTGCTCTCCACGGCCATGAAGATCGCGGTGGCCTTGTTGGTTTTGGCGATCCTCGACTACGCATTTCAGAAGTGGAAACACGAGCAGGACATCAAGATGACGTCTCAGGAAGTGCGCGAAGAAATGAAGAACCTCGAGGGTAACCCGGAAGTGATCGCCCGACGTCGGGCCGTGCAGCGCCAGTTGGCACTGAACCGGCTATCCGACGCCATACCCAAAGCCGACGTAGTGATTACCAACCCCACCGAGTTGGCCGTGGCCATTCATTACGAACCCGAGACCATGGCCGCTCCCGTCCTGGTAGCCAAGGGAGCCGGAGTCGTCGCCCGGCGGATCCGAAAACTGGCTCTGGAAAACGGCATACCGATCGTCGAAAAGAAACCGCTCGCCCAAGCCCTCTACCGCGACGTCGAACTGAACCAGCCGGTTCCCGAAGACAAGTACGCCGCCGTGGCCGAAGTCTTGGCCTATGTCTATCAACTCCAAGGCAAGACAATCCCCGGCGCACCGTCCAAGGCCGCATAGTTACTTGAAGCCGCCCCGGGAATTCTCGTAGGACAACAAAGGTCTTTGGGGTTCAGGGTTCAGGGTTCAGAATCTCGGGACAAACGTTCAATCTAAGTGCTGAACCCTGAACCCTGAACCCTCGTCGGCAGCCTAATGATCCCGCAGTACTACGGCCGGGTCTTGCTGTAGGGCCGTGAGCGTCGGCAGGAAACTGGCCACCGCCGAAAGCAACGGGGCGCCCAAGAGTGCCGCTGCGAGAATGTCCCAACGCATGCTGAAGGCCTCCGCGGGCACCTCCAACACCATGCGCCCGAGTATTTCCGCCAAAACCGATCCCAACGCGAAACCGACGGCCGCGCCGAACAGTCCCACCACCACGGCTCGGCCGAGGAACAGCCCCGTGATCATCGTCGAGCCCTTCCCCAACGCCCGAAGAATCCCGATCTCGCTGCGCCGCTGGTGAACGTTCGCCAGGGCCAGCAGACCGATCCACACGCCGCAGGCCAGCATCACCAGCGGCGTGACGATCGTGGCCAATAGCTCCACGCGATTCTGCTGCTGGGCACGACTCTCGGTCACCAGATCACGCTGCTCGGCCCGGGCTACGGCCATCGAGCGGAATTCGGTGATTCGCGTTTCAGGCAATACATCGACCAGTTCCTTGCGAATCTTCGCCAACCGGGAGCCCGAGCATCGGCAACCTAGGGCCAGGATCTGGTTGATCCGGCCCGACTTGTCCAACAGTGCTTGGGCGTCTTGCAAGGCCATCTTGATCGTGATGTCCTCCTTGCTACCCTGTTCGGCGGCGATCTTCGCAATCCGAAACGGTTTGCCGAGCACATCGACCGTCTGGCCTTCCTCGCGACCGACGCCCAACTCGAAGCCCAAGTGAATCGCCCCCTCGGCAACATCATATCCCATCGGCTTCTTCTGCCGACGCTTCGCGAACTTGGTCTTCGCACGATGCGGCTGCGGCGTCTCGGGCAGGTAGCCGATCAGCAGCACCTTGCGATCTTGCCAGGTGATCTTCTGCTGCAAGCTGGCCACCAGGTGGGTGACCAGGGTCAACCGATCATCGGCAGCCAATCGATCGATGTAATCCTGCGGCATGTCGACGGTCGCGAAATCCTCGGCCCAGAAGTCGCTCATGTTCGTGTCGCGATGCACGATCAACAGGTTGAAACCCATGTCGCGCATCAGCTTTCGGGTTTCATCTACCAGCCGAGCCAACTGGTCTTTGGTCTGCCAGGCAAACCCATCGATCACGATCGGCCCGGCCACGAACAGCATCACGGCAACGGTTACCGCGAACAGGCTCAACACGAAGTTGAGCTTGCGATATCGAATTTCGGCCAATAGGAGCTTCAAGGGGTTCATGGCTCTTTCGTGATCAATACTTCGCCCGTGCTGTCGGCGCCGCCTTGGCAGCGCCGCACGCGTGACCTGCCGACATCAGCAGGACCAGTACGCCCATCAGCAGGGTGTATTTGCAAGCGACAGGGCCGGACATGGAGCCGTTCCTAGGCGGGTGAAGTAAGAATTACAGCGAATTCTGAAGCTACCGATATTATGGGCCATGGTAACGCCGAGGGCAACCGGTACAATCGTGATAATAGACCGGTGATTGCCACAGAAAGAGCCATTTTTCTCCGTGCTCCACTTTCTCGGCGGTCGGCCGCTCTTTACATTGGAAGAATGCCTTGCCCATTGCTTGAAATGCCCGACTCGCCGATACCAGAACAGCCGACGATCGACGTCGACCAACTCCGCAGCGCCTTCCAGGCGACACGCCGCGATCTGTTGGCCGAGCGCGTGCCCCAGGGGTATTGGGTGGGATGCCTGTCCAGTTCCGCCCTCTCGACGGCCACGGCCACCAGCGCGTTGGCCCTGGTCCAACGCCACACCAACGACGTCGCGCGGCGAGAGACCTGTCGGCAGTTGGTCCAGAAGGCCGTCGATTGGCTGGCCGCTTGCCAAAACGAAGACGGCGGATGGGGCGACTCCGACAAGAGCTTCTCGAACATCTCCACCACGATGCTGGTTCGCGCGGCCTTTCGCTTGGCCGAGGCCGAGGAGCATCATGCCCAGCGGATCGCCCGGGCCGAAGAGTATATCGAGTCGCAAGGCGGCATCCCCGGACTGCGACGGCGCTACGGACGCGACAAGACGTTTGCCGTTCCTATCCTGACCAACTATGCCTTGGCCGGGCTGGTTCCTTGGCAGGAAGTTTCGGCGTTGCCGTTCGAGGCCGCATGTTTACCCCACGGCCTGTTTCGGTTCCTGAGGTTGCCGGTGGTCAGCTATGCCATTCCGGCCCTGGTCGCGGTCGGTCAGGCACGCTTCTTCCACCGCAAGCCCCGCAATCCGATCACCTTTATGCTGCGAAGGCTTTCCATCACCCGAAGCTTGCGAACGTTACGCCGTATGCAGCCTACCAGCGGTGGGTTCCTCGAGGCCGCGCCGCTGACCAGCTTTGTGGTGATGAGTCTTGCCGGTACGGGTCGAGTCGATCATCCGGTCGTCGGCCAAGGTTTGAAATTCCTGGTCAACTCAGTTCGCGAGGACGGCAGTTGGCCGATCGACACCAATCTGGCCACCTGGAACACGACGCTGGCCGTCAATGCCCTCTCGGCCGCCAGCGGACGCGTCGGGGCATTGGATTGCCTGGACTGGCTGCTGGAGTGCCAACACGATCGGCCGCATCCGTTGAGCCATGCCGCGCCCGGCGGTTGGGGTTGGACCGATCGCAGCGGCGCCGTGCCCGACGTGGACGACACGTCCGGCGCGCTACTCGCGCTGTCCACCTTGCATGGCTCCAGTTCCCGAGACAAGCACGTGGCAATCGAATCGTCGGCCACGGCCGGTGTGCGTTGGCTGTTGGATCTGCAGAACGCCGACGGCGGCTGGCCCACCTTCTGTCGCGGCTGGGGGACCTTGCCGTTCGACCGTAGCGGGGCCGACTTGACCGCCCATGCCATGCGAGCCCTTCACGTCTGGCGAAACGTGGCCGGGACCGATCGGGTGGAAAAGGCCGTCCGACGCGGCCTGGGCTACCTCGTCGACCAGCAGCGTGGTGACGGAAGCTGGGTCGCCCTATGGTTCGGGAATCAGCACCGCGGTGATGATGAAAACCCCGTCTACGGGACGGCTCGGGTCCTGCTGGCCTTCCGCGATCTGGCCAAACTGGACCACCCCTCGGCCGAGCGGGGCCTTGCGTGGATTGTCGCAAACCGTTGCGACGAAGGAGGTTGGGGTGCCCCCGGCCATGGCCCTGCCAGTGTCGAGGAGACGGCCGTCGCGGTCGAGGCCTTGCTGGCCGAAAGCGGGAATCCGGCGCTGCAGCAGGTGCTGCACGAGGGGCTCCAGTGGCTCATCGAGGCCGTGCACGGCGGTCGCTACCGAGAAACGGCCCCCATCGGTTTCTACTTCGCCCGGTTATGGTATCATGAAAGGCTGTATCCGCTGAGCTTCACGGTCGCGGCCCTCGGTCAGGCGGTCCGCCAATTGGCGTCCTATGCCAATGCGGATCAGCCGGACGAGGATTAGCGCCCAAGCCTTCAATGATCCCGCCCGAGCCTCCCAGAGAAAAACACCTTGGCCACAGCCCCGTCTGAGAGACGAACGACCCCTGCGGACGAAGCCGCCGTCCCGTTGACCGGTGTCGGTCGCGATACGGACCGCCTGAAGCGGGTGCCCGAGCCCGAGGCGTTGCGCCAGCAGATTCGAGCCCGAGCCGACGAAACGGCAGCCACGCTGGACAAGTCGCGGGCGATGGCCCGGCACGAGATGGAATCGCACGCGGGCAAGATTCTGGCCGAGCTGGATCTGCCGGAGGCCTACCTCGGTTGGACCATGGTCGCGCTGGCTTCGTCCTTCTGGCGCGACCAGGTGGCCGCGGTGCCCCATGACCGCCGACTGTTGCTGTTACCCCATTGCCTGCGACGCGTCGAGGTGTGTCCGGCCCGGCACGATGCCGCGGGGTTGCTGTGCGAAGATTGCGGGGCGTGCAGTTTGACCGAACTGCGGGCCGACGCACGCCGCAAGGGCTATCGGGTATTGATTGCCGAAGGCTCGCCGACCGTGATGAAAATCATTCTCGGCGGTCATGTCGATGCCGTGTTGGGCGTCTCCTGCCTGGACGTGCTCGAGAAGACGCTCGACAAGGTCCTCTTGGCCGGCATCCCCTGCATGGCCGTTCCGCTGCTGGGTAGCGGTTGCCAAAACACCACGACCGAGGCCGACTCGGTCCGGCGGATGGTCGACACGCCACATCGTCACTCGGCCGTCAAGACGCGGACCTATGTGCACCTGATGCGATGTGCCGCGCAGATGTTCGAGCCGGCCGAACTGACCCGCCTGGTTCCCCCAAAGCGAAACGTGAGTGCCTCGGCCGAAGGCAACGGCCAATTGCTCGAAGGGCTCGACCCGATCGCTTGTACCGAAGCGATTGCCTACGACTTCCTCGGCGCCGGGGGGAAGCACTCGCGTCCGTTCATCACGCTGGCCGTCTACGACGCCCTGACCGGCGGTGCGGCCACCGAAGCGGACGGGGCCGAGCAGGTTGCCCGACTGCCGGACGCCGTGCGGCGGGTCGCCTTGGCCATCGAAGTTTTTCACAAGGCCTCGCTGGTGCACGACGACATCGAGGACAACGACGAGGTCCGCTACGATAGGCCCACGTTGCACCGCCGCTATGGTACGCCGACGGCCATCAACGTGGGTGATTACCTGATCGGGCTGGGGTATCGATTGGTAGCCGGGCAGCGCGACTCGCTTCCGGCCGACATGGTAGCCGATCTGTCGGCCCAGTTCGCCGAGGCCCACACCAAGCTCTGCGAAGGGCAGGGGGGTGAACTGATCTGGCGTCGCCGTGAGGACAAGCGATTGCAACCGATCGACGCGCTGAAGATCTACGCCCTAAAAACGGCCCCGGCCTTCGAGGCGGCCTTGATGGCCGGAGTTCGCCTGGCCGGTCCGGCCAAACCCTATCGCGAAGCGGTCGCCCAATTCGCCCGACACTTAGGCGTGGCCTATCAGATCCTCAACGATCTGGACGATTGGCAAGCGAAGCCCGCCGGCGGCCGCCGCAACGGAGGAGATCTGCTGGGCGGTCGACCCACCGTACTCTGGGCCCTGGCCATGCAGCGACTCGACGAAAAGGATCGACAGGAACTAGAGACCCTGGTAGAAGACAGCGCGGCCGACGAGGACAAGCTGGCTCGGGCCGATCAGTTGTATCGTCAGGCCGAGGCCTACGACCGAGCATCAGCCCTGGTCGCCAAGCATCACCAACGAGCCCAAGCGGCCGCAGCCGAAATCGACGACGAGCCCTTCCGCAATCTGCTGCATTTCCTAGCCGACGCGATCCTCGATCGACGCCCGCTGGCACTCTCCGAAAATGGAGAGATCGAGCATGAATCATCGGATTGATCGAGCAGGCCGGCGAATCCTTCTGGGCTCAAAGAAACCGGACCGAAAGCCAAGATTTCCCAAACAGCCAAATCAGGTATTCTGTCCCCGAAATCCAAGCCCCCCGAGATTCAAGGCCCCGGCCAGACCGTGTTCCCCATTGTGCGAAGGTGCCATTTCCTGCTATCCTTGACTGGGCTGTCGAGGATACCACGCCTTAGGATGGAGGTACGAGAATGAGCGAGCCGGTTACTCCGTTTGTGAAAAGGGTCATCCTGCGCAATTACATGAGCATCCGAGAATGCAACGTTCCACTCGGCCCGCTGACACTCTTAGTGGGGCCGAACGGCGCGGGAAAGAGCAATTTTCTGGATGCACTGCGATTCGTCGCCGAGTCGCTGCGCAACTCGCTACAACATGCATTCGACAATCGAGGCGGACCATTTAATGTCCTTTCTCGATTGGGCACAGATCCGAGCAGATTTGAAATTCACCTTCAATTGCATTTGCGAGATACTCAGACCGCGTCGTTCAGGTTTGTCGTCCTGACGAAGCTACCAGTTGGGTTTGTCGTCGAGGAAGAAGAGTGTGAAATCCAGTTGGAAGGGCGGACCACGGCCGCGTATACAGTTCGATACGGAGAGGTCATGGACGCCAGTTTTGAGCCGAGACCGGCCGTTCCGCCAGACCGACTTTACTTGATGATTGCTTCGAGCTTCCCCGAGTTCCGTGAGTTGTATGACCTTCTTGCCGGGGTGCTTTTCTACAAGATCAATCCCGAGCGCGTAAGGGAAGAGCCGTTCCTAAGCGGAGACACGCTGAGAACGGACGGAGCCGGGCTGGGAACCGTCTTGCGGCGAATCGCCAATGCCCGTCCCGAGTTGAAGGAACGAATCCACGAGTATGCGCGTGCCATCCTACCTGCCCTCGATGAGATCAAGGTCGAATCGCTCGGCGAGATGGCACAGCGCCTTGATGCACCTCACGCAAAACAAATGGAAGATATGGAGAAGTACTTTCTTCGGTTTGTCGTTCGCGCAGGCGATGATCTCGTCCATTTTTCTGCCCAAAACATGTCGGACGGGACGCTTCATGCGCTCGGTGTCCTGGTTGCGCTATTCCAGTGTGCGGATCAACCTCCACAACGAAAGGTTTCTCTGGTTGGTATCGAAGAACCAGAAGCTACAGTCCACCCGGCCGCCGCTGGTGTGTTGTTTGATGCTTTGCAAGAAGCGGCTCATTTCATACAGGTTGTCGCGACCACTCACAGTGCCGAGTTGCTGGACATCAAGGACTTGGACCCCGATTCACTGTTGATCGTGGATATGGTCGATGGCCAGACCGTGATCGGTCCGGCCGATGAGGCCACAAAATCGATCATGCGAGATCGGTTGGCCACGGCGGGTGAACTACTGAGGGATCGGCAACTCAGGGCAGCGACGCAAGCACCGGGACACGTTGGCGTTGAGACCGACAATGAGTAATCCTCGTTCTCCCAGGGCGCCAATGGTTCTGAACCTAGGCTGCATTGTTGAGGGGTATGGCGACGTGGCGGCCGTGCCGGAGTTGGTGCGGCGGTTTCAGCAGCTGTTGGATCCGGGCATCGGGCTGGAGATCCGTCCGCCGACTCGCGCTGGAAGATACGAACTCGTGAAGGAAGGAGAGGTCGAACGGCAGGTCGAACGGCTCGTAAGGCAACTGGCGCCGCCACGGGCAATTCTGATCCTGATCGATGCCGATAAGGATTGTCCCGCGGAGCTTGCACCCAAAATACTGGCTCGCGCCAAGAAGGCTCGATCGGACGTCTCGATCGCGGTAGTGTTAGCGAAGCGCGAGTACGAGGCCTGGTTTCTGGCTGCTATCGAGTCGCTCGGGGGAAAACGCGGCCTGGCGAAAAACCTGCCGGAAGTGGAGGATCCGGAGGCTATCCAAGGTGCCAAGGAGTTCTTGAAAAGGCACATGGGAGGTTCCCGGACGTATTCCCCCAGAACGGACCAACCGGCAATGACCGCCTTGTTCGACATGCAGATGGCCCGCGGGCGTTCTCCGTCTTTCGACAAATGCTGGCGTGAAATCGAGCGGCTGTTCGCACAAGTCTCGACGCAGCAACGAAATCCGGGGACATAATACTGATATTGGCAAGCTATGTCGCAAAATCATCGGTGCTACCCGTTGAACGTTCGAATCCATTCATCTTTCAACATTCGATGAAAATCCTTCATCTGTTGGCCGGGGCGGGTGGGATGTATTGTGGGGGTTGTCTGCATGGCAATACCTTGGCGGCCGCCTTGCGGGAGGCTGGCGAGGATGTGATTCTTGCGCCCTTGTATACGCCCATTCGGACTGACGAGGACGACGTCAGCATCGATCGGGTTGCCTTGGGGGGCGCGAACGTCTATCTGCAACAGCGTTGGGCCGTCTTTCGTCATCTGCCGGCATTCGTCAACCGGCTGTTGGACCACGCTAAACTGCTGGACCGGCTGGCCAAGTTGGCGCCCGCTACCCGTCCGGAGAAGCTCGGGGCGTTGACCGTCTCGATGCTTCAGGGAGAACAGGGACATCAGCGAAAGGAATTGCAAAAGCTGATCCATTGGCTCCGCCAAGAAATTCAACCCGAGGTGATCCATCTCTCGAACGTATTGCTGGCCGGTCTGGCCGGACCCCTTTCGCGCGAACTGAACGTGCCGGTCGTATGCACGCTGGCTGGCGAGGATGCGTTTCTTGAAAAACTTCCCCCGCCGTACGACCGACAGGCGATGGACGAACTGCGGCGACGAATCGACGACGTGGCGGGCCTGGTCGCGATGAATGCTTATTACGCCGAGCTGATGGCCGAGCGATTGGAGGTCGCGCGCGACAAGATCCACGTCATCCCGCCGGGGTTGAACCTTGCCGGCCATGCCACGCAACCACCTCGACGCACGGATCGAAAGCAGGTCACGGTCGGCTACTTGGCCCGCGTGTGTCATGACAAGGGACTTCATGTGTTGGTCGAGGCCCTGATCCGGCTGGCCGCCGACAAGGACCTGCCGCCGGTCCACTTGCACGTGGCCGGCTACCTCGACCGGGCCGATCGGCCATATCTGCAAGAGATTCAATCGCGATTGATGAAGGCCGGTCTGGACGACCGTTTTCACTATGCGGGCGAGTTGGACCGGGTCGAGAAGATCGCCTTTCTGCAATCGCTGGACGTCTTCAGCGTGCCGACGGTCCATCCCGAAAGCAAAGGACTGTTCGCTCTGGAGGCCTGGGCCAACGGAATTCCCACCGTGCTGCCGGACCACGGGGCGTTTCCCGAGATGGTCGGGGACACCGGCGGCGGACTGCTCTGCCGGCCGGATGATCCGGGAGACCTAGCGGCCAAGCTCAAGGAACTGGTACAATCACCCGAAACGGCCCGAGATTGCGGCCACAAGGCTCAACAAGCGGTCCACAGCCGGTATAATGCGGACTTGATGGCCCAACGGACGATCGAACTCTATCGGCGAGTCCTTGGCCGCGGGTGAGTGTACGCTGGAGATCCTGTTTGGACCCGAACCGGGGGAATCCACTTTGATCCACATCAACAGTTTTCATAAGACATACCGCGAGACGGTGGCCGTGGCCGGCTTGAGTTTTCAGGTCGGGCGCGGGGAAATCCTCGGGCTGGTCGGCCCGAACGGGGCGGGCAAAACGACGACGCTGCGCAGCTTGGCCGGCATCATCCCGCCGACCGAAGGCCAACTGCGCGTGGCCGGACACGACGTGGTGGCCGATCCCGTGGCCGCTAAGAAGCGGCTGGCTTACGTGCCGGACGATCCTAAGCTCTTCGAGAGCCTGACCATCTGGGAGCATCTGGAATTCGTTGCCGCCGCCTATCGGGTCGACGATTACCAGGGCCGCGCCACGGCGCTGTTGGAGCAGTTCGAGCTGACCGAGAAACGCGACTCCCTGGCCCAGGAACTCTCCCGGGGAATGCGGCAGAAAGTGGCCATCGCCTGCGCCTACCTGCACGATCCGGACGTGATCCTCTTCGACGAACCGCTGACCGGGTTGGATCCGCGGGGTATCCGCACCATGAAGGATTCGATCCGTGGTCGCGTCGACGGCGGGGCGGCGGTCGTGATCAGCTCGCATTTGCTGGCCCTGGTCGAAGACGTCTGTACCCACCTGCTGATCCTCGACCGCGGCAAACTGCGGTTCTTCGGGCGGATCGAAGAGGCCTCGGCGGCCTTCGACAACCTCAGCGCGGACGCCTCGCTGGAAGACGTCTTCTTTCGGGCAACCGAGCCGGGCGGTCAATCGTCAAATGACGCCACCGACGGCGAGTCTCCGTTTGCTCCCCAGCGACCTATCGAGTAGACCGGTGACCATTCACTGAAAAACTGACGGACAGGTGTGTTGACAGGATAACAGGATGGACAGGATGAAAGATGAAGAAACCCGTTTACCTGGCCTTGATTCGATGGAGTTCTTGCTTGTTCATTACATTTCAATCAAATGTAGTTGAGGTATGACAAGGGGGAGACGGGAAAGGCAAAGCCAAGCGTTTTCTTTCCTTTTTTCCTCTTTCCCTTTATCCTGATCATCCTGTTAATCCTGTCCAAAAACCATTACTCTGTGAACGCTAACGTAGAGCGAACGATGCACCCTGCACTGATCAAACTGTTGAAACTGCGTTGCCGAAGCTTTGGACGGAAGATAGTCCGCGGCGCCAAGACGCCGCGCGGGGCCGTTTTGCTGGGCCTGGGCGTGCTGATGATAGTGATGTGGCTGGGACCTGCGCTGGTAATGGCCGTCATGGGCGTCCAACCCCGCTCGAACCCGGAGACGGTTCGCTCGATCCTCCCGCTGGTATTGATGGGGTTCTGCCTGCTGCAAGTGGTGTCCGGCAGCCACGAGAAGATGGTGAACTTCAGTCCGGCCGAGGTAGATTTCCTCTTCAGCGGTCCGTTCACCCGCCGCGAGCTGTTGGTCTACAAGCTCTCCACCAGCACGGGCGGGGCCCTGTTCTTCGCTCTGATGTTTTCGGTTGTTATGCTGCCTCACTCCACCTTCTGGATTGCTGCGCTGCTGGGATACTTCCTCACGGCGGGGTTCATTCAACTCTCCAGCATGTCGCTGGTGATGATCGGCCAGACCGTCTCGCAGCAGGCCTACACCCGGGCGCGTAAAGCGTTCTTGCTGGTCGTGGTCTTGTTGTTGGCAGCGGGCGCCTGGCAGGCGTCTTCGGCCGCAGCCGAGCACGGTCCGCTTCAGCAGATCAAGCAGTTCGGCGAAACGCCCGTCGGTCTTTGCCTGTTGGCTCCCTTCCAGTTGTACAGTCACACGATCACGGCCGAAGCGTTGTTCCCGGATCTTCTTCTCTGGGCTACCGCCGCTGCGTCGCTCAATTTGGCACTACTGGCCCTGGTCATGTGGCTGGACGTGAACTATCTAGAGTCGGCCGCGGCTATCAGTCAGAAGCTTTACGCGCGGATCCAGCGAGTGCGTCGGGGTGGTTTGGGATGGGCGGCCACGCCGTCCGCCGCGCGATGGCACCTGCCGGTTCTTCCCTGGCTGCGCGGCGCCGGACCGATCGCCTGGAGGCAGTTGATGCACGCGATGCGCAATACACGCGGGCTGCTTTTCTTTCTGATCATCCTCACAGCCGTCACCTGCCCGATGCTTCTGGTACGGCAGAAAGGCCCGGGTATCCCGCCGGGGTTTCTGGCCGGGAATCTGTTCTTCTTGACAATCATTCTTACCCGCATGCTGCCGTTCGATTTTCGCGGTGACTTGGACCATCTGGATTGGCTGAAATCGTTGCCCATCGGGTCCACGGCCGTCGCCTCGGGCCAGCTCGTCACACCCGTGCTGCTGATGACGTCGATCCACTGGCTGCTCCTCGGGGGTATGGCCGCTTTGATTGACGGGTCGCCAACCATATTGCTGGCCATGGCCCTGTTTTGCCCGCCGCTGAACTGGCTGTTGTTCGGTTCCGAGAACCTGATCTTTCTGCTATTCCCGGCACGAATGGTCTCGGCCACGCCCGGCGATCTCCAGTTCTTCGGCCGGGCCATGTTGGAGTTGTTTGCAAAAATGTGTTCCCTTTTGGTCTTCTGTGGCATAGCAGCCGCTGTCGCAGCGCTGGCGTTTGCGATCTCCGGAGGTTCCTGGATCGTGGCACTGGCCGTGGCATGGTTGGTGCTGGCGGGCCTGGCCGTGGGAATCGTGCCCTGTGTGGCTTGGGCCTACCGACGATTCGATGTGAGCCTGGATACCCCCGCATAAATCGGCCGCCATGTCCTATCTACAAGACCTCACTCTTCGCCTGACCCTCGCGATGGCCCGCTTACCCGAAGAGACGCGTGCCCGACATGCGACCTACTTGGCCGGCAGCCAGTGTGAGGACGGTGGTTTCAAAGGTCGCGGGGAAGGCAGCGACCTGTACTACACCAGTTTTGCGCTGCGGGGGCTGGCCATGCTCGGTGCCCTGGATCCCTCGGCGGCCGTCCGGACAGGGGCCTATTTGCGCGAGCACTTGAAGCGAGAGTTGCCGGCCGTCGACTTCCTCTCGCTGGTCCTCAGCAGCTTGTTAGTGGAAATGGTCGGCCAGCTCGACCTGTTTGCCGAGTCGCCCTCCAGCCGGGAAGCGGCCGTGGTCGAGTTCACCCAGCGATTTCGACGTCCCGACGGCGGTTACGCCAAAACCGAGCGCGGTGGACCATCGAGCACGTACCACACGTTTCTGGTGGCAACCTGCAAGGAATTGGTCGGTGCGCCGCCGGAGGATCCCGACTCGCTCGCGCAGATGATCGGCTCGCGCCAACGGATCGACGGCGGATTCGTCGAAATCGAGGCGGCCCGACACAGCGGCACCAATCCCACAGCCGCAGCGATCGGTCTGCTGAGGATGATCGATCGGCTGGAGGATTCCACCCGCACGCCCGCCAGCGAGTTTCTCGCCGCCATGCAAACCGAAGAAGGCGGATTTCGAGCCAATTCACGCATCCCGGTCGCCGATCTATTGAGCACGTTCACCGGGCTAGTGGCCCTGGACGATCTCGAAGCGACCGATCGAATCAATACGGCTGCCGTCAAGCGATACGTTCTATCACTCGAGCGGCCCGACGGCGGATTCCATGCCGGCGCGTTCGACGACACCGTCGACGTGGAATACACCTTTTACGGCCTGGGTGCCTTGGCGCTGTTGGAAAAGGAATGATCCAGGGGTAACCGTGTCCATTCTAGTGCGTCCTTCTCAGCCTGTTTCCACCGCAACACCGGCACATAAAGAGCATCGTCTAACATTCCTGTCACCCACTCCATTTAACTTCCGGAAATCGCTTTCGTACTTGCCTATGCCCAACGAGTTGATTGAGCATCCGATAGTTCTTGGTATCGTGTCGCATGCGTCCTGCCACAATAGCCGGATGGATGCCCAACTTTTTCGCTAAGTGTTCGGCCGCTTGTAGCGACCGATAATCCTTGGCCGAAATTGTCCGCCAAGCTTCAATCGGGATCAATGCTTCACCCGCTAGTTCGTCTGCCTCTTCTTCCCTAGTATTGCCTTGACCTTCGACATCCAGATCGTCGAAGAATCTTAACACCCCAGCGTCCAAATGGCACGCGATGTGCGCCAACTCGTGCATTAAGCAA
>SDBV01001296.1_pt1 | contig 37832 bp, 30 predicted proteins | sample 2277081 | NCBI WGS metagenome assembly SDBV01 (sample SAMN10402039, study PRJNA504765) | marine sediment metagenome | isolation source: marine sediment core GS10_PC15, 223 cmbsf | place: Arctic Ocean: Southern Knipovich Ridge | collected 2010 | reverse complement strand
AATTGGGCGGTGTGGAGGGTTCCACTATGAATGACTTTCGTTCTGTACTGTCGGCTGCACAACAGTTGCCTGAGCCGGACCGGCTGCGATTGATCGACGCGCTATGGGAAACCGTGCCCGCAGAATCGGAGGCACCGTTTTCCGACGAGTGGGCACGTGAGATTGAACGTCGCGTTGCCGAACTGCAGACCGGGGCCGTGAAGACTGTTCCCTGGTCCCAGATTCGAGACGAGGCACTAGCGCGGATCGGTCATGGCTAAGGCAATTGAGTATCTCGCCGGCGCCCGTGCCGATTTCGACGAATCGTTCGACTGGTACCGCGAACGAAGTGTAGGGGCGGCGATCGGATTTGCTTCGGCGGTTGAGGAGGCAATGGACAAGATCATTGCGGACCCTGATCGATTCCCGTCTACTCATGCCGGATGCCGTTTCTGCACGCTCAAGCGATATCCGTTTCGGCTCGTGTTCCTTGACGAAACCGATCGCTTGGTTGTGGTTGCCATCGCGCATGCCAAACGACGTCCCGGATACTGGCGCGGTCGCAGCTAGTTCAGGACCTCACTGCACCCGAACCGGAAAGGATCTAGGCCACGGGTAAGAAGCAGAAGAAAAAGAAGGGCTCCGCCGGGGCCGATCCGAACGAGCGGCCGATTGCCCAGAACCGCAAGGCCCGGCACGACTACACCGTGCTCGATACGCTGGAGTGCGGCATCATGCTGGTCGGCAGCGAGGTGAAGAGCCTGCGCACCGGCAAGGTCTCGCTGGGGGAGGCCTACGGCCGGGTCCGCGACGACGAGGTCTGGCTGATCGGCTGCGACATCGCCGAGTATACCGAGGCCAACCGCTTCAATCACGTCCCCAAACGCCCGCGGAAGCTGCTTATGCACCGGCGCGAGGTCAGGCGGTTCGCCTCCCGGGCCTTCGAGCAGGGTCTGACGCTGGTGCCGCTGAGGATGTACTTCAAGCGGGGCCGGGCCAAGGTGCTGATGGCCATCTGCCGCGGCCGGGCGCACCACGACAAGCGCGAGGCCATGAAGAAGGCCGAGGCCCGCCGCGAGATGGCCCGCCAGATCTATCGCAGGTAGTCTTGCCGTCCGGTCCGCCAACTGTCAGTATGACCAGTGGACCATAGCCGGCACGTGGGCGCGCGCCGGGAGCACCGCGGGACGTTGTCCCCCGGCTATTGGTGTCCCCCAGCTATTGGCGGCGAGCGATTGCGACACCCGTGAGCCGCCTACTTCCCCTTGGTCAGCGTGTTGAAGATCTCGACGATCTTCTGCATCGTCTCCGGTTCGGGCAGCGGCAGCTTCAGATGGGACTGCCCGGTCTGCCGGTCGCGGGTGATCATTCCGTCGGGCAGCCCGAGACTGCGGCCCGGCTGCTGGGGGGTTTGGCCGGCGGCCAGCGCCTGGCCGAGCTTGTCCAACAGCGACCTGCCGGTGGAGAGCACGTCGCTCCAGAGCTGCTCCTGAGGTGATGCGGGTGGGACCGGCTGAGCCGCTTCGGCCGTCTCGGCTGCGGCCGGGGCGGCCGGCTCCTGCGGCGCCGGTTGGGGGATCGAATCGGTCACCTTTTCGACCGACTCCATGAACCGTTTCATCCGGGTGCCGCCCAGGAAGAGCTCGTCCTGCCCGTTGTCCAGCACGCCACTGAACATCGCGCTTTTGAAGGCCAGCAGGCCGAGCATCCCTTCCTCGATGGTACCCTGGGAGATGAAGTGGATCACGCGGACCGGGCGGTGCTGTCCCAGGCGGTGCACCCGGCCGACCCGCTGCTCGAGCACGGCCGGGTTCCAGGGCTGATCCATGTTGACCACGGCCGAGGCGTTTTGCAGGTTCAGCCCCACCCCGCCGGCGTCGGTCGAGAGGAACAGCCGGCAGTTGGGGTCCTCCTTGAACTGCCGGATGAGGCCCTTTCGCTTCGGTCCCGGCACGCCCCCGTGGAACAACACGTGCTGCCACTTCCGCTCCTCCAGCCGGCGGACAACCAGCTCGTGCATCCGCAGCCACTGGCTGAAGATGACTACCTTGCAGTGCTGCTCTTCGAGCATCTCGCCCAACAGTTCGGCCAGCTCGTCGGCCTTCACTCCGTGGTCGGTCTCCTGGTCCAAGAGGTAGGTGCTGTTGCACGACATCCGCATGTTTTGCAGGCAAATCCGCATCCGCAGTTGGTCGGCCTCATTGAGGAAACCGAACCGCCGCCACTTTTGCACGATCCGGGCGACGGTCTCGCCGTTCTCCTCGTGGTGTTTGCGTTGCTCGTCGGTCATGGGAACGAAGAACCGCTTTTCGATTCGCTCGGGCAACTGCTTCAACACTTCTTTCTTGGTGCGGCGGATGAGGATCGGCTTGAGCGTCTGGGAGATCGTCGACAGCCGCCGGTAGCCGACCACGCGTCCGGTTTCGTCGACGTGCTGGTGCTCGGCCAGAAAACGAAACATGGGGCCCAACCTGAAGCGGTCGATGAACTCCACGATCGAGTGCAGCTCCTCCAGGCGGTTCTCCAGCGGAGTGCCGGTCAGCACCAGGGCGTATTTCGACTCCAGTTGTTTGACGCTTTGGGCGGTGCGGGTCTTCCAGTTCTTGATCCGCTGGGCCTCGTCCAGGATAACCAGATCCGGCTGCCAGCGGCGGATCAGGTCCAGGTCGCGGTGGATCACGTCGTAGTTGGTGAGCTTGTAGAACGACTCGGCCGCGTAGAGTTCGGCCCGGCGCGGAAGCAGCCCCTCGACCACCAGGGCCTGGCGGTCGGTGAACTTCTCGATCTCCTGCTGCCACTGATGCTTCAACGAGGTGGGCGAGACGACCAGCACGCGCTCGATCCCGGCGACGCGGGCGAGGATCTCTACCACGGCGATGGCCTCGATCGTCTTGCCCAGGCCCATCTCGTCGGCGATCAGGCAGCGGCCGGCCTTGGCGGCAAACAGCACGCCGCAGCGCTGGTAGGCATAGAGCGGGACCTTCAGCAGTTTCTTGAAGGCCGGGCTGCTCGGCCCGCGGGGAAATTCCTGGGACACGCGTTGCTCCAGCCCGGCCTTGTCGCGAACCTCGGCGATGAAGTCCAGCGCGTCGTGATAGCAGCGAAACTCGTGCTCGCCGGAGGCGGCCCGCTTGAGGAAGTTGTGGAAGCGTGCATACGCATCGCCCTTCAGCCGGCTCTGGGGATCGAAGAATCGCCGGGCGTAGGTCTTCAGTTGCGAGGGACACTCGATTCCGGGCCGGAAGATAACTTCGCGTTGGGCCCCGTAGTGGAGGTACACCTCGGAGTGCAGCGGCTGGTACCCCAAGGCCAAGGCCGCCTTGCCCCCGCGCTTCTGGCCCAGCCTGGCGAGGGTGAACTCGATGTGTTTGCAGGTCCCCAGGGTGTTGGCGGAGAAGTCGGGGCAGGAGCAGAAATTCTCGCCCAGGGCCGCCCCGCGAATGGCCACGCGATAGCTCCGCTTGGTCTGGGGATTGGTGACCTCGAATTCCGAGAAGATCGGTTCGCTCCCGATCTTCTTCACTCGGAAGTCCTGTTCCCGGCCGAACTGCCGCCGCAGGGCCACCTGCCAGGCTTCCAGCGACATTTCCGCGGGCTTTCGCAGCCGCGAGAGCTTTTTCTTGCCCTTCTTGGCACGGGTTGCAGGTTTCGGTCGGGACGTCTTTTTCCGGCTTGCCTTGGATGGGGGCGACATGGCAGTTCTCCTCCTGAGTGACCGCTGTTGTCCAGCCCATCAATTTACATCTTCGTGAAAAAAACGCCAAGGGGGATTTCTCTCTCTGGCCATTTTTCTCCCGCACAGAATCGCCGGCGGCCGCCCCTGGTTCAGGTCCCGCAGTGCAGTACAATAGCTGGCGGAGGCGTGTCAGTCTTGGCCTCACGACTTCGTGCTCATCGTCCATAGGCGCGCGCCAATAGCCGGGGGACAGCGTCCCGCGGGGACTCCCGGCACGCGTTGCGTGCCGGCTATTGCCAAACATCGCCCTGAATGTTGACGGACCCCCGAGATGGACCAAACCGAGCTGGACATCTGGCACATGCGACGGGTCCTGGAGCTGGCGGCCCAGGGACAGGGCTGCGTAGAGCCCAATCCGATGGTCGGCTGCGTGATTGTGCGGGGGTCCGAGATCATCGGCGAGGGATGGCACCGCCGCTTCGGCGGACCGCACGCCGAGGTCGAGGCCCTGCGGATGTCCGGCCCCCGGGCCGCCGGGGCCACCTTGTACGTCAACCTGGAACCCTGCTGCCACCAAGGAAAGACCCCGCCCTGCACCGGGGCGATCCTCGCAGCGGGCATCTCGCGGGTGGTCATCGCCGGCCGCGACCCGTTCCCCCAGGTCGACGGCGGGGGGCTGGCCGAGTTGCAGAAAGCGGGCGCCGACGTCGAGCTGGGCGTGCTGGAATCGGAGGCGGGTGCGCTGAACGCCCCCTATCTGAAGCTTACGCGAACTGGCCGGCCCTGGGTGCTGGCCAAATGGGCCATCACGCTCGACGGCAAGATCGCCACTCGAACCGGGTCGAGCCAGTGGATCTCCGGCACGGAATCCCGGGCGATCGTGCATGTCCTGCGTGGCCGAGTAGATGCAATCATGGTCGGCCGGGAGACGGCCCGACGCGACGATCCGCTGCTGACCGCCCGGCCGCCCGGGCCGCGCTCGGCGATGCGCATCGTCTGCGACACCGGCGCGTCGCTGGCAGCCGAGAGCCAACTCGTACAAACCGCCGGGGAGACGCCCGTGATGGTGGCCGCCGGCCGAGAGGCAGCCGAGGCTCGGCGGCGCCGCCTTTCGGATGCCGGCTGCGAGGTGTTCATCTGCGGCGGGCAGACCCATGCCGTCCGGCTCGACGCTCTGCTGGAGGAACTCGGCCGGCGGCGGATGACCAACGTGCTGGTCGAGGGCGGCGGCCGGCTGTTGGGCAGCCTGCTGGACGCCGGGGGGATCGACGAGGTCCACGTCTTCATCGCGCCGAAGATCGTCGGCGGCGCCGCGGCGCCCGGCCCGATCGCCGGGGTGGGCATCGAACAGATCTCGCAGGCGCTCGCGCTGGAAGCACCCGAGGTTCAGCAAGTCGGGCCGGACGTGTACGTCCACGGTCGGGTGACGGGGCAAGAGTAGCCGACTGCGGTTTGGCAACTGTACGAGTCAATCCTGCAAGTGTTCCATAATCTGCAGCATTCGAAAGAAGGGATTGCGAGCATCATGTGTTGTCGATTTGGCCAAATGCCGCAACTCTTCGATCCGTTCCTTGTACTCTCCGTTAACAACCAACTCCAACTCACGGATCTTTGCCAGATTCTCGGTGACGTATCCTTTTGGAACCCTGGGTGACCAGAACATGTAACGGACTTTGTCGAAATGACTGAGGTATTTCTGGGCATACCATTTCTGACGTTTATGCTTCTTCCGTATACGTTCGACTGTTGTCTTGTTGTCTTTGTAGAGTAAGCCCCTTATGTGTGTAGTCACTTCGCAAAGATAAGCGATGTTCTTCTCTAAATCCAAGCCCAGGACATCCAACTCCTCCAGGCCCCGTAGTCCGCCCCCCGGCGGCCGGACGTTGTAGTCAACAAAATCACAATCAAGCTTCAACTTGAGGTACGCCCCAACGATGTACTCGCCGATCTCCGTCAACATCTGCGATTCCTTTTCGTGTTGATGGTCTCTCTTGCGCTGCTGAACCGCAAGCGGCTAAGAGAACGCTTTGCGGATTTGCTCTGTCGCCGCTTCCACTTCGCAAAAGGCCTCACCCCGCGGCACTTCTGCCCCGCGGCGCAATTCGGATAGCAGGTCGCCCAACAGCTCGCGTTCCAGCCAATCGGCCAGCCAACGGGCCCGCTGCTGAGCGTAACGCGACTGGAGTCGGCCGAACAGCCTTGCGGCGGCCTGGCGGACACCTTCGCCGGTGGTGCTGACGATGGCCTCGCCGCCGCCGGTGATCCCTCCGGCGATGGCCGCCTCGGTGGCCAACTGTCCGGCCGTGTGACCGGCCGCCTGGACCGCCGCTTGGCCCACCAGGTCGCCGGCCACCATCCAGCCGCTGACGGCCAGCGAGACGGTGATCGCCGGGCGGGCCAGCGCGGCCGCATGGTCCAGCGATTGCAGAAAACGCACCACCCGCGGATTGGCCTCTCGCCAGGAATCGAGTTCCGTGCGCAGAAACGCCTGGTAGTCGTCGTCCACCGCGGGCAACTGCTCGTGTGCCGCCTGCACCTGTTCGAGCAGCCGGGCCCGGGCGTCGCCGCCGAGCAGTCGCATCAATCGCGGCCGCAGGGTCTGATTGCCCACCTGGGCCAGGCGATCCAACTCGTCGAGGAGTTTTTCGACGGCCAGGACGATCGCCTGGCGTTCCCGGTTTTGGAACGTCTCCAAGGGTTCCGGCCGCGGTCCGGCGAGCGCGTCCCAGGCGGTTCGCACGGGCCAGGTCACCCCACGGCCCAGCGTTCGATAGAAACCGTGTACCCGCCGCGACCAGCCGCTGCGGCCGGCGTCCCACCAGCGGCGGATTTCGTCGACCAGCACTCCGGCGGGCAGCCCCGGCCAGGCCACCCGGGCCATCTCGGTGGCCGAAAGGGCCGAAGCGGCGCCCGAGAACTCGCCGGCCGCCGCCCTCACACTCTCCAGGTACGCGCCCACGCCGTGGGTGGAGTTGAGCACGCGGGCCAGCGCCCCGTGGAAGGTGCGGATCTTGATCGCGTCGAAATGCAGCGACGCCAGCTCGTCGCGCAGGCTGGCCGGTTCGTCCAGCGGTCCACGACCCTCGGGCCCGACCGAATAGAACGGCAGCCGCAGTTGGTCGGCGGCCGGCTTATCGTACGGGATCACGTAGACCAGCTCGGGCCGCGCGCCGGTTTCATCGCAGAACGTGGACAGCCATTGGGGCCAGTATTGCTCGTCGGCGGCGAGGTCGCACTGGTTGAACAGCACCACGATCGGCTTGTCGGCCTCCACCGCCGCACGGAAGAACTGCTTCACGGCCGCGTCGTTGTACTTCTGCTGGGTAAGCACCGCCAGCAGCACGTCGGCCGACTGGCGGATCGCCCGGGCGCGCTGCCAGTTCACTGTCGCGTCGGAATCGACGTCGGGCGCGTCGATGAGCAACAACCGCGGCGGCATCTGCGGACCGGGGCGCCAGAAAAGCCGGTTCTCGGTCGAATCGCTGAGTGGGTCGTCCGGCTTTTGCCACGGCCGCAGATCGAACTGCTCGAAGAGTCGGCCCAACACGGCCGGATCGTCTACTGACGGAGGCACCAGGCAGACCGGATGCCTGGTGTGGGCGGCCAGGGGGCTGACGTCGCTGGCCACCTGGCCGGCCAGGTGGTTGAAGATCACCGACTTGCCGATATTCGTCCCGCCCACGATCCCCACCACCAACAGCGGCTGGGACTTCAGTTGCGGCAGGAGCTTGTTGCGCAGCAACTCGAACCACTCCTGCCCCTGGGGCGGCTCCACGCCCACGGTGGCGGCCGCGGGTTGCAAGGCCGCCAGCGCACGGTCCAGCCGCTTGACTTCGCCGGCGAAGGCTCGGTAGTCGTTGGTCATGGGAAAGTCGTGGTCCGCTGGGCGGCGCGAAAATCGGGACAGTTCCCGGACAGCCTCTCGATGCGCCCTTGCCTGCGAGAATAGCCGGGTCGCAACGCGGCCCGGGGATCGAGGGTTTCGGGGCTTTTCCCGGGCCGCGTTGCGGCCCGGCTATGGGCCTTCCCTGTTTGCAGGAGTTCTCTACAATTTTAGAGCTTACACCAAGATCCATCCCTTGGCCAGGGGAGGCCCATCGGCTACACTGGGGCCATACTCGACTTGGAGGGTCCCCGTCATGCCGATTGCGTTCACCTGCCCTCATTGCGGGCGTCGGACTAATGTGCCGGACGACTACGCCGGTCAGAGCGGACCGTGTGCCGGGTGCGGCCAGCAGATCACCGTACCGCCGCTGGCCCGACCCGGCACGCCTTTCCGCCCGCCGCCGGACATCGGTGCGGATCCGGCCGTGCGAATGCTGATCCCGGTGGGGCGTTCGGGACTGGCGATCGCCGCCGGCTACGCCGGACTGTTCTGCCTGATCCCCTTCTTTGCTCCTATAGCGCTGTTGCTGGGAATACTGGCCATCCGCGACCTGAAGAGGCACCCCGAGAAGCACGGCCTGGGCCGGGCCATCTTCGGCGTGGTCATGGGGAGTATCTTCACGCTGGTCCTGATCGGCGTCGTGATAGCTCTGATCGGCGAAGCCGCTGGGTTCGGCGGGTGATGAGTGGCGAACTAAGGAAGCTGCCGGCGCAACGTCGCCCGGCCCCGCTGTCGCGTCCAGCGGCCCTGGCACTCCGCTTACCCGATCCTCTTCGGTCAACCGCGTCCCAGAGGCGGTTTAGCCGGAAAGTGCGTCGGCATCACGAGCCCCGTGGAGGACCCGTTCGATGCGCACCGTGTCGGCCTCAGGCCGGTAATAGACGGCGTAGTTGCCAACTGAAAACACGCGGAGCCCTTTTGCGAGCTGCTCCCGCGACGCCCCGAGAAGTGGAAAGCGGGCAAGCGTGTTGCACTTCTCCTTGAGCGTTTACACGAAGCGGACCGCTGCTGGCGGGTTGTCGCGGGCGATGTAATCGAGGATACCGTCCAGGTCTTCGACGGCCATCGGGGAGAAAAGAGGTTCGTTCATTGCGAGCCTTGCTGAGCCAGGCCCTGAGCCTTCTCCTCCAGGCGGCGAAAAACCTCGCTGCCGGGGATGGACGGACCGGAATCAATGCCAGCCTGAATGTCGCGCTGCAATTCTCGACGCCGCTTCAGCAGTCGCAGAGCTTCGTCCAGCAACTCCGCTCGATTCTGGTACATTCCCGACGCCAACTCGTGCTGAATGAACTGCTCGTTCTCCGGGGAGATCTCGTTGGCCATAGACTTTTCCCTTCGGGGCTTACCTCGTACTCTCAGTCTACCACAATCCGGCCTCGGGAGTCAAAGTCGGCTGAGGAAACGCGTCTTTCGGTCGCGAAACGGCACACGGTCGGTTCTAGCGCGCATACCAGATGGCCAGCCGCGGGAGCTCGCCCAGCCGGGCCAGCGCGTTGATCCGCACACGATGCCGGCGGCCGACCAGCGGGGCGTAGCCCTGTCCACGATCAATCGCTCCGACCACGTCGATCACGTCCTCCACGGCCGGCGGACGGTCCCCACAGGCAAGCCGCAAGATCCACATGGCCACCGGGTACGAAGTCGCCAACGCCCGAAAGCTCTCCACCAGCGGCCATTTCCGTCGGCCCAACAACGCGTAGTGCTTCGACGCTGCCGCCGCCTCGAAATATGTGGTCAGCGGATGGAGAACGTCGACGGCGAGGTGGCCCAGCGGGCGTTCCAGCTCTTTGAAGGTCGTCTCGGGAAAAGACGTGTGGACCTGGGGGACGCGACCCTTGCCGCGGCCAAATGCGATTGCGCGGCCCAACAGCCGGAGGCGTTCCGACCACGATTCCTGCGTGATCAGCTTCGGATGCAACCGTATGTATTCGAAGGCGATTTGCCGGAACAGGCCGGCGGCTGCCTTGCCGGGAGGCCGCCTGTCGCGGAACAGCTCGTTGGTCTCTTCCACGGCCGAGGTCTCCAGCATCGCCAGCAACGGCCCCAGCCGCTCGCTCGGAAGTTTGCGCAGGCGGCACATTTCCAGCAGTTCACAGAATCTCAGACCGTGAGCCAATCGCCTTACGGGCGGATACCGATTGTCGAGCATGAGTCGCTCGATCACCTCGGCGATCCGCAGAGTATCCTTCCACGAACGGCGCTGCCGGGGCAATACTGCCGGTGGCCTGGTGCCTTTCGGTGCCAGGTGATGCCGCTGGGCCAACTCGCGCACGATGCCCAGGTATTGCTTTACCTCGCGGCCGGCGTCGGCGGCGGCCGACGGGCAGTATCGCCGCAGCGTCAGATACGCATGATCCTCCAGCGGAACCAACTGCAATGGAAACAGCCGGCAGGGCAACGGCTTGGCGGCCTCGCCGTGGTCGCTATGGATGCGGCAGCGGCCGTCGGCGGCCAGGAAGACGCAATTGCCGTCACTGCGGTGCACCAGTCGATAACGCCGCTTCAGCAGCCCGTCGCGCTCGACGATTCGCACACCCCGATACTCCGGATGCTGGTGCCACCCCTGCTGCCGGATCCGCCTGAGTTCGTCGTCGCTGAGCCGGATGATGGGGCCCCGGCAACAGTCGCCGCAGGCCCCACAGTCCCATCGCTCCACGATTGGCAGCGTCCGGATGCGCAATGTCATGAGATTGGTTCCATGCCGCTTCGCTCACGCCTGTGTTCGATCCAGCGCATGCTGCAGATCGGCGATCAGATCGTCGGCGTCTTCGATGCCCACCGACAAACGGATCAGTCCCGGGGGAATGCCTGCCTGGCGAAGCTGCTGGTCGCTCAACGGGGCATGCGACATCGAGGCCGGGTGCTCGATCAGGGTCTCCACGCCGCCTAAGCTCACCGCCAGCAGGGCCAGCCGGGTCGACTCGACCAGCCGGGTGCCTGCCGCCCGGCCGCCGGTCACCTCGAAGGCGACCATCCCGCCGAAGCCGCTCATCTGGCGGGCGGCCAACTCGTGTTGCGGATGGCTGGGCAGGCCGGGGTAGATCACCCGGATTACAGCCGGGTGCGACTCCAGCGCCCGGGCCACCGCCAAGGCGTTGCGATTCTGCCGCTCCACCCGTAGCGCGAGCGTTTTCATTCCGCGCAACAAAAGCCAGGCGGCAAACGGATCCAGACTCCCGCCGAGCGTGGTTCGCTTGTGCCAGAGCCGCTGGGCGGTCTCTGTGTCGGTTACCACGCAGCCGGCAACCACGTCGGAGTGGCCCGATAGGTACTTCGTGGCGCTGTGGATCACAACGTCGGCCCCGGCGGCCAGCGGCCTCTGGTTGTAGGGGGTGGCGAAGGTGTTGTCGACCACGGTCGGCACACCCAACTCCACTGCCAACTGGCAGACCGCCGCCAGATCGGTCAGCAGCATGGTGGGATTGGTGGGCGTTTCGAGGTAGAGCATGCGGGTCGTGCGGCGGACCGCCCGGGCGAACGCCTCCGCGTCGGTGGGGTCGACGAAGTCGACGGTGATTCCCAGCCCTGGCAGGTCGCTGCCGAGCACCTTGGCCGTGGCCGCATAAAGCGAGGCCCCGGCCACCACGTGGTCCCCCGGCGTGAGCAGCCCCAGCAGCGTGGTGCTCACGGCGGCCATCCCGGATGCGAATGCCAGGCACTTCTGGCCGCCCTCCAGGTCGGCCATCACCTTTTCCCAGACCTCGACGGTGGGATTTCCCCAGCGGGTATAGTAGGCCTGGGGCTGTATCTGTTCGGCGTATCGGGCCGCGGTGGCCACATCGGCCGCCCGAAAGGTCGACGTCTGGTAAAGCGGGGCCGCCACCGGCGGCGAGTCGGCCTGGGCCGCCGGATGATGGACGGTCCGAGTGGCGAAGGACCACTTTTGCTGGCGAGGATCTGGCATGGTAATCTCCTCCGGCCGACGTATTGGCGATCAGCTACCAGCTTATCGGCCTGGAAGGGCTGGGAAAAGGCGTCCCGACGGTCGAGTCAGCCGCCTGGCTGCCGTCGGACCGGCACGTGACGAACCGAAAGGACTCGAACCAGGCGGTCATCTTTGTCGACTTCGTAGACCACCGCCAAGGGCAGTACGATGAGAATCCGTGTAGTGCCGCTGCGTGATTCTCCGCAATCGAGCGGATCTACTCGAAGTAGGCCGTCGATCGAATTAGCCGCTGCCGTAACCGCACCGCGGTCCGGTGCGGTCATCCAGATATCGGCCAATCGCCCCTTAACCGACGGCTTCCATGTCACCGTGTATTTCATCAGCCGGCCAGGTCCGCCAAAACCTCAGCGACGGTCAGGCCGCCGTGTTCCGCCCGGGCATGCTCGATTTCTTCGTCGGAAAACTCCGCCCTGGCCCAGGCGTACAGCAACCGCTGCTGTTCCGACGCCGGCACAAAATAGCCCAGTGTCTTCCCCGATTCGTCGCAAAACTCCAAGCGTGAGTCGAGGTTGTCGAGTTTTGAAAGCAGCGACGGGTCCACGATGATTCTGTTCATGCTATTCACCGCCGAATAGACCCACCCAAAGGCTCGGGCGCAAATGGAACTTACCTTCCTACTATTATAGCAGCCATGGTCGCCCGCTCAAAGGACCTCAGACACGGCTCCGGCTCCTCGTTCCCCGCGGTCCGGAGGGCCGGACACCCTTTTTTCGCCTGCGTGCCGGCCGGCTTGCCCGGCAGAGCCCCGTAGGGGTAGGCCGATGCGTTATGGCCGGGGACAACGGGACCCGCGGCACCCTTACCCAACGTACCGCCGCTACTCCTGCTATTGCCCGACATGCTGAGGCAACTCGCAGGAAATAATATCCCCCGCAAGGCGAAAGAAACTACCACAGAGGACACAGAGGACACAGAGGAAAAAGAAGGGGAAGGAATTGAGAACCAGGCAACGAGTTTCAATGCCCCTTCTCCCGTTCTTCCTCCTTTTTTGACTCGGTTGTGCATAATACGGTATTTGTGCGTAGCCTTCTCGGCAGCATTGCTCACCCGAGCTTCCCTCTGTGGACCTCTGTGCGCTGCGTGGTAGTCCACTCTCGAAACGGTTGCCTTCGACCGCATGTTTTCGGGTATCTTATTTCCTGCGTGCTGCCTGACCGCAAGCATTTGCCGTTGGTGAGGGTGGTCCGGTTTTCATTTGTGCGGAATTTCCCAGCCGCGGCAAGTCAGTGGCCGTAGTGCTTGGGCGATAGGCCCAGCAGGTTCAGGAGTCGGCGTTGGACGCGGGTGAACTCGGTAATCGGAACCTCGGCGGGGTGCTTGCGTTGTGTGAAGGTGTGGCGCCGGATGGGCTCGAACAGGTTTAGGCAGCACGCCGAACTACGCGGAGATGGCGGCCCTGATCGCCCCGCGGCCCTTGATGGTCGAGCGGGGCCACTTCGACGGCGTGGCCCCGGACGAGGCGGTGGGCTACGAGTTCGCCAAGGTGCGCCGCCTCTACCAGGCCCAGTTGGGCATCTCGACTGGCCGAAGCGGTAGGTGCGTGAGAGACGCCGCAGGAAGAAGAAATCGCGCAGAGGCGCTGAGGCGCAGAGAAGGCGAACTCAGCGTCTCGGCGTCTCCGCGCGCGATTTCAACGATCAGTACGGGGGGAGCAGACGGCGGAAGCCGTGGAGCAGGACGACGGCCAGGAAGAGCAGATTGCGTGGCAGGACCAACGGCCAACAATAGCCGACAGCGCCCAATCTGCGGCCTTTCTCTTTCCGCACTGCGAGTCGCTGGGCCACTTTTCGCAGCAAGGCAACTGAACGCGGGAAATCGCAGATTCCTGCCAGCCAATCGTTGGGGATGCCGGCGGCGCCGGTGGTTGCGCCCGCCAGAGTCCCGGCCAGATCCGACGCCGGCGGGCCGGCCGCAGCCCTTCGGCCGGCAGCCCCAAGGCGTCGCCTGCGGCTGTTCCCAGGATGATTCCGACCAGGCGATCCGTCATGTTGCTTCCTCGCAAGGATCGTCGACTCGGTCGACGGGCGTGGTCTCCACGGCTGGGTTGTCGAGGCTTGCGCGGGGCTACATGCTCGGCGCGATCCGCGGCAATTCGCGCCGGGCAAACTCCTTCCATTGCACCTGGATGTCCCGCGGCCTTGGCACCCCGGCGTGGATCCAGAGCCCGTAGCGCAGCCGGAGAGGTTTGTTCGTTTCGATCGTGATCGGGCGGTTGAGGGTGAGGCAGACGCCCATCCAGCCGTCGGCGCGGACGTGGAAGGGGGTGGGGTGGCCGGGGTTTTGGGGGTGGTCCATGAGCGTGACGCCGGCGCGGAGGCGCTTGGTGATGGGGCCGCTGTAGTCGACCCAGCGGGCGGGCTTGCGGAAGATTTGTTTCTCGTTGAGTTGGCCGCTCGAGTTGAGGATCCGGCCGCCGCCGTCGTGTACGCCGAGGGTCTTGGCCATGCGGACGCCGATCAGGCCGAAGGGGGTTTGGCCCAGTGTGACGGGGCCGGTCGGCGGTGCTTCGAGTCGGAGGTCGATCAACATCAGCCAGTCGTCGCCTTCGAGAGGTTGGACCTCGCAGCGGCGCCATTCATTTATGAGGACCTTGCCCCGGTCGTCTTGCCAGGTGTTGAAACTGAGCATCCAAGCGGAGCGGTCGCTGTCTTCGTACTGCTTGACCAGGGCGTGGACGATGCGTCCGAGGTTCTTGCCGCGATCGGCCCAGAAGTTCACCCCTCCCACGTCGTGGTGGGAGATCCAAACCGAATTGTGGTGGCTGTGCGTGTGCGGATCGCGGGGGTGGCCCATACGGGTGAGCGAGCGGCCGGCAGGGCCGAGGATGGGGTACCAGAAGGGGCGACGCAACGAGTGGCCGAAGTGGTAGCGGGTCAACTCGCGGTCGACGTGGCGGAAGGATGCCCGGTCGTAAGGCAAGGGGGTCACCTCGACGGCGGGGACCGGTTTGGCGCCGGGGAGTTCGGCTTCGGCGGCCGTTGCCGGGGGGCTGAGGGGAAGGATCGCGAGGAACATCGCGAGGGGGGCGATCGCGCTGAGCCGCGTGGGCCGCGGCGCCAAGTTGCGCCGCGTGGCCGCGGCGGCTAAACGTTGCGGCGCCGTGCCGGCGGTGGGTAAACGGTTCTTTCGGTGAATCATGAAACCGTGCTCAGTCTGAGGGTCCTTTGAGTAACACGAAGGCGGCAAACTCGCCGGCTAGCGGTACGCGGATGGCCTTGCCGTCGAACGTACCGGCCACGACCGGCTTACCGAAGAAGTCCCGGGGATCGATCAGGCGATACTTGTCACCGGGCTGGAGAAACGATTTCGGCAGCAGGTGGACGGCAGGCTTTTTTGCCCAGTTGAAGATGGCCAGGTTGGCCCGGTGCGGATCGTAGCGGTTGGGACGCAGAACGATGCGGGCGTCCAGGTCTTTCGGCCGCGGATCGTTCTTGCCCAGCACCAGGTTGCCTTCCTTTACGACGCTCTTGTAGTTGTTGATCTGCAATTCGCCGCTCAGGATGATATTGTCTCGGGTCTGGCAGTCTTCGTTGTGCGGGGCCGAGTATCCGATTTGCACGTTGACGTTGTAGAGGCAATTCTCAGCGGCGTGGATGTTGCGGCTGGGCCGTCCGCCGCCGATCAGGAAGGTGCCCCCGTCGTAGCAGATGTTTCCCTCGACCAGGTAGTTGTCGACGTACGCCCGGGAGGATCCGTAGGCGTGCAGCGTGTAGCCGAATCCGCCGGTGAGGATGCAGTCGGAGATAGTCTTCAGACCGTTTTCGTTCTGTGTATAGATGGCGTGTCCGTGGCCGCGGTCGGGCGCCTTCCAGCCGTTGTCGTAGATTATGCAGCCGTGCAGTTCGCTGTCTGTGGATCCCCGCCACCAGCTAACCCCCTGGGCGTTGTGGTGGATCACGAGGTTGATGAACTTGCAGCCTTGGCCGGCGTGGATGTGCAAACCACCCCAGGGCCGGTTGTAGCTTTTCGGATGCGAACCCGGTTCGTCCAGCGTTCGCGACATGGAAAGGTTCTCGGAGACGAGGATCTCCAGGTCGCGGATCCGCAGCCAGGTGGAGGGAGGGGAGACGGTAAGCCCGCCGTCGATGGTCACACGGCGGCCCGGCACGCCGCGGACATGGATCGGCTTGCCTTTTTCACCGGCCAGCCGGACCACAAAGCCGGGGCTGCCCAACTTGCGATCGGGATATTTGTACGTGCCGGGGAGTAGCCAGATAGTGTCGCCGGGGGCGATTTTCCGTTGGCCGGAGAGGGCCGAGTCGAGGTCCCAGGGTGCGTCTTTTGTGCCGCGGGCGCCGGGCTTGCCGCCGGGTGCGGCGTAGCGCTCGGCGGCGTCAACGGGGATGACGATCCTTGCGAGCAAGGCCGCGGTGACAGTTAGTAATGTCGTTGCCTTGTTCATGTGAGTCCTCAGGTGGGGCGAGGTTGGGAATCGAGTGGAAGGGGCGCGGATTGTCCACCCGTGCTGAAGCACGGGCCTAATACCGCCTTCGGCGGGAAGGACCGTAAACGGTCCTGTCGAACGTCATCGTCTAATGTTGCGGGATGTTTTCTTTTTCGGCTGGGCCTGGCCCCTGCGGGGTCCTTCCGGCACGTTGAGCTTCGGCAGCCAGGCGGCGAGCTTGTTCTTTGCTGCGGCATATTTCGGGTCGCCGGCCAGGTTGGTCCACTCCATCGGATCGCTCTGGTGATCGTAGAGCTCCTCGGTTCCGTCGCTGTAGCGGATCAGTCGCCAGCGCTGCGAGCGGACCGAGTGGTTGTTGCGGCCGTGGGTGGTGATCACGGGCCGGTCCCAGGATCGGGCCGGGTCCTGCAACAGCGGCTTGATGCTCTTCCCGTCGAGCTGCCTGCCGAGGGGCAATCCGCAGAGGTCGGCCAGCGTGGGGTAGAGGTCCAGCAGGCTGACCGTGCGGTCGCAGCGGGAGCCGGGTTTGGTCAGCCCGGGCACGATGAATACGAGTGGGACGCGTCCGGCCTCTTCCCAGAGGGTGAACTTTCGCCAGTGCAGCTTTTCGCCCAGGTGCCAGCCGTGGTCGGTCCAGAGAACGACGATCGTGTTGCGGCCATAGCGGCTCCGGTCGAGCGCATCGATCAGCCGCCCGACCTGGCCGTCGGCGTAGGTGATGCTGGCCAGGTAGCCCTGTACCGCCTTTTCCCATTGATTGTGTTTCAGCACCTTGGCATGATCGCCTCCGGGCCGGGCCATCCGCCGTCCGATGGGTGGCACGTCGTCCAGGTCGTCCTCTTTCACGTCGGGCAATTTGACCTCGGCCAGGGGATAGGCGTGGAAGTACTTCTTGGGCACGTACCAGGGCAGGTGTGGCCGGAAGAGCCCCACCGCCAGGAAGAACGGCTTCTGGTGTTTCCGGCCCAGAAACTCCACGCCCCAGTCGGTCACCCGCGTATCACCCATGGCGTCGTCGTCGACGTCGACCGGTCCCCAGTCGAAATGGGCGGTGTGGGGGATCCCGTTGGCCGGCCGGATCTTGGGTACCGGGTCGCCGGGCCGGGGGAAGTAGAACTGCCAGGACTGCGGGTCGCGGAACCCGCCGTGGAATATCTTTCCTCCGCCGTGGACCTTGTAGCCGTGGGCCATGAAGTGTTGCGGCAGGGTTACGGCGTCGGGCAACTGCACCCGCCAGGGGTTGGAATTGAAGTAGACCCCCGAGGTCGACGGCCGGACGCCGCAGAGCAGACTTGCCCGCGAGGGGTTGCAGGCCGGGGCGGAACAATAGGTCCGAGTGAAAAAGGTCCCCCGCCGGGCCAGCCGGTCGAGGTTGGGGGTGTTCACACCGGGGTATCCGCCCAGGAAGGTGGTCCAATCGTTCAGATCGTCGACGGCGATGAACAGGACGTTTGGCCGATCGGGTTTTTCCGCGTGTGTGTCTTGGGCGCCCATGGTCGAGGCGATCGTGATAACGGCCGCCGCGGCAAGAGAGATAGCGGTGGATCGCGGCATGGTGAGTTCTCCAACGTGTGCGGATTCTTGGGGCGAGCAGAGGCAAAGTCCCGGCTGGGTTACTGCCCGGCATGGTAGCGTACCGGTGGGGCAGATGCAAGCAAAGGGAGGCAAGAAAGCGGGCCGCGGCGTTTCGCAGTGGCTCAAGACGCCGGGGGACGCCAGGTAAAGAGAGGAACCATGCGGATTCGGACCTCGTCCAGGTACTGGGCCAATCCGGTGTTTTGGCCGCGGGTGGCGAGGAGCTGAAGATCGGTTTTCTGCCAGCATTCGGCTTCACGGTCTGGGTCGCCGCGAGTGAGCGCGTTGAGCACGCGTTTCGCACTTCGCTTGGCAGATACCTGCTTGGCGGTGAGTCGTTCCGCCTTCTCACGGGTGTCGAAGCCGAGCTCGCTCCTGAGGTGTGCCAGCCGATCGCGTTCTTGATCATTTTGCGGATCGAAACCGGCCAGCACCCAGCATTCTCGTTTGGGGTGCGCCACTCCAATCACGATCGGCGTATCGAACTTGGAGTATCTTCTCGCCTGATCGAGCCCTTCACGCCGGTTAATGTCACCATCATCATCGCGGAGGAAGAGAACGGCGTCGGGAGAGCGATCGCTTGCGTGAAGCAGCCACAAGGCTTTCCGGGCAGCGTGAGCATCGGGCTTGGCTGGCTTTCCACCGAAGCCCTGAATCGGAATCAGGCTCGTGCGTGCCAGGCCTCTCACCGCTGCCCAGCGGAGATACTCATCGGTGGGCTCCAGACCGCGCCACTCCCGCTGACAGCCGAGCATGTGGGCTTCAAGCCAGGCTATCGCCTCACACACAACGCGATCCGCCAGATCGCAGCCGGTGCGCAGGTCGGCGGAGGACTCGCAAACCACAGCAATCGAGACCGCCACTACTGCCGCGCCCCGGCTTCCGTGTCCACGAGCCATTTCTCACCGAACAGGCTCCACATTTCACCAGGTGTCATTTCCTGCTTCCACTTCTCGAACTGCGGGTGGTCCTCCAGCCGCCCACATACGACGGAGCCGTCCTCCTTGAGTGCCGTGAGACGGACCTCTTCGGGTTGGAGGTGATGGAGCAGGTAAGGGGAGTGGCTGGTGGCAACGATCTGCATATCCGGGTTCCGGGCCAGCAGTTCGCGCAACAGGGCAACGACTTGCTCCTGGGCCTTGGGATGCAACGCCCGATCCAGGTCGTCCAGAAGAACCAGCCGCGGCGGGTCCGGACCCATCAGCACGGTAAGCAAACCCAGCACAAGCAACGTTCCTTCGCTCACCAAATGGGCCGGAATCCCTGGGGCGCCGTCCATGTCGAATTCAATCGAGTTGCCCCAGTACTCTCGCTCAGCACGGCGACTAAACTCCTTGCCGTCGACCTTGATCACTTCCGTCTCTTCCCGCACAATTCTGGCACGCGGGAAACGTATGCTTCGGACTGTCGGAACAACCGATTGCAGCGCCGCTCGGATGTTCTCAAAGTCAGCCGGTTGACTCGAAGCCATGAATGAGAGTACCGAGGCCAGCCCGTAACCGTCCGACTCCATTTGAGGAATGGCGTGATCGCTGTATGACGGAGCCGCAATCCGGTTCATTTCGAGACGGAGAAACACTGCCGGACCGATTCCCGGCTTGTCGAAAAACGTCCTCTGTTCAATTCCCGAGAATCGAAGATCTTTCCCGACGTCGTAATGATCCCAGTCGATATCGGCCAGATTGCTGCGAGTCTTCAGTTCCCAATTCCCCTGATTGCTGTACATGCGCAGATGAAGCGACGTCTTCGATCGGCGGGTCCATAGCAGTCGCAGGCTCCGCTCTCCGCAAAAAACCTCTTCCGGGCGTTTGCGAAGCGACTCCGTAAGGTAGTACAGACCCTCCAGCACGCTCGTTTTTCCTGATGCGTTCGGTCCAACGAGGACAGTCAAACGCTCCAAGTCCAACGACACGTCGCGGAGGCCTTTGAAGTTGCGGAATTCGACTTTCTCGATCATGGCAAATCCATATTACCCCACTGGAGCCGGGCAGGCAAGTCCACCGCGGTATCGGCTAGCCCGATGTCTGCCGGGCGACCATTGCCCGGAGCGCCTGCCAGCCTTCCAACTGGGCGGCGTTTAGGGTGGGCTTCTTGCGGGGGCCATAGTCGGGCGGCTTGGAGGAGCCCGGGCCCGGTGTTCCATGGCGCGGAGCCAACGGTGGACGCTGCGCTCAGCCACCAACCGCCCCCGGGCGATCCCGGCACACGTTGTGTGCCGGCTATTGTTGGCTGCTGAGTTCGAGGTTGACAGGCGGCTACTTGCCGATGCAGTAGAGGAACTTGTCGCTGCGCAACAGCAACTGGCCGCCCGTGACCACCGGCGTGGCGTTGAAGACGCTGTCGTCGCCCAGGTCGTTGCGGGCGAGCTCCTGGAACTCGCGTCCGGGGGCCAGGACCAGCGTGCCGCCCACCCGGCTGACGGCGTAGAGCTTTCCGTCGGCCAGGACCAGCGAGGCGTAGACTTTCTGTCCCCCACCGGAGATCTTCAACCGCTTCGTATAGACCACGTGGCCGGTGTCGGCCTCGAGACAACAGGCCATTCCCTTGTCGTCGACCCAATACAGCAGCCCTTCGTGGTACAGCGGGGAGGGAACTATGGTGGCCCTTCTGGCTTCCCAGATCAGGTGCGTCTGCGTCACGTCGCCCCGGCCGCCGGGGCGAATGGCCATGGTTTGCGGCGACCGGCCCCCGCTGATGTAGACGATCCCCTGATGGGCGATCACCATTGGGCAAACGTAGTCTCTCACCCCTGCGCACTCCCAAAGCTGCGTGCCGCTGGCCGGATCCAACCCCAGCACCTTGCGCTTGAGGCTGACGACCAGCTCCTGCTTGCCGTCTGCGAGTTCGACCAGCAGGGGGGTGGACCACGACTCTATGATCCCTTTGACCCTCCATGCTTCTTCGCCGGTAGTCTTGTTCAACGCAACGAGTGACTCGCTTTCTATGCTGGCATTGACGATCAGCAGATCGCCGGCCAGGATCGGTGAGGTTCCGGAGCCCCATTTATCATGAATGCCGCTGCCGACGCCGACTTTCCAGAGCAACTGGCCGTCGAGGCTGAAGCCCCAGGCGCCGGAGCGGCCGAAGAAGGCGTAGACCGCCTTGCCGTCGGTTACCGGGGTGCCGGAGGCGTAGCCGTGGAGGTTGACCTGGCCCCCGTCGTATTGCGCCTCCGGCAAGCTGGACTTGCTTCTTCGGTTCCAGAGGATCTTTCCGCTGGCCCGGTCGAGGCACACCATGTGATGCAAGAGGTCTTCTTGTTGGCCCGGCTCGTTGCGGTCCAGGCCGTAGCCGCTGTAGCAGGTGAGGAAGATCTTCTCGCCCAGGGTGATCGGGCTGGAGGCGCCGAAGCCGGGCAGGGGCGTCTTCCAGACGATGTTCTCGGTGGCGCTCCAGGTCAGCGGCAACCCCTGATCGTCGGAGACGCCTGCTCCATGCGGGCCGCGAAACCGGGTCCAATCGGCTCCAGAAAACAACGCAACCGACAAGGCTGCGACAATCAGGGTACCGGGCAGGGACTTACTCTTCACGGAATCACATCTCTTGTAGGAAACGGGGAAGGAAGCAGGGCGGGTCTTCGAGGCACGGGTCTTCGGGGTACTGTGCCGCCGGCAGCGGGGGACGCTGTGCCGCCGGCAGCGGGGGACGCTGTGCCGGATCGACACTGAATTCTACCGGCAAGGGCGGCCGGCTGTCCAGCGCCGAAGCCGGGGCAAGGGGGTGGGACGGCAGCCCGTTGAAAAACAACGGCACGACAGAGAGCCAGAACCGATGTGTCACGGCCGTGCCCGGTAGCAGCAGAAAACCTGCACGGCCGACACGGCCGTGGCACACGTCAGTGGCTGCACGGCCGACACGGCCGTGGCACAGAGCATCTTTTGCGCGTGCCAGGTTGGCGAGAAATCGGGGCTCAGAACCTTGCGATCACGTCGGCGGCCAGGAGGACCTGGTCGTCTCGCCGTCCGGAAGGAAGGACTCCGCCGGCCAGCGGGTTGGCCCAGTCCCAGCGGATCTCGGGCCGGACCGTGATCCAGTCGTTGGGCATCCAGTTCAATCCCAGGCTCAATTCGTAATAGTCGGCCCCGGCGTTGAGGTCGATCCGCACCGCGTCTTCGTCGCGGAACCACTCTCCCCGGACGCCCAGCCTCCAACAGGGATTGATGGTGTAGTAGAGGTATTGATTGACCCCGAACCAGTCGGCGTCGCGGCCACCGGCGGCCGCACCCTCGTCGAATCCATGGTCGTACTGGGCCACGTACTGCAAGCGCTCGCCCAGCCAGTGCTGGACCACGAGGCTATAGAGGGTGCGGAAGTCGTTGTTTGCCGGTGGTTCGTCGCCTTCGCGTCCCACGTGAATGGCGAAGGCGATCGAGGTCCGCTCGTCGCGGCTGGTCCAGTCTATGCCGCCCAGGAAGCCCAGATCGTTGTTGTTGTCTTCCCAGTTGTCCCATCCGCGGGTCATGCCGGCATGGAAGTTGAGGATACCCAGCCGAGTAGAGCCGAGAAACCCGGTATGAGTGAACGGCTCGGCGTATTGCAGGGCAAGTGATTTGGAGTAGAAGAAGTTTTCGACCGCGGGCACGGTCTCGTATCCCAGGATCGTATAGAAGCGGCCCAGCTTCATGGTCAGGCCGTTACCCCAGGGAGCGTAGACTTCCATATATGCCTGGGGCATGGCGATGCCGTACCTGTGGGCGTTCCATTTAGGCGAGAGGTCCCCTCTGACCTCCAGTCCGCGCGCGGTGGTGAAAACGGAGTCGGTCCCGTAAAGCAGATCTACGCGTCCGCCGACGTCCCAACGGCAACCTTCCGTGTTGATCGCCCTGGTCAGCAACAGGTAGAACTGGTTCATCTGGTAGTCGTTCGAGCGGTCGTTGAAGGTGACCGGGAAGTTGGAGCCGTCCGCCGGGCTGTCGGTGTTGATCGTCACTCCCTGGCTGATCCAGCCGTCGAGGCCGAAGCCCCAGAACGTTCTGGGCGGCCGGCGGTACTCGGCTGCGCAGGCGGCACACTCCGCACAGCCGCCGCCGGTCCCGCGCCCGGCACACTCCGCACAGTCGCAGCCGGCGGCAGAACGCCGCTGGGGCGCGGCTGGCGAGATCAGTTCGTCCAGAGGTGACTCGACGTACGGGGCCGGTACAGTGCCGGCGGCAGCGGGGGGCGCTGTGCCAACCGGCGGCTCGCTGGGAGGTGGTGTCCACTCGGGATCGCCTAGGGGATGGGGCTTGAGCTGCGGCGTATCGCCGGGCGGTATCGGCGAGGGTTCGTCGTGGAACGGACTGTCTTCCTGGGGCATGGCTTGCCCTGCTGCCAGCCGGACGTCGCCCGCACTGGCGGTCCCCGCGCGGGACCCCACCCCCTCGGCGGGGAGGATGTGCCGAGTCGGCGCGGCTTCAGGCGACGCATCCTCATGCTGGGCCTCCGTTTGCACTTGAGGCGGTCCGTCGGTTGCCTGGGCCTGGCCCGCTGACGCGGAGGGCGCCGCGGCGAGCATCAAGAGGGGCAGAATGCAGTTGGGGCCTAACATTCGGGCCTCCATATTCAGGTATGGGGTCGACTTATCGATACACCTTGTCTGTTTTCGGCAGTAGAATCCTGGGACTCTCTGCTTTTTGGGCAGAACTTTCCAATTATCTGCATCGATCGGGATCTCGCGGTTGCGGGGCCTGGTGAGGAGATCGGAACCAACAAACCCGAAGAACTACCCTAATTGACCTTGCCTGCCCCGCCTGCGACTGCTATCAGTCTGCGGCAGGCACCGGTCTGCGTGGAAAGGGCGGGATAGTTGGGAGAGCCGGACTACAAGGTGATTTCAGCCAGCGGAGGCCGAGCCTACGGCGTGGACGGGCTAGCACGGGACGAGTTGAGGCGTTTGTCGCAGGACCCTGCCGACCTGTTGTGGCGGAATCTCCATCGCCCGGTCAAGATTGCCCACGGCAGTCTGATAGTTGAGGCCGAGCTGACCATCTCCGGGACGCCGGTGCACGTGGCCTACAAGCAATACCGGCCGCGCACTTGGTGGAAGTCGCTCTGGGGCGGACTGCGCCGGGGCGGCGCGGCGCGGGCCTGGCGACTGGGCAATCGCTTGATAGCGCGGGGGATTCGCACCGCCCGTCCTTTGGCGATGTGTCAACCGCGGGGGCCGTGGTATTTCCGCACAAGCTACCTGGCCACCGAGTGGATAGAGGACGCGGAAAACCTCCACCTCTGTTTTTGGCGGTTGGCCTCCCGCGATATCGACCGGCGGTTGCGGTGTGCGGCCCGCTGTGCACAGAGCCTGGGACGGCTGGTGGGCAGGATGCACGCACTACAGATCGCACATCGGGACCTGAAGGGGGCCAACCTGCTGGTTGTCCAGCGGGGAGATCGGCTTTCGACGTACCTGATCGACGTCGACGGGGTGCGCTTTTGCAGGCGACTGAGTTCCGCCCGGCGGGCGGCAAACCTGGCCCGGCTGGCCGTAGGTATCGAGGCACATCCGTGGGTAACGCGGACCGTGTGCTGCCGGTTCCTGCGGGCCTATGCCGGAGAGTTTCCCTCTGGAACGATCGCCTGGAAGCAGTTGTGGCGCCAGGTGGCCGGTCGAAGCCGCCGGATCGTGCGGCGCAAACGCCGCGGCGGAGAACAGGTGTTATGAGACGGCGGGGAGTGAAGAGAAACCGTAACCGTTCACGGCGGTTCGGAACCGCGCGCAGAGGCGCAGTGGCGCAGAGAAACACGTCTGTGATGCATGAAAACGAGATTGGAACGATCGTCATCGAATCCCCGATTGCAATCCATCGCGAACTCGGACCGGGATTGCTCGAGACCGTATATGAGGTTGAATTGGCTCACGAACTGAAAGCACGTGGGCCCGAGGTTCAACGGCAGGTTCCCATCCCCATCAAGTACAATAGTATCTCTTTCGACGAGTTGAACTTCCCAACGGCCCTTATGAAAGACGGCATCGTGCGTGCAGTCAGCGGACTGCCCGATCAATAGAAAACAAGAAAACTCCGCGCCTCTGCGTCTCTGCGCGCGTTTCAGAGATTCGTGAACCGTTACGAGAAACGATACGGCGGGGTGGGCACTTGGGCTGACGACTTCTGAGGGCAAATGGCCCAGCGAAGGCAACGTGAGCCGGTCGGTTTTGCGCTGCCTATGGTTCTGAAGGATCCGGCACGCCGACTCAGTATTGGGATCGTGAGCCAAAGCCCCGCATGCAGAGAAACCCCACCACGATCACGCCAATCAACACCAGCATCCACTCCTGGGTATCCATGGAGTCGATGGTCCGCATGACGGTTCGCCAAAGATGGCCCACGGCTGGCTCCCACTCAAAGGTGCGGTTGGCCCCCTTGCACTTCTGAAGCCTAGGTCACGAACGGCAGCCCGGCCGGTGCCAACGGATGTACCGGCGGGGGAGGCACCACATGCGCGCGGGGCATACTGGAGGGTGGCGTGTGCTCTCAATGCGGGTGGCACGCCATTGACCGCTGGCCGTCTTGGGGTGTCCGTGGGAAAAAAACTGCCGGCCCCTGGGACACTTGATTGCAGGAGGCGCGCTTGAGGTATTCGATCAGGCCGTTGCCGCCCTCGGGACGGGACTTCGGGCCGAATCCGTCGCAGACGTATCGCTTCAACGCGCGGATGGAGATCGACTGGTCGTAATCGGCCCGGCGGCCCGCACGCCGTATTCACTGCGACGCAGCAGGTCACCTCGACGTCTCCGTCCGATTGGTGGGAACGTGCCTCTCCCGCTATGGGGAAAACGGGGCCACCGCTGGTACGATCGTATCGATTCACAGCTCTGTAGCGGCTGACACAGTCGCAATGGACCACTCGGTTCCGCCACGCCGATCAGATCCGGGGCCGGGGCCACTCCGTTACGCCGATTGTATGCCCGCAAGGTCTTCTCTTGCGTGGGTTTTATCGGTTCGGTCCGCATAGCAGGTCGTCGGCCATGAAAACAAGAAAGTTCGTGTTGCTTTGTGGTGGGCTCTGGCTGGTTCTGTGGCCTGCGGCGATCATATTCGCCCAGTCACCTCCGCCTGCGCGGCGGCCGAAACCGGCTGCGAAACCCTACAAAGGCGTGTTTTACGACAACGACTTCAGTTATCTGGACGCGGGCAACCGCCGCCGGTATCTGAGTGATTCCGCCAAGCGTCGCTGGTTCGGCCCTTGCATCGTGCTCGACGCCGGAGGCGAATACCGGATCAGGCACGAGAACCAGCACATCCTCGCCCGAACCAACGACGTCCTGTTGCACCGGACTCGGCTGTATGCCGACCTGCACGTGGGCGGGTGGCTTCGAGCATACGCCGAGGGGATCGACGCGGTAAGCGATTTCGACGACGTGCCGCCGCGGCCCATCGACGAGAATCGCTTCGACGCGCTGAACTTGTTCGCCGACGTAAAGATAGTGGAAGGGCAGCGGGGCTCGATCTGGTTCAGAGGCGGCCGCCAGGAACTCCTCTACGGTGTCGAGCGCCTGGTCTCGCCGCTGGACTGGTCGAACACCCGCCGAACCTTCGACGGATTGAAGCTCTTTTGGGAGGGCACCGAGTGGGACGTAGATGCCTGGTGGACGCGGCCGGTTCCGTTCGGTCAACACGTGGCGGGCGGCCAAACGGATCACAGCTTCGACCATCCCGATCAGAGCCAGGAATTCGCCGGCGTGTGGGGGACCTGGAAGCGACTGAAGAATCACAAGTTCGACTTCTACTACCTGCGACTGAACGAATATGACCGCACCCTGAACACGTTCGAATACAATACGTTCGGCGCCCGTTGGGAAGGCGCGATGGAGGCTTGGCTGTGGGAGCTCGAGGGGGGTTACCAATTCGGCGAGTTCAACGCGCTGACGCACTCGGCCGGATTCTATACCTGCGGTTTCGGCCGCAAGTTCGCCGATCTGCCCTTGAAGCCGGTGGTCTGGGTCTACTACGATTGGGCCTCGGGCGACCGAGACCCCACGGACGGCCGCAACGGGACCTTCAATCAGCTCTTTCCCCTGGGACATAAATACTTCGGCTTTATGGACGTCGTGGCCCGGCAGAACATCGAAGACTGGAACTTCCGCCTCACGGCCACGCCGCACGCAAAGGTCAGGCTGCTGCTCTGGTGGCACATATTCAAGCTCCAGCAATCGCGCGACGCGTTGTACAACGCCGCCGGGGTCGCCGTCCGCCGGGATGCTACCGGGGCGGCCGGTAGCGACGTCGGACAAGAGTTCGATCTGACCGTCAAGTTCCTGCTCACGCCGCGCCTGGACGTGCTGTTGGGGTACTCCCACCTCTTCTCCGGCGATTTCATTGGCAACACACCCGGTGGAGTTGCCGGTGAGGATTTCTACTACGGACAGTGTCAGTTGAGGTTTTAGTAGTTCGTCGGGGATAAATTAACGGGCGTGCGTCCGGCGGGGCCACAGCACCTGGAGGCTGGTCATTGCCCGCGAACCTTGCTAGGCTGGAGCAATAGAGTTACACGAATCTGGAGGCGCGGGAGGGCACGGGCAGGTGACGGTCGAAGATCAGCCGCCGAGACCGAAGGACGATACCGGGGAGGGAATCGGCGGCCGGATTCTGGCCGCCCCGGGCAGATTGCCCAGTCTGCCCACGGCAGGTTGGCAGTCGCTTTCGCGTTGGAAGGCACAACTGGGGGCGATTGCCTCTCTGGAGCGGGAGCTTCGGGACGCCGACGAGCGGCAGCTTCGCAAGCGGAGCCTTGCGCTGCGATATCGGGCCAAGTGCGGGGAACCGCTGGGGCGGCTGTTGGGCGAGGCCTACGCCCTGGTCCGTGAGGCCAGCCGGCGGACGGTCGGAATGCGGCATTTCGACGTGCAATTGCTGGGCGGGATGGCCATGTTTCACCGCTCGATCGTGGAGATGGTCACCGGCGAGGGCAAGACGCTGACGGCCACGCTGCCGATGTACTTGCTGGCGCTGGAAGGCAAGGGCTGCCACCTGGCCACGGTCAACGATTATCTGGCCCAGCGCGACGCGCAATGGATGGGCCCGATCTACGAGGCGTTGGGCCTGAGCGTGGGGGTCGTGCAGACCGAGATGTCGCGGCCCCAGCGGCGACGGGCCTACGCCTGCGACGTCACCTACGGAACGGCCAAGGAGTTCGGGTTCGACTTCCTCCGCGACCGACTTCTCTTGCGGCGGATTCGCGAGGGCCGGATGGACTTGCTGGGGGCAATGCTGGATGAATCGCGCGAGGCAGCCGGCGAGAAACCCGTTCAGCGCGAGCCGCACTTCGCCCTGATCGACGAGGCCGACAGCATCCTGATCGACGAAGCCCGCACGCCGCTGATCATCAGCGCCGCGGCCACCGAAGAGCAGCGCTTGGCGGTCGAGTGTTACAAGTGGAGCGCGGGGGTATACCAGCAGTTCGTCGAGGACGAGGACTACGAGTTCGATCACGAGAAGAAGAAGGTCGAGTTGACCGCCGACGGGCGCCGCAAGATCCGGCAGATCGCAAAGCCGCAGGCCTTGGCCGTGGTGGGAATGTTCGACATCTACCGGTATCTGGAGCGGGCCGTGCTGGTCGATCGGGAGTACCACCGAGATCGGCAGTACGTGGTCCGCGACGGCGAGGTGGTGATCGTGGACGAGTTCACCGGACGGCTGGGCGAGGGCCGCAAGTGGCGCGACGGGATACACCAGGCCGTGGAGGCCAAGGAGCTGGTGGAGGTGACGGTGGACACCGGCCAGGCCGCCCGAATCACGGTGCAGGACTTCTTCCTCCGTTACCGCCGGCTGGCGGGAATGACCGGAACCGCCAGGTCGTCTGCCCGAGAGTTGCGAAAGATCTACAAGTGCCGCGTGGTTCCGATTCCCACCAACCGGCCCGTGATGCGAAGGGCCTTGCCCGAGATCGTGCTGGGCAACGCCGCGGCGAAGTGGGGGGCCGTAGTGGACGAGATATGTCAGATACACGAGACGGGGCGGCCCGTGCTTGTGGGCACCCGCTCGATCGACAAGTCGGTTCAACTCTCCAAGCTGCTGGAAGCCAAGGGCATCGAACACCAGGTGCTCAATGCGCATCTGATCGGCGAAGAGGCGGAGATCGTGGCCAGGGCCGGACTTCGAGGCAAGGTAACGGTGTCGACCAACATGGCCGGCCGCGGAACCGACATCAAGCTGGGCGAGGGCGTGGGAGAGCTGGGCGGGCTGCACGTGATCTGCACCGAGATGCACGATTCGGCGAGAATCGACTGGCAGTTGCGCGGGCGGTGTGGCCGCCAGGGCGACCTGGGCACTTACCGCCAGTACCTTGCCCTGGACGACGAGTTGCTGGAAACCGGATTGGGCCCCAAGAGGGCCGGCCGGCTTCGGGAGATTGGGAAAGGATCCGAGGGCTCATTTGAGCTCCAAGGGCGGCTGTTTCGCAAGGCCCAGCGGCGGGTAGAGCGAAAGTACTTCCGCGATCGCCGCAAGCTGATGTACTACGAGAAGCAGCGAAAGAAAACGCAGCGGCAGATGGGGCAAGATCCGTACGTGGATACACCGGGCTGACCGCTGGCAGGGGGATTTATGAATGATGAATGGTGAATGATGAAGTTCGGCCGATCATCAATCATCTTGCTTGACCGGGTTGTTACCCGGAGCTATACTGGGGAAAGGTATTTGCCAGGATTTTTTTCTGGAAAAGCACCTTTTTTCGCACCCCGTGGGGCAAATGAGGTTCTGGTACGCTGCGGCGAAAGTCCGGTAAGGGAAAACCGTCCGGACCGGGTCTTAGCTGGCGTGTACCGCGCGATTGAACGCTGGCACTCTTCTCGTGGATAGGCAATGGACGGGATTTACAGGATTGACAGGACGAATTCTCAAAATGGGTTCTCATCCTCTCAATCCTGTAAATCCCGTCCATTAAGTTCCCCTCTCCGAGGCGGCCGAGTGTTGAAAGGCCATATTTCGTACCCCGCCCGGGACCGCTTGTTGCTTGCGGCACGCCTTCTGTTGGCCAGTGTGTGGCCGGCCTTGATGGCACCACTCGCGCCGGGCACAGCGTCCCTCGCTGCCGGCGGCACAGCGTCCCTCGCTGCCGGCGGCACTGATCCCGAATGGCTGCCAGGCTCTGGCCTTCGGCTGAAGAGTAGTATTGTGGTCACCCAAGTTCCGGCGGGAGCGGGCTGGGAAGCCAAGGCCCAGATTTCCGGGGGCACGTTGCGGGCGGGGTTCGGAGACGGGGCTCGCCTGGTGGTGGTCCGTCCGGAGCGGTCTGCCGTGGGCACACCGGCCGCCAGGATCCTCAGCCGCGGATTTTACGGCGCGTGTGATCCGGAAGTTTCGTTCGACGGCAAGCGGATCCTGTTTGCCGGCAAGAGGGCGGCCGCGGATAACTGGAACATCTACGAGGCGTCGGTCGACGGCTCGAGCGTGAGGCAGATCACCAGGGACCTCGGCGACTGCCGCAGCCCGGGTTACCAGTCGACCCTCTACACCATCGTTTCCCCCAAGCCATGGCACCAGCTCACGTTTGTGGGAAACGCCGCGGGTACGATGAACGAGTACGGGGAGGGTGTGGCCACGGCTCTCTATTCCTGCCGGCTGGATGGCTCCGCCGTGCGCCGATTGACGTTCAACCTCTCCAGCGACATGGACCCTTTTTTGATGTCGGACGGACGGCTGCTGTTTGCCGGCTGGCAACGCAGCCACCTCGACCATGGAATTCGCGGCCGTGTGGGACTGTTCGGGATCAACATCGACGGTACCGACTACGCCCTGTTTGCCGGGCATCCCATCGGCGGGGCACGAAGCCGCCCCACCGAATGGGCGGGACGGCGCGTGAAACAGATGCCCTGTGTCACTACCGGCGGACTGGTCGTTTTCGTGGAGGCCGACGAGGTCCCCTGGGACGGGGCGGGATACCTTTCCTGCGTGCGGATCCGCAGACCCCTGCACTCCTACCGGCAGATCACCGACGAGCAGGACGGGCTGTTCCACGGCCCCTCGCCGCTTGGCGACGGAACCGTGCTCGTCTCCCGCCGACCGCGCAACGGCAAGGGAACACACGGCGTCTGCCGTCTGGATCCCGTATCCGGGAAGGTTGAGCTGCTGCTGGACGACCCCCGGTATCACGACCTCCAGGCCAGGGTGATTCACCCTCGCAGCGAGCCGGACGGCCGCTCCAGCGTGGTCACCGAAGAAGACCCCAACGGCGAACTCTACTGCTTGAACGTATACCTTTCAGACCTGGAAGATCGTACTTGGATGCCGTCGGGAACGGTCAAGCGGCTTCGCGTGCTGGAAGGAGTGCCGCTGAAGAAGAGCGACTCGAGTGCGTACCTTCCTGCACTTCAGACGCTGCCGGGGGCACACTGGCCGGGGTCGACGGTCAACGGGCTGCCGCCCTTGGCGCAGCGGCGGATACTCGGGGAGATCGACGTGGAAGGCGACGGTTCGTTTCACGTCGAGCTGCCGGCCAACACGCCCGTCGAACTCCAGATTCTCGACGCCGACGGAATGGCGCTGCGAAGCTGCGGCTGGATTTGGGCGAAGAATCACGAGCCGCGCGGCTGCATCGGCTGCCACGAGGGCGGCGAGCTGACCCCCGAGAACGTTTTGATGGACGCGGTGGTCCGCCCGGCGGTCTCGTTGAGTCTTCCTCCGCGGCGCAGACGCACGGTGGACTTCCGCCGCGACGTGATGCCGATCATCCAGCGGAAGTGCGTGGGTTGTCACGGCCCGGGCCAGCCGGCGCCGCGGCTGGACGGAGGCCTGGCGTTGATCGGACACGGAGGCGGCCGGGCGTATTTCAACCGGGCGTACGAGAGCCTGTTGGTCCACGAGGATTCGCAGCGCGGAGAAGGCTACCGTGGAGAATACGTCCATCCGGGCAAGGCACGCACCAGTCGGCTGATCTGGCACGTCTTCGGCCGCAACACCTCTCGCCCCTGGGACGGTGCCGTGGCAAGAGAAGCGGTCAAGGTGATCCCTGCCGGAGAGCATAAGCCGCTGAGCGACGACGAGCAGCAGACGTTCGTAGAGTGGATCGACATGGGGGCTGCGTGGGACGGCATACCCGGAGAAGATAATCTGCCCGGCAAGCGTTCTTGAAGGTCTCGGCGGCCGGGTCCCAGGAGAGACGAGATGAAGGCCACACAGATTGCGGCACTGATCATGCTGACGGTGATTCGGGCCAGTCTGCCCACGCCAGACTGGGTGGCCACGGCAGACCGGGTGGCCACGGCGGCGGAACCCCTGCTGCCGGTGTTCACCGACGTAACGGCCAAGTCGGGAATCCGGGTGAAGCACAGTTACGGCGACTTCAAGCTGAGCAACATCGTGGAGGGGACCGGGGCGGGGGCGATGTTCTTCGATTACGACGGCGACGGCTGGCTGGACGTCTATTTCGTCAATGGGTGCTGGCACGAGGACGTGAGCGACAATCGAGGGCGGAAGCTCCGAGGAAAGCTGGCCAACGCGCTCTACCGCAACAACGGCGACGGCACCTTCAGCGACGTGACCCAGCGGGCGGGCGTGGGACAGAAGGGCTACGGAACGGGCTGCTCGGCGGCCGATTTCGACAACGACGGCGACCTCGACCTCTACGTTCTCAACTACGGAGCGAACGTCTTGTATCGCAACAACGGCGACGGAACGTTTACCGACGTCTCCCGGCAGTCCGGCCTGCACAGTGTCTCCGGCGGCGAGGGACGCCGTGCGCGCTGGAGCCTTTCGGCCCCCTGGTTCGACTACGACGGCGACGGGGACCTGGACGTCTTCGTGTGCAACTACCTCGAATACGACCGCGGAAAGTTCAAGTCTTACTTCGCGGCCGCCGGTTACCCCGGGCCTCTGAGCTACCGAGGGCAGCCCGATACCCTCTATCGAAACAACGGCGACGGAACGTTTACCGACGTTACAAAGCAGGCCGGCCTTTACAATTCCAATGGGCGGGGGATGAGCGCCGCGGTGGCCGATCTGAACAACGACGGGTGGTTGGACGTCTACGTTGCCAACGACAACATGGAGAACTATTACTACCAGAACACGGGCAAGGGAACCTTCAAAGAGATGGCCTTGGGGCTGGGCCTGGCATTCGGCGAGGGCGGCCAGGGGGTATCCTCGATGGGGCCCGCCGTGGGCGACGTCGACCGCAACGGACACCTCGACATCTATATTCCCGACATGGGATACGGCTGCCTGCTGATCAATCGCGACGGATTCTTCGAGGATCGCACGGCCCCGTCGAAACTTGCGGTGGTCTGCGGCCAGTATACCGGCTGGGGAGGGCTGCTGCTGGATTACGACAACGACGGCCACCTGGACGTGTTCGTGGCCAACGGAAACGCCCACCACGAGTACACCGAAGAAGACGTGCTGATGCGCAACGACGGTACGGGAAACTTCATCGACGTGGCCCGGCAGTCGGGTGGGTATTTCCAGGAAAAGCACGTCGGCCGGGGGGCCACTTTCGGCGACTACGACAACGACGGCGATCTGGACCTGCTGGTGGTGAACCTCAACGACTCGCCCAAGCTGTTGCGAAATGAGAGCCGCGGCGGCAACCGCTGGCTGACCGTAGAGGCCAAATTGCCCGGGGGAAAATCGGTGGCCATCGGCGCGCGAATCACGGTGAAGACCGGCCGGCTCACGCAAATCCACGACGTGATCCCCGTGACCGGATACCTCTCGCAGGCCGATCCGCGGGCCCATTTTGGCCTGGGCAAGGCGGACAAGGCAGACCTGGTGGAGATTCGCTGGCCAGTGTCTCTGCGCGATGGCGGCCGAACCACGCGGATCAAAGACGTGGCCGCAAACCAGTTCCTGACCGTGGTTCAAGACGCCAAGTAAAGGAGTTGTCAAAAAACAACGTGGCACTCTTGGAGAATAGCCCCGCCCGGGAGGGCGGGGTTGGATGGGGCCACATTCCAGGAACCCCGCCCTCCCGGGCGGGGCTGTCAACGAACGAAAAAACGGGAACTTGTTCTTGCACGAGTCCTAAGGGAGTCGACCGCCGATGCGTTTTCTCGGGCCGCACGAAGAGCGTGTGCCACTGCTTCGCAGAAGCAGTGCTGACTGGAACTCCTCAGCGCCGCGTGCCTTGGGGCATGCACTGGCGCACTTGGCGAGGAAACTCCGCTTTGCCGTCCCTTGCCTGTTGATGCTTCTGGCGGCTACTATCTCGCTGCCCGCACAAGACCGGCGCAGACAGCCCGTGTACGTAGGGGCCAAGGTCTGTGCAGAGTGTCATCGGGGAAAGGGGATGGGGTACCAGCACTGCAAGTGGAGCGTGTCGAAACATGCCAGGGCGTACGCCTCGCTGGCCAAGCCCGAGGCCAAAGCGATCGCGCGGCTGAGCGGCGTGCCCCAGGAGCCGCAGGAGTCGCCGATGTGCCTGGGATGCCATGCCACGGCCGCCCACGCCGAGGATTGGGAAAGAGACGAAACCTTCCACATCGAGGACGGCGTGCAGTGCGAGGGGTGCCACGGCCCGGGCAGCGAGTATATCGACGAGGAAATAATGGTCGATCGCAAGGCCGCCACGGCGGCCGGCCTGATCATGCCCACTTTGGACAATTGCCTTGGCTGCCACAAGGTGAAGGGTTCGCACGTGGCGGTACACAAGCTCCCGAAGCTGGATCTCGAGAAGGCATGGAAGCGGATCGAGCATCCCAGCCCCACCGTCTGGAAATACATGGAGCCGGCGGAACTACCGAAGCCGGCGGCAACTGGCCGGGCCAAGCCGAAATACGTGGGTGTCGAGGCCTGCGGCGAGTGCCACAAGGGCCCCAAAATGGGATACCAATTCAGCCGCTGGCGACTGAGCGCCCACGCCAACGCCTACGCGGTACTGGGTACTCCGGCGGCCGAGGCTATCGCCAAGCAGACGGGCCTCAAGGGCCAGCCGCTGGCCAGTCCCGCCTGCCTGAAGTGCCACGCGACGGCCCATCGCGAACCCGCGGGAGGGGTTGCGGAGACTTACGCCGTATATGAAGGCGTCGGCTGCGAGGCCTGCCACGGCGCCGGCAGCGACTATCTGCCCGAGGCCGTGATGCAAGATGAGCGTGCGGCTACCTTGGCCGGCCTGAAGGAGGTGAGCCGGGATACCTGCCTGGGATGTCACCAGAACGCCCACGGCAAGCCCTTCGACTACCAGGCGGCGCTGAAGAAGATCGCCCATCCGACGAAACGGCCCAAGACCAGGCAGGGGCCGCAGTACAAGACGCCGTTGAATATGGCGCTGAGCCCCGACGGCGGCGAATTGTACGTTGCCTGCGAGGCCTCGCACACGGTGATCGTGGTCGACGTACGGCGGCGGCGGAGGATCGCGGAGATCCGCGCCGGGCGCCATCCGACCGACGTGACATTCAGCCCCGACGGCCGACGGGCATACGTCAGCAATCGGCTGGACGACACCGTGTCGGTGATCAGCGTGCCCGCCCGGAAGGTGATCGCGACCATTCGCACCGGCGACGAGCCGCACGGCGTTCTGACCGACCGCTGGGGCAAACATCTCTACGTGCTGAACACGTCTTCCGACAGCATCTCCGTGATCGACACCGCATCGCTGACGGAGATCAAGCGCCTGGAGGCGAGCCGAAGCCCCTGGTCGCTCTCGCTCTCGCCGGACGGGTCGCAGATCTACGTGACTAACGGCCTTTCGCGTTTCGTGCCGTTCCGCAGCCCGGCGGTGTCGGAGGTCACGGTGATCGAAACCGGGCGGGCCGTGGTGGAAGACCGGATCGTGCTGCCTTCCGCCAATCTGCTGCTGGGGGTGGACTGGCACCCCGGCGGGAAGTTTGCCCTGGTCACGCTCAACCGCACGAAGAACCTGGTGCCGATGACACGGCTGCTCCAGGGTTGGACGATCACCAACGGCTTGGGAGTGGTGTGGCGAGACGGCCGGGTGGACCAGGTGTTGCTGGACGAGCCGAACACGTGTTTCCCCGATCCGGCCGACGTGGCGATTACGCCCGACGGACGGCTGGCGCTGGTGACCAGTTCCGGCTCCGACCGGGTAGCGGTGGTGGACGTTGGGAAGCTGATCTCCATGATCGAGTCAGCCTCGGACTACGATCGGCGGCACGTGCTGCCGAACCACCTCGGCAGGCCCACGGAGTTCGTGATCAAACACATCCGCACAAAGCACAGCCCGCGCGGAGTGCTGATCACTCCCGACGGAAAGACGGCCTTCGTGGCCAACGCGCTGGACGACTCCCTGACGGTGATCGACGTGCCCAAGCTGGCGGTGGCCGGGCGGATCGACCTGGGGGGGCCGAAGGTGATTACCAAGATCCGCTACGGCGAGCGGGTCTTCCACAGCGCGAGGATTACGTTCCACAGGCAGTTTTCGTGCCACTCGTGCCATCCGGACGGGCACATCGACGGGCTGACCTACGACATCGAGCCCGACGGAATCGGGCTGAACCCGGTCGATAACCGTACGCTGCGAGGCATCTTCGACACGGCGCCGTTCAAATGGACGGGCAAGAACCCCAACCTTCAGCGTCAGTGCGGCCGGCGGCTGGCCGTGTTTTTCACCCGAATCCAGCCCTTTACATCGCGGGAACTCGACGCGCTGGTGGAGTACATCTGCACGATCCCGCGGCCGCCTAACCGCTACCGTCCCTTGGGTGCCGAACTGACCGAGGCACAGCGGCGGGGGAAGGCACTCTTTCAGCGGGCCGAAACCAACGACGGACGCTCGATAGCGCCGGAGAACCGCTGCGTGACCTGCCACTTTCCGCCGCTGTTCACCGACCGCTCCCTGCGCGACGTGGGAACAAAGCATTCGCTGGATCGGGGTTCCCGCTTCGACGTGCCACACCTGAACAACGTTTACGACTCGGCTCCATATTTGCACAACGGGATCGCCGAGACGCTGGAAGAGATCTGGACCAGATACAACCGCGAAGACCGGCACGGTGTGACGAACGACATGACCAAGGATCAACTGAACGATTTGATCGAGTACCTCAAGACGCTTTGACGGGGCTTTCAGGTTCACACAGGTCCGCGACCGCTGATCGCGCCGACGGGGCGTTGACGATTGCGTTGTGCGTTTCCCGGCGCGACCGCCGGTCGCGGCTTTATGGCTGGAGAACTGATATGAAAACATTTACGGTTGCAGCCAAGATCCTGCTGCTGAGCTGGCTGGCTTCGGCCACCATGGCAGAGGAGAAGCTGCCCTACGTCTACACCAATTGGAAGCACTTCACCGTTGCCGACGGCCTGCCCAACGACCATATCTTCGCAGTGAAGGCCGACGGACAGAAGATATGGATCGGCACCGAAGGCGGTCTGGCCTGCTACGACAAGCGGACCGGCAAGATTCGCAACTGGAAGGAGAAGGACGGGCTGCCCTGGCGGGTGGTCTCGGCGCTGGACGTCAACCGAAAAACGGGCGAACTCTGGATCGGTCTGCTCGGCGGCGGGCTGGCCCGGTTCAGCGGCGGACGCTTCGACCACTTCCACCAACTCAACAGCGGCCTGGTCAACGACGTGGTCTACGGAGTGGCGGTGGAGAACGACAACGTGTGGGCGGCCACCACCGCCGGCGCCAGCCGGTACAACACGGTCACCAAGAAGTGGACCATCTACACCGAGAAGAACGCGCCGATGGAGGAGATCTGGAACTACAACGCCTCCTACAACGACGGGAAGCTGCACCTGGCCATTTGGGGAAGCGGCGTGCTGGAGTTCGACGTGGCCACCGAGCGTTGGAAAGACTACCGCGATCCCGACGGAGAGATGGAAATCGATCTCTATCGCGACGACGGTATCGTGCACGTGGTTACCTCCGGTGTAAGCTACGTCCAGGGCACCCTCTGGATCTCCACCTACTTCGGCATGAGCCGCTATGACGGGCGACACTGGCGCGGGCTCTACGCCCACGAAACCGGGTTGCCCGGCAACTTCGGCAACGCCGTGACGGGCCGCAGCGCCAACGAGGCCTGGTTCTCGACCGACAAAGGGTTGGGCGTGCTGGCCCACTTCCCCAGCGACACCTGGGTCACCTACACCAGGGATCCCAAGACGCTCGCCGGCAAAGCCGTGATCCGCCGAGGGACCAAGGTGCTGAAGTCGCTGAACATGAAACGCAGCATTCCCCACAACTATGTCCTCTGGGTCGAGATCGACGGCAACGACGCCTGGGTAGGAACCTCCAAGGGGCTGGGCTGGGCGATCGGCTCGGGGTACTACGCGGGCCTGAAGCCGAACGCCAAACCCCGGCCCAAACCCCAGGACAACAGCAACCACCCTCCAAAAGTGCTTCGACCCCAGCAGCGAGCAATCCAATGAGATACTATACTCACCACGGCCACCATCGGCCGATTGTAGGAGGCAACTCCAGTTGCCGATTGCGCCCCAAAACCGCTCCCCTCGGCGACTGGAGTCGCCTCCTACAAAACCTCATTTTTTGGCCGCAT
>SDBV01001295.1_pt1 | contig 37838 bp, 27 predicted proteins | sample 2277081 | NCBI WGS metagenome assembly SDBV01 (sample SAMN10402039, study PRJNA504765) | marine sediment metagenome | isolation source: marine sediment core GS10_PC15, 223 cmbsf | place: Arctic Ocean: Southern Knipovich Ridge | collected 2010 | reverse complement strand
TGTGTGAAAAATTTCTCGCAGAGCTCGCCAAGCCCGCAAAGGAAAAAAGCTCAACTGAAAATGCCAATAGAACTTATTTAATAAATTTACACTGGTCTTTCGACATCCTGACTCGGCCAGTATTCGTCCATCCATGGACATTTCACAGAGACCACAGAGGAAAAATAATAAAAAGTTGATATGAAAAGCTATAATCTATTCACACGGTCTGCACTAAGAAATATTAAAGATCCAATTGACATACTAAATGGGTTAATCTAAAAAAGATTTAGACGATGAGAATAGGAAAAGAGGAACTCGTTAACATGTATTACAATTTTAAATAGCTCTGCGGTCTTTGCGAGCGAAAGCGGGCGTGAAACATATTTTGCATTAAGATACTGGATGCAAGGCTCTGCAAGAGACATTTAAATTACTTAAAAAAGCAAAAAACCCGGAAATCCGGATTCTTTAATCCGTATAAGAAACACATTTGCTTCTTCACTGCTGGTAAAAGTACCGATTACTACTTTGTAATACAAGGTATTATTTACAAAAGCACTCAATATTTCAGCTCTAAAACCTGCATCCGCGAGATCAATTATCATATATTCAGCATTTTCTTTGATAATAAATGAGCCGGTCTGAATATAAATACCACCCTCTTCTTCCGGAGCTTTCTCAACCACTGTTGTTTCCATTTCTGTAACTTCCGGTATTTTCTGCACCTCCGGGACATCAGGTACTGCATATTCATTTATCTTGTAATATTCTAAAAACCTCTGTGGTGTAACAGCAATCGTTATATATGTATTAGTCTGGTTAAGTAAATTGTATGCAATTTGATATTCAGGTGACTGTGACGCAATTAAATGCAGGAGATCAAGATATTTTTCTGATGCTGTGATATCAGAGAGATAGTAATAATTTAACACAATCATACTAAAAACAGCTTCTATTTCAGCGTTAGTTCCTTTGTAGTTATTTATAACAATATTATATATTTTTTTTGCTTCTTCGTAATCACCGGCAGATTTAACAAGATGTCCCTTTAAAACAAAAGCCCTTGATATTAAATCAAGGTTTGAAGAAATCAGAAAAATTGTAGAAAGCTCAATAATCGCCATATCAATATTACCCAGTTCATATAAAAGGCGTGAAGATTCAAAATAGCATTCAGCCTGTCCTTGATTATCCGCAATAACAGCAGCATTATGAAAATACATTTGAGCTGAGTCTATTCGCCCATACAATTCTTCCAGCAACGCGAGATTTTTAAATATATAAAATCTATTACCATTTCCTGTTACTATATTTTCAAGTTCTTTTAAATAAGCTATTGCGGAATTGATATCAGATTCTATACTAATATACTTATCAAGCAGTCCCGGAACATTATCCGCACCGGGATTAGTATCTATAAAGGCTTGAATAAGATTGACTGCACTCTGACTATTACCAGTGTTTAGATAACTATCTATCTGATTTATTAAAGTATCATTAGCAAAAATATCTACATTGATAATAAGAATGATCAGTAGAACTTTTTTACAGGTCCTCATTTTTTTTCTTTTTTCTTTTTATTTTTTTTAACTGGTTCAACAGCCGGAATATTATCATTCTTTTGTGTTTTCATAGCCTTATCTTCTTCTTTTGCTTTTTTCTTTAAGATTTTCTCTTCCTGTTTTTTGCTGATTTTCATTTTTAATGTAAAAGGAATCATCATCCCCGCACCCAATATAAATGAAATAATTAGCGCTAAAAACACAGGAACATTTTCAAAAACGTAAAAACCTATTGATATATTAGTCTGGTTCAAATTGAAACCTGCGAATATTCCAACAAGTAATATTATAACTATTACTAAAATCATCCTCCAAGGCATATTCTTTCATTAACCTCCTTACCAATAAAAGTATTTCCACTCAGCGAAACAAGCTCTATATCAATGATATCTCCAATTGATTTTACAGAACCTGGAAACACAACCATTTCGTCCCTTTCTGTTCTGCAAAGCAGTTCATCTCTGTTTTTCTTCGAAATAGATTCAACAAGTACCGGAACAGTTTTACCAATTTTCCGACTTTTTATTTCACTGCTTATACTTCTCTGCAGCTCAATTATTTCAGAAAGCCGCTCCAACTTTACTTCTTCCGGAACATTATCCTCAAAATTATATGCTTCTGTCACTTCCCTGGGATTATACCTGTATGTGAAAGCATCATTAAACCTTACTTCTTTTAAAAGTTCAACCGTATCAACAAAGTCTTCATGCGACTCACCTGGAAACCCAATTAATATATCGGTTGTTATAGAAACATCGCTTATTTTATTTTTTAATTGTTCTATCATAGACAGGTATTTTTCACGTGTATATTTCCTCTTCATAGCTTTTAAAACTGCATTAGAGCCATGCTGTACAGGCAAATGTATATGCTTGCATAACAGAGTACTACTTTTAATAACTTCTATTAGTTTATGAGACAGATCTTTAGGATGTGAAGTTAAAAACCGAATCCATTTTATTTTTTTTATATTATCAATCAAAAAAAGCAGCAGCTCCGGGAAATCAATAATTTTATTATTTAGTGAATACTCATATGAATTTACATTCTGTCCAAGTAATGTAATTTCCTTAACATTTTTTTCTTCCAACCTTGATATTTCATCAAGAATTTCATACGGATCCCTCGAAACTTCACGTCCCCGCACATAAGGAACTATACAATATGAGCAAAAATTGTTGCAGCCGTGCATAATAGGAATGAACGATTTAAAACTATTGCCTGCACTGTGAAAAGAATTAAATTTATACTCAATAGTTTTCGTAAAAGATACTCTTTCCTGCCCTTTAAAAGCATTTTTTACAGCTTCTATAAACTTATGTTTTTCAAAATTTCCGACAACAATATCCACAGCATCATTTTCTTTTATAAGGTTTTCTTTTAGCCGCTCACTCATACAGCCTATTATTGCTAATTTGATATTTCTTGTTAACTTTTGATGCTTAAAAAAACCTATCCGGCCCCATATCCTGTTTTCCGCGGTTTTTCTAACAGAACAGGTGTTTAAAATAATAAGTTCTGCATCAGTCTGTACCAATGCCGGCTGCCACCCTGCCCTTTTAAGTTGATTTTCCAGAGCTTCTGATTCTGCTTTGTTCATCTGGCAGCCGTATGTCTCTATCCAGTATTTCTTTAGAGGAAGCTCCATAATAAAAAGATTTATCTTCTTGCGTTTAAATTTTTAATGAAATTAATTGCAGAAAAAACTCCGGCGACTATTAATGCACCGCCACCAATATACATTAATCCTCCCGCTATATCTTTTAATATAGGCAGACCCATCGCGGAAACTAATGTAAGAATACCTGCACCTGCAGTTATTGTTCCTGCAAGCCTGTCTTCTTTAGAAGTGCTTAATGCAAGGCCTATAAATGTAATAATACCGCCGATAATAAAGCCGAAAATACTACCGGCTCCAGCAAGAGCTAACAGAGCGATACCACCACCTATTCCACCTATGCCTTTTAAAGCCTGCTTAACCATTGTTTTTCTTGGAACTAATTCACCCATTTATTTCCTCCGTATTTAATTTATATAATCCAAAATACTGAGCTTAATAATTGAAATTAGTATAATATTCAGTATTTGTGTTTATAATGTACTAAAATAACAATATTCATGTCTATATTAAAGCTGTTATTTATTTAAAAGATCGATTGACAGGTTGCATGAAAAATATTTAACATAAAGTATGCATTCAACATTTAAAATAGCTCTATTTTTAATTGGTGTTTTTATAATTATAATAGGTTTGTTCTTATTAATATTCAATTTTAATCTGATTGATGAAAATATACTATATTTTATATTAAATCTCTGGCCTCTGATACTTATCATAATAGGATCATTGCTATTTTTTGATTCTTTCCGTAAAAAACGGTATAGAAAGAAAAAGAAAATACAAAAAAAAGAACATCCGTTGGATTTTCAAAAAAAAATAAAAGAAATTCAATATAATATAAAATTTTCATACGGGGAACTCATAATAGGGCCTGCTATGGATCAAAAAATTCAGCTTATTACAGAAAAAAATGACGTATTTCCAGAACCTATTATTTCTATGGATGACTTCGGCACAATTCCGTGTATAAATATTTCTATAAACAAGCCTATTTTACCATCACCAGTATTATTGGTACATCAGTGGAATTTGCTCTGTAACTTGAATATCAAACATAATTTTGATATCAAGATTCATGAAGCCGACCTTTTACTGGATTTTAAGAATATTCCTATAGAAAATTTAAAACTCAGGGCAAATCTCGGAAAGCACAAAATAATTTTAGGAGATAATCAGAATAAATTTAAAGGTAGTATATATTCATATTCAAAAGAGCTGTCCCTGATTCTTCCTCAAAATATATTCGCCAGAATCCGGCTTTTAAACCAGTTCTGTCATATAGACTATCCGCAGGGTGATTTCACAAAGAGCGAGGATGGTGTTTTTATATATAATGTAAAAAAAAATAAATCAAAGACTATAGAGTTTATTGTGGACGGGCCTGTTAATAATTTGATTATTGATATAGATGACAGATAATTCTTTAGACTGTCTCAAATAGTATTTTAAATTTTACTCCCTCCTTATATTTTTCAAGATAAATTAATCCATTATTTCTTTCTATAAGAAGCTTAGATAGATACAGCCCAAATCCATTTTTATTGTTATTTATTGCAAAAAACGGCTCAAATATTTTATCTGTATACGATTTACCTGAAAATGAGCAGTTATTCAAGATATTTATTCTGTATTTATTTTTCTCTAACATGGTTCTTATTATAATTTCTGAAGACCTGTCTGCCTCAAATGCATTTTTAATTATATTTACAACTGCATCTATAAAGTCATTAGGTTCTGTATAAATTTCTGTATGATCTGCCAATTGCATATTAATCCGCAGAGTATTTAAATCAGATCTGCATTTTAAAACAGCATTTTTTAACAGGGTACTGGGATTTATTATAACCGGAGCCGGAATTCTTATTTTTAAAAAACAGTTAAGCTCATTTATTACCTTATTTATAGAAATGTTATTTCGGACCAAAGCACTTGCTGTTTCCTTTATTTCTTTAACAGCAAGGTTATCAATTGCTTTTATATCTTTTCCTATCACACTGTTAATGTAATTTAAATTTGTAGCAACATCTTTGACCGGCTGTTTTAAATTATTAATTACATTTTTTAATATTATAGCAATTTCTTTATGCTTTCTATGCATATAAATTTTGTTACTGTTTAATTTTAAGTCTTCTAAAGAAATCAACAGTTCCTTATTTTTCCTTACTAATGAACCAAAACTAACATATTGTTTATTAATAATTTTAAAGTATATATATTTTAAAAATTGGATTATTACAGATCTCACAGGGAATAATAAAACATAGAAAAAAAAAGTTACAATAAAACCGGAAGCTTTTGTATTTATTTCATAGTTATTTTCCAAATATCTTATTCCAGGCAAATAAAAGAGGCTAAAGAAGAATAAAATTAAGAGCAATACCACAGCATGAATTATTATATTTAAAATATAAGGATTTATTATCAGTAATTTCTTTTTCACAAGACCTAATATTAGAAAAAACATAAATAACAATAAAATTAAGCTGGAAAAAGGATGAAAACTAAACCAGATATATTTAGCATTATCAAAAATAGCAGGCAACTGACAAAAAAGAAAATAAAATGGTATGGAAAGAAAAAAACCGGCAAAAAGCCACTCTATGCTACTTTTCTCTTGTTTTAGTTTTGTTTTTGCATATGAATAAAAAATTAATGATATATATATTGCATAGGCAATTAGATCCAGTATGTGTCCAATCTTTTCGAGAAATTTATAATCCGAATAATAAGATTCTATTCTTGTATGCAGCCAGTTTTCTAATATAATTATTTGCAGTATAGTAATTATTGCATAAAGAATAAGTATACATATGATGAATAATTTACGTGAAGTTTTACTGAACAACGGTTTTGGAAAATAAAATGCAAAAAATACAAAGAGCCATGCAGTTATTTTACCGGAATGAATAAATATATTGGATAAAATATTCTCATAATTAAATGGTTTCACACATATAAAGATCATATATAACAGGCATGCAAAAAAAATGAATCTTAAGCTTAAATCGTGAGGTTTTCGAAATAAAATCAGTAAAGATGTAAAAGAAAGTGCTAACAAAAATATAAAAGTAATATAAATATCTGGCCTGGTTAAAGAAAAAACAGGATTAATAATAATTTTTTTAAGTTCTGTTTCATCTCTAATTACAGATACTATTATTGGTTCAAAAGTATTTATAGAATAATCAAATTGTAAAATATCGAGACTATTATTAATCTCTTTATTATTTATTCTGATTATCTGATCTCTATAAGGTATGAGTCCTGATTTAACACCTAAAGAGAATACAGACCTGGGAGCAAAATAGATTTTATTGTCCTTAAATATTGTTTCTGGAGCATTTACAACAAGGCCTGTATGTGGTTTGACTGCAAATCGTATTGTATATATTACAGAAATTGATATTATTATAATAGCAAGTATAAATATAAAGGTATTTGTAACACTATTATAATATATTCCTTTTTTCATAATACTTTATTTTCATAAATATCCAGTCTGCTTATTTCTTCCGGTAATCGCTGCGGTTTTCCGCTGCTATTTGAACAGACCCATTTTACCCGGGCATCTATTATAATTTCATCTCCTCTTAATATAGTCTGATTAAATGTTCCTGATGTTTTTCTTTTTTCTATAAGCCTCGTACGAATTATGAGAAGATCATCCATTACTGCGGGTATTTTATACTCTATGCATATTTTTACTATAAATAAAAAATATCCAAGTTCAGATAATTTCTTTACAGGGATATTTAATTCCCGTAATAATTCAACTCTTGCATATTCAAGATAAGACAGATAAGTTGCATTATTTACGTGCCCATACATATCACATTCAATAAACCGTACTTTTAATTCACAAAAATGTTCCAAAACTAATCCTTTTTATTAAATATAGTACCATTCTAATAATCCTAAAAAATCAATAAAAGTCTTTTTTTATTTTTATATTTTATACTAAATTTAAGTTATTACTGCATATATGGCCAAAAAAGAAGAAAAAACTATTATTTTATGTTTTTCCGCCTGAACATATGGATAATCAATATTATCTAACATTGCAAAAAGCTTTCTAAATAGTTGACAATAATAATAAGTACTGCTATATTACCTGAACATATTTGGCGGCGTAGCTCAGTTGGTAGAGCAAACGGCTCATATCCGTTTTGTCATGGGTTCAAGTCCCTTCGCCGCTATTTGTATGTATTTCTTTCCAGAATTTTTGTTCGGAAATCTTTCCTGTTAAAAAATCAGAAATAAGTTTTCTTGTACTTATGGAAAATATATTCCAGTATTTCCTGCTCCAGCCCTCTTTCAGTTCGCTTTTTTCTCCTGGTGACATTCGACCTAAGCTGTAATCTATAAACTGTACTATCATGGAGCGTACGACCTTTCGAGGAAGATTGGCTTCGTTTCCTTTTTTTATTTTATCTGGATCACTTACCCATTCGTTCAATAAAAGCTCAAGATGTTCTTCTGGAATATCAGGGATAGTTTTTACTATTATTTCTTTTACAAAACCACGAATCATAGTATGAACATTATTAAAAGAACTAAACTGCTCTTTTATGGACTTAGAAACATTTTCCGCCATTCCAGATACATTTAAATTGACAAGATTGCGGTTCAAATCCTGTTTTCTTTTTAATATTGATTCCTGAATTACATCTAATTCTTCCGGCCTGGACTTATTAAGAATAAAATCCAGTAATACTATTAATTCTTTTTTTCTATTCATTTTTTCAAATTATACAGCAATAAGTAAATATTACAAAGTACTTATTTAAAGACCTTGATAAATGCAGTAGTTATTTCCCAGTTTATATTTTTATTAAGTATATGATTTCTTAAAGCCGCTTTTGCTTCTTCTATTTGATTATCTGATAATATATCTTTTATGAATCTATAATATGATTTATCTGATGTTTTAGAAAACCAATTATCAATATCAGAAAGAGTAATCTTACGCAATAATTTAAATGTATTAGTTTTTAACTCGGTTTTATTAAATCCCGACTTTTTAAAAAAATCGTTAATAGTATCCTTATCCTTGATTGCTGATTTATCCTTAAATGTATTAAAAATATTCTCTTCTGCTTCCTCGAGTTTAGAAAAAATGTTCTTATTAAGAGTTTCCCAAATAGATAGTTTTGTTAATCTCTGACCCAGATGCGGCACAGATTCCATTAAATAGAGTATCCCATTTTTATTTAGAAGAGAATTTAAATCGTTAAATATTTCTTTATCAGGATTTTTAAAGATTATATTTTTTCCTATTATTAGATCAAACTGCATATTTTCTCTATTGTTTATTTTTTCTTTTATCATATTGATTTCAGATTTTAATATTACAGGCCTGTTTAATTCCGGAAAACGGCTTGAAAGCTCAATCATTGCCTCATACTGTTTTTCTGTAATAGTCCATACAGCGCCTTCCAGTACCTTTCGCAATAATTCCCAAACAAAAATATAAGTATCCCCGCTTAAATCGAGACATAAATAATGCCTGGGAATATTGATATTTTCAAAAAAACTGTTCCTCAATGATACAAGATATTTATTAATATTGCCTGCAGCCCTTACATACCACTGGTCTATATTTTTTTCCGGTGGGCTAAAAGTTAAAACTTCCGTAGGTTCAGATTGAATTTCAATAAATGCAGATAGCTGGATCTCTCTTCTTTTTTCTACCAATTCCTTAATTTTAGCTTCATAACCAATTCCACCAGGAGAATAAAACATTTTGCCCTGCAGAGTAGCTGGAAGATACTGCTGTGCTATCCAGTGCTCTCTATACGAATGCGGATAAAGATATCCTTCCCCATGTCCGAATGCCTTTCTGTCCCTGCTTGCATCTTTTAAATGATTTGGAATTTCCGAATTTTCTTCATTTTCCACAGCATTTAAAGCATCAAAAAATGCCATTACAGAATTGGACTTAGGTGCAGTAGCCAGATACAGTGCAGTATTTGCAAGATGGTATCTACCTTCCGGCATGCCGACTCTGTCAAAAGCTGATGCGGCAGCTTCTGTTATCACAAGGGCATTCGGATCTGCGAGGCCAATATCCTCAGATGCAAAAATAAGCATCCTCCGTAAAAGAAATCTAGGATTTTCACCCGCGTAAACCATTTTTGCAAGCCAGTACATAGCCGCATCCGGATCTGACCCGCGGAGGGACTTTATAAATGCACTTATTGTATCAAAATGGTAATCACCCTCTTTATCGTATAATACTGCCCTTTGTTGTATACTGTCTTCTGCTATTTTTAACGTAATATGTATCTTCCCGTTAGCAGGAGGAGGAAAAACTTCCGGAGTAGTTTCCACAGCAAGTTCAAGTGCGTTTAGTAAACTTCTTGCATCTCCTCCGGATACTTTAACAAGATGATCCAGCGCATTACCATCAATCTTAATATTTATATTTCCATAACCGCAAACATTATCATTTAAAGCCTGATTAACTATTTTTTTTAAATCATCTTCTGTTAATGATTTTAGCTGAAATACCCTGCTTCTGCTTACAAGCGCCCTGTTTACTTCGAAAAACGGATTCTCTGTTGTAGCGCCGATTAATATTATTGTACCGTTTTCCACCCAGGGCAAGAGTGCATCCTGCTGAGCTTTGTTCCATCTGTGCACTTCATCTACAAACAGAATTGTATGCTGGTTGTATAATTTTCGTTTTTCTTTTGAATCTTCTATTGCTTCCCTTATATTTTTTACTCCGGCAAGTACTGCGTTTATTGTAATAAAATTGCTTTTCGTTGTATTTGCAATTACAGCCGCAAGTGTGGTTTTACCTGTGCCGGGCGGTCCGTAAAAAATAATAGAAGATATCTGGTCTGCTTTTATTGCTCTGTATAACAGCCTTCCCTTTCCTATAATACTTTCCTGCCCAATAAAATCGTCTAATCTTTTAGGCCTCATTTTTGCGGCAAGCGGCTGCTCCTTCTCTATTATTTTTTTTAAACTGTTTTCGAATAAATCCATTATTATATCTGGTTATTTCTTTTTGTGCGCCGGCTTTTTAGCTTTGCTTTTTGCAGTAGCATTCTTTTTTTTCGTATTTTTTTCTATTTTTTTTGTATAAGCAGCTTTTGAATCTGGAATATTTTTAGCTAACAAAATCCTTCTTACCTGCTTTACATGAAGACGAGTTCCTCTTGATGCATTACTTGAGTAGCCCAGTTCGGCTAAATCATAATATGCTTCATTTATCTTCTGACGTTTTGCAGGAACAAAACAAAGCTTGATTTTATCCGGTATTCTTTTTTGGGAAAAATACATCATCCCTTTTGCAGTTTCTTTGAATAGATTATAAACTTTGTCTGTTATAAATTTATCAATTTTTACTTTTTTCCCCCAGGCAACACGGTTCTCATCAAGATAAATAATAGTAAATTCCGCTCCATTTTCCTGATCAAATACAGCACAGTATAAAAGTTTTGCAGGAAGAAGTATTTTTTCCGGCGGAGCCATAATTCTGTAAGAACCATCACTGGATACAGCAAGGATTCTGTCGTATTCAGAAACAGTAATCTGGAAAGCATTACTTTTTATGCTGCTTCCGAAAAAGCCGGTTTCTTTATCATAGCTTAATTTAATATCAGCTTTTGCAACTTCCTTTTTATCAATTGTATCAAATGAAGATATTTCTGTTTTTCTCGGATAATAGCCTCTATACTTATCTATTAAAGACTCAATAAAATTGATAGTTGTTTTTTTCATATTGCGAAGCTTTTTTTCACACTGATTTACTGCAATAACAATATCATCAATATCATCCTGATGCTTTTTAATATCATACGCGGAAATTCTTCTTATCATAATTTCCAGAAGTCTCTTTATATCATCATCATTCATTTTTCTTATAAATTGGGATTTGAAAGGCTTCATTCCCTCATAAACTTCGGATTTTATTTTTTTCTCTGTTTTTGCGTTTTCTATTCTCTTATAAACTCTATTACTAATAAATATCTGCTCCAGTGTAAGCCAGTGCTTTTTATCAATAAGATTTTTTAATTCATATTCAAGTTCAAGTTTTAATTGTTTTTTTAACTGGAGAGTAAATCCTTCCAAAAACTCTGTAACTGTAATTTCAGACGGATGGTTATTTCTTATAATAACAATATTCGATGAAATTGATACTTCACAGTCTGTATATGCATAAAGCTGTGGTATTACCTCATTGGCAGTAACACCTCTCTGTGTCTTTAATTCTATTTCCACTTCATCTGTTGTAAAATCATTTATAGAAACAACGCCTACTTTTCCTTTCTGTACAGCAGATTCTATAGAGGATATCAAACTGCTGGTTGTAGTAAAAAATGGTATTTCACTAATAATAAGTTTTTTTTCATTTATAATATCTATTTTAGCCCGTATACGAACCTTACCAAGCCCGTCATTATACTCAGATACATCGATCTGGCCGCCAGTAATAAAATCCGGATATACTCGTATATTCTGTTTATTTAATATATTAATTTGCGCCTGGAGCAGCTCAATAAAATTATGAGGAAGTATTTTTGTTGACATCCCTACTGCAATACCTTCTGTTCCAAGCATTAAAAGCACAGGTAATTTTACAGGAAGGTATAAGGGTTCTTTTTTTCTTCCATCATAACTGGGTATATATTGTGTTAACGCTTTATTAAATAATGTATCCAATGCAAGAGGCGTAAGCCTGCATTCAATATATCTTGCAGCCGCAGCACTATGTCCGGTAATGATATTGCCAAAATTACCCTGTTTTTCTATAAAATATTCTTTATTAGAAAGTACAACAAGAGCATCATAAATTGATGCATCACCATGAGGATGAAGTTTCATCGTTTCGCCGACTACATTTGCTACTTTATGGAATTTACCGTCGTTTATCTCAAAAAGTGTATTCAGGATCCTGCGGTGAACCGGTTTGCATCCATCACGGATATCAGGAATTGCCCTGTCTACAATTACATAACTTGCGTACTCCAAAAAGTTTTTTTCCATTAATGGTTCTAACTGGCTCATCTTTTTATCCTAATTCAGTTTCCTGATTTACATCCACTATAAGATTATTAACTATAAACTTTTTTCTTTCCGGTGTATTTTTCCCCATCAAAAACTCAAGTATCTTATGCACTGTACCCATAGATTTAATTTGAACAGGAATCAATCGGATATCTTCAGAAATGAATTGCTTAAACTCCTTTGGACTTATTTCACCCAGGCCTTTAAACCGTGTTATTTCATGGTTTCGTATTTTTTCTTTTGCTTCCTCTTTCTCTAATTCAGAATAACAATAGCTGGTCTCTTTTTTATTTCTAACTCTAAATAAAGGTGTTTCCAGAATATATATATGTCCTTTTACTACAACCTCTTCAAAATAATGCAGAAAATATGTTAAAAGAAGATTTCTAATATGCATTCCGTCAACATCCGCGTCTGTCGCGATAATTATTTTATTATACCGCAGTCCGTCAATACCGTCCTCAATTCCAAGGGCTCTCATAATATTGTAAAGCTGCTCATTTTTATAAATTGAATCTTTTTTATGCCCAAAACAGTTGAGTGGTTTTCCTTTTAATGAGAATATCGCCTGAGTAAAAACATTCCTCGACTGGATCATAGCACCGCCCGCAGAATCACCTTCTGTAATAAAAATACTGCTTTCTACATTTCTTTCATCTTTTGTATCAGTGTAATGCACCTTACAGTCAATCAGTTTTGGGATTCTTATAGCTATTTTTTTTGCTCTTTCCCTTGCCTGTTTTTTTATAGAAGAAAGCTCCTTCCGGATTCTTTCATTTGCTTTTATCTTTTCTATTAGTTTTTTTGCTTCTACAGGGTATTTATGAAGCCATAGTATTGTTTGACCTTTTACAGTATTCGCAACCCAGGATTTAATCTCTGTTGAACCAAGTTTGTTTTTCGTCTGGCTTTCAAAAACAGGATCTTTTAATTTTACAGCAATAGAACCTATTAATCCGTCCCTTACATCCTCTCCATTAAAATTAATGCCCGTATACTCATTTATGCCTTTTAAAACACCCATTCTGAAAGCTGTCTGATGAGTTCCCCCGTCCATTGTATACTGGCCGTTAACAAAACTAAAATAATTTTCTCCATAATTTGATGTATGAGTAAACGCAAATTCAATTTTAGTATCTTTAAAGTACATTATTTTATAATGTATTGGATCTTTACCGATTTCCTCTTCTAACAGGTCTTCTAATCCATTATTACTTACAAAAGATTTACCATTATAAATAAGATTTAACCCTTTATTAAGAAATGCATAAAACCTTAAACGCCATTCTATGAAATCTTCATCCCAATAGTATTTTTTAAATATTTTAGTGTCCGGTGTAAATTTTATATAAGTTCCGTTTTTTACTCCAGTTTTTTTGCCTTCCTTTTTTGATTTAAGTTTACCTTCACTAAACTTAGCCTGAACATATTCTCCATCACGAAAACTAACTACTTCAAATTCCGAACTTAAAGCATTAACAGCCTTGGTCCCGACTCCATTTAATCCAACAGAAAATTGAAATACATCATCCGAATACTTTCCGCCTGTATTTATTTTGCTAACACAGTCTACAACCTTGCCAAGGGGTATTCCCCTGCCATAATCCCTGACTTCCACTGTGTTTTCTTTTCTTTTGATTATTATTTTTTTGCCTTTATTCATTATGAATTCATCTACGCAGTTATCTATAATCTCTTTTAAAAGAACATAGATACCGTCCTGAGGGTTGGTTCCGTCCCCTAACCTTCCCACATACATACCTGTCCTTAAGCGAATATGCTCAAGAGCGTCCAATGTCTTTATAGATTTTTCATCGTAAGCGATTTTGGCTTTACCCATATAGTTCCCCATTTATATAAATAAAGTATTTTATAAAGCATATTATCCTACTTTTAAAGGTAATCGTCAAGATATAGAATTTCACGCCCGCTTCGCTCAAGCACGCAAAGAACACGGAGGTTTTTATTATATTTACATTATTTCTGTGAATTTTGTACATTAATGTGCCTTATTTTAGGTATAAAATTTTTAAAAAAGATTTTTCTGGAATTTTAAGTTTAACACTAAAATACTTTCCCTGATTTCCTCTGTGCCCTCTGCGGTGAGAATTTTATTTAATCTTAACATTATCAGGTTAGCTCAATAAATACTTTCTCTGTTATACCCTTTGCGGCCTCTGCGAGCTTGAGCGAAGCGGGCGTGAAATTCTTTTTTATTCATAGGGCTGCACTGGTTTAACTCCGGAAACAACCACTGTATTGCACGCCGGACATTGGACCTGAACTTTACCTTCCGGTATCGACAAATAAGTTCCGCATGACGGACAATTTATTTCCGGCATAGATACATCGATAATACGTCCGCAACTCTCGCAAAGTGTTTTAACTGCGCCATTTGGTACTTTTAATTTATTCCCGCATAAACCACAATGACGAACAGCGGATAAAATACTTTTATACTCATGATAATCACCTTTTAAACCGCTTTCTTTTAAAATGTAAGCTTTATCCTCATCTGTTAAATAAGGAATCCATATCTGTATGAACTCAGAAATCCGAATCCGGTTCCATATACTACTTGTAATTTTTTCCGGGTATAAATTAAAAAAGCCTTTGGTTTCAAATTCTTTATTACTGGCTTTTGTCAGTTTACAAAAAGCAGCATAAAGCTTTCGGAAACTTAAACTTTCTGCAATATATCTTCCGCCCTGCTCAAAATATTGTATATTTCTATGCCACGAGTTCTGTTCTTCTGTTAATTTTTGCAAATTCTTATTGAAAGTATATTCAATTGAGGTTTTTACTATAAAATCTAAATATTTTTTTTTAAAATTCTCATCTTTAATCCTGGGAGTATACATCTTCGGATAGACTTTCATAGTGTTCTGTGTCTGCTTTATAATAAGTTTTTTATATTCCTTTAAATCATTATTTTTAATTGCTTTCTTGATAGAAGCTTCCAGTTTTTGATTCTTTTCATTATATTTTTTTTGTTCTGCCTCAGTTACATTTGAACTCAATTTATGAGCAATCTTATAATCCCAATCAATAAGTTCCGCGCAATAGTCACAATATATATATGGTATTTTTGAAAGATTGATTTTTGGAGAACCACAGCCGGGACAGTGAGAAGACCGGATAAGTATCCTGCTTTTCTTTATTTTTTTTGGTTTTAACTCATCAGAAATTTCAGAACTTTTTAAAGCTTTAACTTTCTTTAATTTTGATAATATTTTTTCCTTATTGTACCTTCGTAAAGCCATATCAAGAGCTGTTTCACCATTAGTATCAACTATATTAAACTTTGCGCCTTTATCAATTAAAAAGCAGACAACATCATCATTTGCGCCTAAAATTGCTTTCATTAATGCTGTTCGTCCGTCATTATCCGTAACATTTTGGTTTGCGCCATTATCAAGAAAATACTTTATTGTAGATAGACTTAAATGCCAGGCTGCATAAATCAATGGAGAACACCAATCATCATTCTGCTGATTTATTGCTGCCCCTTCAGAAATTAATAATCTTATTTTATTTTCTGAGTGTTTATCTTTATCTAAAAATGCACTGCACAACAGCGCGGACATATTATCTGAATCTACAGCATTAATATCTGCTCCATTCTCTATTAATATTTTCATGCTTTTAACTGTACCGTACTCAGCAAAATACATTATCGGAGTTCTCATATAGTGGTTTTTTGCATTTACATCCGCGCCATGCTCTATCAGTATTTTAACTACTTCAGAATTAAAACCATAGCTGAGCATTAAAGCAGTTTGTTTCCAGAGGTCTGCTTTATTTACATCTGCACCATTTTTAATAAGGTATTCTACAATTTTCGGATTACTTTTATATGCGGCTTTCATTAGCGGAGTTTGTTCTTCCAGATTTTTCATATTAATATCTATATTTTTAGCGAGTACGGATTTTATAGCATCCAAATTTCCTGAAATAACAGTTTTAAAAAGCTCTTCTTTTTTTCCCATTTTATAATCCATTTAATCGTTTATCAGCAATTCTAAATTTTACATGCAAACTCAACACAGATTAAATATATAAATATCTGTGGAAATCCTGTTAATCTGCGTCTAATTCTTTTAATTCTTAAGATATAGTATAATAAAATAATTTATAATAATCTATATTTCGAATAACTGATCATACATGTTTTATTCTTGACCGCTTTCTAATATTACTCTATCATTAAAATATCACAAAACCGGTTTTTAGACTATAATATAAATTACATCAAATATTTTACCGGATATATCCTTTTATTTATTCGAGGGAAAAGATTGAAAAAAAAGTTTAGCGATGAAATAATTAATAAAATAGAAACCGAAATTCGCAATAAAGTCCTGGAAAGAGAAAATAAATACAAGGAAAATCTAAAACTTACACAGAGTAAAGAAGTAACAGTTGATTCACTATCTGCAGTAAGTGAACTTTCTAATGTTGAAATTAATGATATTTCAAATAAGGTTTTTGAGAAATACGGTTTTCCATATATCAAAGAATTACAAAAAGTAAACAAACAAATTACACTCTTAAAACATTACAGAGAGCTTATAGATCTTTTTATATTAAAAATACCGCATTTTAAGGATTATACAGAACAAGCTGATATGCAGAATGCTGACAGAATAATCAGAGACTTTATGTATGAACATTTGCTTGATTTTAAAAAACAGTTTCTTACAATTATGAAAAGGGCCCAAAAAGATAATAAACTGGAACTGCTTCCGGAATTAGATTCATTAAGTTTACAAATAGAAAAACTGGCAAAGAAATGTAATTATGCAGATTATATTTCTGTAAATAATACTTCTGCAGAAGAAGATTCGGAACATTATAGACTACTTGACTACAATTGGAAACTTATTTCTATACTTGATGGAATTAAACTTATATTTAGTAATGTTTCAATTTCAGCAGATTGGATTGATTTAATAAGAAAAAAAATAATAACCTTTGAAGACTTATTAAAAAAAAGAAAATCAATAATTACGGAGAAATAAAAATGGCATTTTCCAATACTATAGAATGGCAAAATAAACCCGGCGATATTATCTATAAATTCCCGGATCAGGGCATTAAAAATAAAACCAAACTGATTGTAATGGAACATCAGGAAGCAGTGTTTTTTCTTGATGGCCGCGCAGTTAATTCATTTGGCCCTGGCAAGCACATATTAACTTCTACTGATTTAAATAATCCAAAAGATGGCGAACAAAGTGCAGGCAGTTCTTTAATGGATGCAGATGTGTTTTTTATTAACAAATCCGAAATACCCAATTTAAAATGGGGAACAAAGCACCCCATTCAGATTATAGATCCTGTATATAAAATCGCTATTCCATTAAGGGCATTTGGTAATTATTCTGTACGTATTAATGATGCAAAATCCCTTCTTATGATGGCAATAGGTTCATGGAACGCGTACACATCTGAAAAAATAGGTAATGTATTACGCGATCAAATTATTATATCAAAACTGCAGGACCTAATCTCAGAAACTATGATAAATCAAAATCTTTCCGTACTGCATATTTCCACTTATATAGATGAACTTTCGATTGCTTCAAAATTAAAAATTGCAGACGACTTTACCAGCTTCGGCATAGAACTCGTGCGTTTTGTAATAGAGTCCATAAATATTCCGGAAGATGATGAATCTGTGATTCGTCTTAAAAAAGCTCTTGCTGTTAAAGCTGAGATCGAGATTATGGGAGAAGATGACTACAAACTTACAAGAGCCATGGACACTTTAGAAAAAGCGGCAGGACATGCTGGTTCCGAAATAGGTAAAGTTATTCCTGAAATTCTTAAAGATGATGAAACAGATGAAAGATTAGTAGTATGCCCTGAATGCAAAACAAAAAATAAAGCGGATTCCAAATTCTGTTCTAACTGCGGTTCAGAACTTGTATTAACAAAGGCCTGCCCTTCCTGTAATAAAAAAATAAAATCCGGGTTAAAATTTTGCCCGGAATGCGGAGCAAACCTTCAGAAGCGAATTTGCCCAAAATGTAAAATTATACTTAAACCAGGAGCCAGGTTCTGCCATGAATGCGGCAGGAAATTATCTTAATTTTTTTCAGGTATTCACCATTTCTTCCATTAGCCAGAATTTCCACCACAAATGTTTATAATGCCTGCAGTTTCCTTTTGCATTCTTCTCCTTTTTTCTCTTAAAATATACTCCTGTATTTATATATCTATCTTCATAAGTACAAAAAAACGAACTTTTAAATCCTCTGTATGCGCAATTCTTACAGTAAACAATCATCATTATTTAATTTCTCGACACATAGGGTTCATTTTCTACAACCGAGCAGGCAATTTATTTATTTTGAATAGAAAAAAAATGTATCTTTAAAAATCAGTTGCCTGTTTTTAAAATACCAGACAAACTTTGTTTTATATTGACCCAATGTGTTCCTTTCCAGTATATTTTTTTGCATCCGGAGCAGTATTTAAATTCATCATGAGTCTTATAAATGTATTGAGGTACGTCATTTTTTACTTTTGATTTATTAATAGGTTTAATAAAATTATTACATTCCGGACAAATAGAAAATACTTTAATTTTCTTTTCCAGCTGAAACCTTTTTATAACTTCTTTTAACTGCTTAAAAATATTTAAGGATCTTATATAATATGCATGAGTTACATTTTTTCTTTTTAACAACTCTATATCTCTTGTCAGAATTATCCTGTTTTCACTTAGTGATATTTCTACTATTTTTTCATCAGCATAATTATTGCAGTATGAAGAATCAAATCCAATTATTCTTAAATATTTCGCAAGCCTTCCCAGATGAACATCTAAAATAAATTTTACTATTCGCAGAGGCTCGGACCTTACTTTCGATACTTCTGTAAGATCAAATGATTCGAACACAGGATATACACTAATTCTGTCGTTATCTTCTATTTTATGATCAAAACCTGCAGATTTACCGTTTACCAGAATTAAATCAACTTCAGAGTGAGGAACACCGAAATCTTCTATTATTTTTTTTACCGAAATATTTTCCTGATAAACCAGCTCTATTTCTTTTTTGTGATATTTTTTATCTATGAAATAATTCAATTCTTCGTAAAACCGGATATAATTCAAAATAGTTTAAAATTTATCTCCATAATTCATTTATTTTTTTTACAAGAATATCAATAAACACAAGAAATATCGAGAAAATTAATATAGATTTTTGACAAAATATATAATCCAATTATGTTTAATGAGAGAATTTAAATAAATCTATCCGGAATGAAACTGAATCTCTATTTACATTTTGAAATATTATTTTAAAAAAAGGGTATAAGAATATGCATTCTGATGTTTAATATTTCAGGAAAGTGCAGCAAAATCCTCATACCCGATATTATATTTCTCCAATATTATAATTTCTTATATTTATGGCACGTCTATATCGAAATCACTTTCTGTGATTGTAAGTATTGTATTGTCATTTATTTCTACTGTGACAAAGTCTCCATATTTGTCGCCACTATCCACAATATAACCTGTACTATCAAAGTCATCGTCCATGTCAACTGATCCGCCAAAATAATATGTACCGTTATCAAACACTTTCTGTGTACTATAATCAGAAGCATCTAGTGTAACGTATGATCCGGCACCACTTACAACATCTATTATCCCATTTCCAAGCATGTTTCCTGCAGGTGCTGCATTAACTATTGCATCGCTGTCATAAATGGCATAATAAATTGAATGATTGCTAAAAGTTGCGGCATTAGCGATTTGAACCGTTAATGTTCCGCTTTCGGCTACGTCGCCTCCTGTATCCACGCAGGAAAGAAAACTTATTCCTAATGCTAAGATAATAAAAATAAGTACAAAGATTTTTTTAAGTTGTTTCATGTTGTTTTCTACTAATAGACCGTATACTTTTAAAGCGGTTTATTCAATTGTGATAATTTATTTTCCTATTACCGGATATACTTTTGTAAAAACCTACGGCTGTTACAACGAAAAGACGTTTATTAGATGATTTTATAATACTATCACAGTTTATTTATGGCAATATTATAACAAAAATGAATATTTTTTGATAAATTTCTTCTATATTTCTTACTTGCGTTTTAGTTAACAGGAACTATTTTTTCAATATCAGTTTCCAATATTCTACATCAATCCATTTATTAAATTTGTATCCAACTTCTTTAAAATGTGCAACTTTTTTAAAGCCTAACTTTTAATTAAAAATCCTGTTATTTTTTAGATAAAAATGATATAATTGATGCAGGAATGAAAAATACGGATAGAAAATATTTGCTTGAAATATTTTAATTATTATAATGGGATTAAACATGATAAAAGAAATTAGAGAGATAATACTTAAATCTGCGACTAAAGCACGCAACGAAATTGGCACAGAAATAGAACAAAAAATTATTAAATCAGTTAAATGGCCTGTTGAATGTTTAATAGGCCCCGGGCTTGAAGGGGCAATTGCATGTGAGAGCAAAATAGGCTATATAGATGGCACAAATGGCAAACTTATATATAGGGGTTACGATATATTTGACCTTTGCGCGTATTCAACTTTTGAAGAGGTCTCATTTCTGCTTTTACATGGATACCTTCCTAAAAAACCTCAATTAAAAGATTTTAAAAATAAACTTATTCAATATCGATATCTTCAGAAACCTTTAAGATTATTAATGAATTTTCCAGTTGAAGATATGAATACTATGGCTTCCCTGCGACTTGGCACCATGTTATTACGACAGGAAGCTACCTATATTGATAAAGAAACCGGCCGGCCAAGCATATCAACTGCACTGGAATCCGACGAAGATTCAATCCCTATGGAAACAATACAAAAAGGTAAAAAACATGCAACTTTTGAGTTCAAACATAGAAAAGACAAAAGTAGAATAATTAATCATAAAATACTTGATTCAGCTATTGGCTTTGAACCTTGTTATCGTCTTATTGCAGGATTACCAACAATAGCTGCTGCAATTCATAGAATCAGAATTGGCGGAATGCCTATTGAACCGGATCCGGAACTTAGTCATGCGGCAAATTTCTTATATATGTTAAATGGGCGTCGCCCGTCAGAAAAGGAAGAACGTATTATGGATATAGCGTTTATTCTTCATGCTGATCATGGTATGAATGCCAGTACATTTTCAGCCATGTTAGTGGCTTCAACATTGTCTGATATTTATTTTTCAGTTGGTTCTGGAATAGCTGCTTTAAATGGATCCCTTCACGGTGGCGCAAATGAGAAAGTTATACACACCTTAAAGAAAATTGGTAATCTCAAAAATGTAAAAGAATGGTTTGATAAAGCAATTGCAAAAAAAAGAAAAATGATGGGTTTTGGCCATCGAGTTTATAAAACATATGATCCACGAGCTCGTATTTTAGGGCCACTAGCTGGTTATTTAGCTAAAAACAATAAAAATTTCTGCAACTTATATAAAATTGCAGAATGTCTAGAAAAAATGGTTGTTTCAACATTAGGAAAAACTAAAAATGTTTTCCCGAATGTTGATTTTTTCTCTGGAATTGTTTATTCGTGCCTTGGCATACCAGCTTATCTGTTTACTCCAATATTCGCTATAAGTAGAGTTTCCGGTTGGACAGCCAGGATAATTGAATATTTACAAAATAATAGAATATTTAGACCTCGTTCTATTTATACAGGTCTTTTTGATAACAAGTATATTCCCGAAAATGAACGTTAAAAATATATGTTTATGGTTTTTATATCGAGTATTATAAATATTGTTAAATATTGACAATGCAGGTACAATTTTCCAATAAAAAAACCCCTCATAGTAGAGGGGTCATATTAACAATTAAAAATATATTTTAGCAGGGGAAGGATTCGAACCTACGACCTCCGGGTTATGAGCCCGACGAGCTGCCAGCTGCTCTACCCTGCGCCGATTATAAGAATATAAAGATAATCATTAAAGAAGTCAAGAATTATCTGTTTCTTATTAGCAAATTTAAAATTGATTGTTTATTTTATTGTAAAGTCTCTGACTCTTCTTTTTTATTTAGATTGAAGATCCAGCCGGCTGCCTCTACAATTATTTTTGATAATATTATTGCCTGAATATTCTTTTTTTCTTTCTCCAAATATTTTTCCCAATTAACGGGACTATATTCACTTAAAAACTCACTTATTTTAGTAAGCACATTTTTAAACTTATCCGGATTATTTTTTACAAGAGGATAATACATATATAAAGTTAATAAATTTAAAATCGGTTCCATTTTTTCATTTATTAATTCAGAAAAAATATTTATTGTTTTTTCTTTTTTATCCTGCCTCATTAATGAGAACGCATAATTCCAGTTAATCCAGTTTTTTTCCTTTACATTTTTCTGTTCAAGCAACTCTTTAAAATACTTCTCAGATTCTTCCGGACTATTGGTTAAAAGAAAAGGTATTCCGAATTCTAGAGGAAAACAATAAATTATTTGCTTTTTATTTCTATAGAGAAAACTATATAATTTCTCTACAGATTCTATTTTTGACATTACAATGTAGCAATTAATAAGCATTTTAATATTGCTTTTACTATACTTTTTCTTCTCATATGTCTTTTTTTCCAGATAAATTATCAAATTTTCCCAATTTTCTTTTTCTATTAGCTTAAAAAGCTTCCAATTTTTTACAAAATAAGTATTAAATATAATTATAAATAATAAAAATATGCATAATATGATCCAGTTTGTGGAAAATATTATAGAAAACTGTGATATTTCAAGGAAAATAAAAGGTAAAATGAATAATATCACAAACGAAACACCGATAATTGTATTAAATATTATAAAAATAGTTTTAAATTTCATGATTTTAAACTATACTAATTCACTGTTAATATTGCAATAGTGAACAATTTACATTAAGGAGGAGATATTTTGGAAACATATGCTGTACATAGCTTAAGAACTAATACAGTGTTTAATGAGCCTCTTTATCTGGAAAAAGATTATCTTCTTTTAACTTCTGATACTCCTGTAACACATGAATTAATAAACTGTCTTATGAAATGGAAATATACTCACGTTTATTCTGACGGTTCTCCTCAAATGTTGCAGCAGAATTCAGATAAAGCAGATGATACTCAAGAAATATCAAATATCGATATTTCTATCAAAGTTAAAGAAAAATACAAGGAGATATTCAGTTTCTATTTTATTATTATAAGCTTTATAGATGATGCGTATAATAATTTTAAAACTAATAATGCTATAGATGCAGAAGAAATTACTGCTAAAATAAAAGATATCATTAATGTTATAAAATCAAATAGAGACTTAATTCTTGGATTTGCAGGAATGCAGCATTCTGTAGAAAACTATATGCTTACTCATGCTGTAAATACTACGATTATGGCACTGGCGATTGGAGACTTTCTTAAACTTCCCCCTCATAGATTAATTGAACTTGGCCTTGCGGCAATACTTCACGAAATAGGAATGATTAAATTACCGAACTCTTTATATTTAAGCAAAAAATTATTTTCTGCCCAGGAGAGGCAGATAATGATGACTCATACGGAAATTGGTTATCGCCTGTTAAAAGCTTTCAAATTAAGTGAAAATGTTGCGCTTGGCGCACTTGAGCATCATGAAAGAATTGACAGAACAGGATACCCTAATAAATTAGGCGGAGAGGATATTTCATTATACGCAAGAATTATTGCTGTTGTGTGTTCATATGAATCACAGGTAAGAAAAAGACCTTATAAAAATGAGAAAATAGCTCATAACAGTATTCTTGAACTCTTATCAAAAGACAGAAAAAAATTTGATGAGAATATAATTAAAGCTCTGGTATTCTGTCTTTCTATTTATCCTCTTGGAAGCTATGTTTTATTAAATAATAATTCTAAAGGTATTGTATATAGAACAAATCAAGGTAATCCAAAATATCCTATTATTAAACTATTGGAAGACGAAAACGGTGAAAAAGTTTCAAATCAGGTGCTCGTGCAAACATCAAAAGAAAAAAATATTAAAGTAGTCAGAACTTTATCCTGGGAAGAACTTGATATAGAAATTGAATAATTTATCTCTTGTTTTAATTTAAAAGTTATTTATGCTTTTTTTATTATTAAACATTATTTTAATCTTTAGCAGGTAAAATATGAATATAAATATCTCATATTTAAATAAGGACATAAAGACATACACCAAAGGCATTAAAATTAGTGAAATCATTTCCAATTTTGATGTAAATCATAAAAAAAATAATCCAATTGTTGCTGTAAAATTTAATAATGAAATTGTAAGCCTTTCTTTTACAGTGAAAATCAACGGAAATATTGAACCTATTTTTTTAAATTCAAAAGATGGGAACAATTTATACAGAAAAAGCCTCTGCTTTCTACTTGCTAAAGCATCAAAATTACTTTTCCCCGCCAGACGGCTTGTTATTAGCCATTCTTTAAGCAGCGGATTTTATTATTACTATGACAGTTTAGATGAAATACCGGAAGAAGATATTATTAAATTATTCGGCAAAATAAAGGAACTTGTAGACAAAGATCTGAGTATTCAAATAATGTCACTTTCATATTCCGATTCTATAGATTATTTTAAAAAGAATAATCTATTTAATACTGCTTTACTATTAAAATATAATAATAGGCCTAAGATACACGTATACAAATGTGGTGATTACCTTGATCTCTATCATGGGCCTCTCGTTTCTCATACAGGTATTTTAAATAAATTTGAAATTATGAACTATCCACCGGGCATGCTTCTTCGCTTTCCATCGAAATCAATAGTAAAAAACATTCCTCCACATAAAGACAATCCTATATTATTTCAGATTTACCAGGAATATAAGAAATGGGGCAAAATACTAAATATCAATTGTATTGGATTATTGAACGACCGTATACATAATGAGACTTTAAAGGAGTTTATTTATATCTCAGAAACCCTGCATAATAAAAAAATTGCCAACATTGCAGATAAGATCTGTGAAAATAAAAATAAAATAAAACTTATACTTATTGCGGGTCCTTCATCTTCCGGAAAAACTACTTTTTCTAAAAAATTGAATATTCAGCTAAAGGTTTCAGGTAGAAATCCTGCATTACTGTCACTGGATAATTATTTTCTACCAAGGGATGAAACACCTCTTGATAAGTACGGCAAGCCAAATTTTGAAGCACTGGAAGCCATAGATATTAAATTATTAAATGAGCATTTAATAAAGCTATTTAACGGTGAAGAGATTGAAATACTGTTTTATGATTTTATTACAGGTAAAAGAAAATACAAAAACAAGAAACTTAAGCTTGAGAACCGTTCTTTATTAATTCTTGAAGGTACTCATGCTTTAAATGATCAATTAACGCCAATCATTGACAATTGCTATAAATATAAAGTATATGTTTCTGCTTTAACCCAATTAAATATTGATGATCACAATAGAATTCCGACCACAGACAACCGTCTTTTAAGAAGAATAGTACGGGATAATAAATTCAGAAGTCATTCTGTACTAAAGACCCTTCATATGTGGCCTTCTGTTCAGCAGGGCGAGAGAAAATATATTTTTCCGTTTCAAAATACAGCAGATATAGCTTTTAATTCCGCATTAGATTATGAATTGGCTGTATTAAAGGTATACGCAGATCCTCTTCTAAAAGTCATTACTCCGGACATGAAAGAATATTCAGAATCTCATAGGATACTGTTGTTTTTAAATAATATACTTCCCATTCCTCCTTCATGGGTTCCTTCTATGTCTATTTTAAGAGAATTTATAGGTAACAGCCATTTTGAATACTAATTTACCCAGCACCAAAATCAAAGATTTTAGTGCTGGGTAAATTTAAGTTTCATAGTATTCATTGCTTTTTTTGAACCTGTATTTTTGCACATAGCTACAGGTCCTGGGCATATATCTGCTGAATATCGCATGAAATATTGTAACTTTTCTGCATTCTTTACATTTTTTGAATCTACTCATATATACATTACATAAATTTGTACTTTTATTTAAATATTCGCATGCCATATGATATTTTATTACGAGTTTTCCTCTTACAATATCCCTATTGTAACAGCAAAGACCGCACTTTTTGCATATTTTTTCCCAATTTTGCTTTCTTAATTGAAAATAGTATCTAATTTTTTTAAACACTTTTCATCTTCTGTCTTTTTAGTATTTCCATAATTCCAAGAAAAATCAATATCCCAAAACCTAGAATAATCAGTATTATTGATAATAATAATTTGTTTTTATATATCAGAATTATAAGAAAATACAGTAAAGAAATCGCAAACAATATTGCACCTGTTAATAGCGCCCATTTCTTTTTTTGTTTTTGGACAGAGAAAATAAATATTGTAAGAAAAGATAAACTAAGATAAAAAATTAAAACTACAGGATGATAACCAATTATAGATTGACTCTTAATAAGTATTATCCATGTAACAAATCCAAAACTTATTCCTGAAGGGATAAGCGCCCACCAGTGTTTTTTACGAAATAAGAAAATAGTAAGAAAAGTTAAACCGATGCCTAAAGAAAATGCAATACTCGAATCAATATTAAAAAGATTATTTATACCAATTATAAGTATGTCAAAACCAATGGTTAAGAAAAATCCTGAAGGCAGCCACAACCAGAATAATTTACCGCCTGCGCCTTGAAAAAACAAAAAAATTATCCCTATCATGATAAACAACACACCCAGGATCCTGCTTATAATAAAATCTTTCGGCAGAATATTTTGAATTGTAATCAGATTGAAATTGTTAAGCATAAAAATAATTCCGCTTATTATCATGGCTATTCCAACAAAATCTGTGCGCCAGAATATAAATCTATTTATTGTTTTTTTATTCATAGTTAACAGTTTACACCATATTATATTTTAATTTCAATAAATATTATTAGTTTTCTATTATTTAAACAACAGATATCCTGCATATAATTATGGACTTGAATATGAATGTAAGATGTGGTATTGCCTTGTGCTGTCAGAACATAATAATAATATTTGACCAATACCATGAGTTTTGCTATTATCTATGAGTGATAAAAAACATTATAATATACTGTGTTCCATTATTTCTGATATTTATGTTATCTGGATGTACAAAATCTGATAAAAACTCTGTTTCATTAAATATCGTACCTGATAACACAGAAAGTACATCAACTAATAAGACTACACAGGATAATAGAGGTTCAACAACAGAGCACACATTATTTCTTGAAGATGTAAATGATCAAAATATAGTTAATGAAAACATTATTAACGATATAATTATTGAAGATTTTTTTCTTATTCATAATGGAATTAATAAGAATATCTTCCCAAACGATTTTCTAATCGGCCAGATTCAGGATACAATCTCAATCGGGTATAATGCTTCTTTAGTTTATAATATTGTAGTCGATTTTTGTAATTCTTTAATTGATAAAATATTAGATGATAGCAAAATCTATGAATTAAAAAAAGAATTAATTTTAAGTTCAATCTCATACTATTTAAACAGCACAAATCAAATTGAACATTTTAGAATTGGAGAAATTACAATTAAAAGTAATACAATGAGCAGTGCAAATGTTAGATTTTTTAGTGATTACGGATCTATTAATGGGCAGATCTATCTTATTAAATCTGACAATATGTGGAACATATCAGATTTGCAATTCAATTTCATGGACTTTACATCAAAAGATAATAACAAATTTTCACCAGGTTATTATAATATAGATGTTTATGGTCTTACCCCTTAATTTTATGGATATTGTATGGGACAAAAATTAGATAGAATAGAAAAACAATTTGTACTAAATTCTGTAATTGAACAGAAAATTAAATTAAAAATTCATGGAAATAAAAAGGAAATTGAAGGAAAACTCATTGACTACACAAATGATGAAATAACTATTAATCTCATTAATTCATTTGAGTTCTCCTCCGGTGATGAATTACGGATTTTCTTTTTCTTTAATAAATCACATACATTTAATTCTTTAGTAAAGGAAATCCGAAAAGAAAGTATAATTATTGAAAATCCGGAAGGTATTTATAAAAGCCTTGAAAGAAAGCATGAAAGAATTAAAGCTCCAGAAAATGCTAATGTATTCTTTTTATTTAAAGGAACAAATATCGCATTAGAGTTTCCTAAAACAATTCACTATAGCAGAGATAAACATGAGAATAAAAGCGATTTTGAAAAAAGGAATATTAAGGATCTTATTCAAGATTTTCGTGCACAAATGAAAAATAAGGTTTCTTCTAATGAAATTATCATTTTAAGAAACAGGCTTGTTGATACATTTGAAGAAAAGTTTTTATGCGAAACAACGAAATCTTTATGGATACCTTCAACTCTGGAAGACATCCCCAAGACAGATCCATTTCCAGATAATAGAATCATTACAAAAAAAGATTTTATAGAATATGAGAAAAATATGGGTACACCGGAGTCTTTTATTAAAAGCCATATAGAAAATATTTTATTTGAAAAAACGAAAACTAATATTTATTCAGAATTATATACACCAATACTCTACATGCAGTATTTTGTGGGTTATATTCACCTTATTAATAATATGGATAATCAGGTTAGAATAAACAGAGAATTATTTGAAACCTCTTACGCGTTTTCCAAAATACTATGTCACACAATGGAATTAAACGGATATTTTGATTCCAAAAATAATGAAGATAGAAAATATAAACCTACCATAATCAATATTAGTGCATCAGGCATTCTTTTCTCTCTTCCGACAAATACACTTTCTTCGCAAATTCATCTACATACAGATATAAACTTAAATTTCATAATTAAGAAACGCAAACTTGAAATATTCTCCAGAGTAATTAGAAAATTCACTACAAAAAATCAGCTCTTTTTAGGATTACAGTATTTAGAAATCAGTCCGGAAGATTATAGATATTTATTTGAAACAATTTATGGAAAAGCTTTAGATGATAATTCAGACAATTACTGGGAAGGAGGTTCTGAACCACCTCCTCTGCAGTTGGATTAAAGTTTTCTTTTTTATCTCTATAACTTTAAAATAGTACAGGATCTCTAAAAAACAGATAGTTATTATGATTTATTTATTACTAGACATTTATTATTTTAAACAAATAAAAAAAATTAATAAGCAATTAGAAGCTGGCATATTAAATGAATTTAATAATATTGTCAGTTGCAAGGTAATTAATAAATCCGGTAATTCCATTATCATTATTATCGGAAATGAAAAATCTATCTATCCTTCACAATTAATAGACATAATAAGTAAGATTTATGATTTTATAAATAATATAAATAAGGATCTTTACGGATACAATATTCTAATACAGATTTTGAATGAAGATAATGCAAGTCAAGTTAAAAAAATAATGACCGTGAATCTAATTAATTTAGAAGAAGATGAAAGCATATGGCTTGATAATGAGCTTAATGATATACTTTCACATTATATTGATTCGCAATTTTTGTTTTCTTTCTGGAAAATATTAAAAATAAAAGCAATTATTAAAAAATCCGAATCAGATCTATCCTCTAAATGGATAAGATCAGAATTAACTGATAAATTATTATTTCATATAGGCAATCGCCTGAATTACGGCAGGAGTAAACCGGGATTACTGTTAGTTGGTGAAAATAATACCAGTATAAAGGATGCATTATTTTCATCCGTATTACAAATTATCAATAAAGATAATTTTGATTGTGTTCCGAAGTTATTTACTCTATTCAACAGGCAGTCACCTGTTCATCCTTTTTTAAATAGTATTAATTACAATTTTTTTAAAATGGTTCCTGATTATTTACAGAGCTTTGAACTAAAAATCTGGAATAATAAATCTGATATTATCAACTATATACTGGAAAACACGATTCAAAAGAAATGCTATGACAATTTTATAAAAGATTTTTACATACTCTACAATTTATATGTTTCTGCATATATACGTATGATGAAAAAACAAAATCTCCCGGCATTTTTTATTGTTGAGGATTTAGAAACTTATCATATTGAATCTATAAATACGTTACGTATTTTATTTAACGATTTTTTAAATAATTCTGATTTTATTCCAGTATTGATATCAAAAAACGATCAAACTATAAAATACTTTGTCAGGTATAATTTTAAAGTTATAAATATAAGAAATATCAGCTGGAAGGAAGTTAAATCACTTGCATCGTTTTTGCTTCCCGGGATTATTCTTACACGATCCCTATGCAGGAGAATTATCAAAAATACTGGCGGTAATCTTGTACATATAAAGCATTATCTTCACATCTTAGAAAAACAAGGAAAAATAGTTCATGAAAATTATTCTTATAAATATTTGAATTTAAAAGAAAAAAAAATTAAATTTAAATCTGATAATAAAGTAATAACAATTTTAATAATTAATTCTTTCACTTTGGAACAAAAAGAGATACTTTATATTATTTGTTTATTAAGCGGTATTCTTAATTTAAGATCCTTTTATTTCTTTTTAAATTTCCTTGGTTATAGTGAAATCGTTATTAATGAAGCACTAAATATATTTTCGGCGCACGATCTGATTAATGTTTCCTCAACTATTATTCCCAATTTTAATTTCTTAAAAAAGACATTAGAAAATAATTTAGAGAAAGATAATACAATTATTAGAGAAAAGGTATTTAATTATATAGTAAAGGAATGGAAGGAGAACCGTTTTTCTCAAGCTATTCTGCTTTTTTATTTTTTTATAAGAAATGAGTATTATGAATTTGCATGTAATTTACTCCCACCAATTTTAAATAGAAAATTTAACGAAATGGATATTCATAGTATGCTTCCATTTCTTGATTCTATTAATAAATCAATTATAAATCTGAAGGATAATAAATTAAAAAATATCTTTGAATTAATCATTCTATCATCAAAATTAAAACTTTTTATCTATAGAGGTGAATTCGACAAAGCTTTTGAATTAGTGCAGATTATAGAAAAAAGGATTAATATTTACAGTCACGGCAGAGAAAAAGGTATTTTATTATTAAGAATATCTTCATATCATTATTATAATGGCAATATCAGACAATCAATTAATATTTTAAAAAAATCATTATTAGAAATACAGGATTATGGTTCATTAGAAGATACAGCTCATATTTATTTAAATATGGGATGTTACTTTTTAGGAGACGGAAAAATAAAAGAATCATTAGAATATTTAAATTTATCAGATAAACAGTTAGATGGCGAATCCTTCGAAAAATTAAGATGCCTTACCCTTAAATGTGTTGTTAATTTTATACTCAATAAACTTTCAAACATTCCAGATGTTTTAGATAAATGTCTTGAAATTGCGTATTCAATAGGAAAACGGGAATGGGAGGTATATATATATTTTATAATGGGCAGATTGGCATTTAAATTAGGTGAATACAAACAAGCTTCGTCATACTTTCAAAAAGGTATAAATATAATTATCCTATATTCGTTTTCAAACGCATATAATATATTTATCAGATGGTTATGCCGTTCGGAAATTTACAGCGGCCACATTTATAAATCAATAAATATTCTAAAAAATTTGGACACTAAAAATGAAACTCTTTTTTTTCTTGCAGAAGGATATCATTTTTTAGGAAGTAATGATAAAGCATTATCTATCCTGAATAATGCATTTAAAAACAGATCTGTCATTTCAGCTGTTCTTAATGAAAAGATATCATGGAACAATGGTTTCTCATGTTTTGAAGGCCTTTGTTTAAAATTAGAAGAACAAATACCCATTATAGATATTTTTATCATTTATTTCCGTGCATATATACTTTCATTAGAAGATAATTTAGATGAGAGCTTAAAGGAATTGCAGCGTATCAGCAAGCTTATTACTCCTGCTATAGATCTTTATAAGCATGAATATTATTTGTTCTATTATTTATCGCTTCCAAAATACAGATTAAACGAAGGTGATTCAGTAAACAGGCTAACGCTTTTAAATAAGTCAATAGCCGTTTTGCATGAAATATCTAACAGGATAACATCTTCAGGTCAAAGATCAAAATTCTTAAATAAAAATTACTGGAATAATATATTATACAAAGCAGCTAAAAATAATAATCTACTCTAACCCGGCCACCCCGCTACTAAATTACCAAAGAAAGTCTAATAATTATTGAATGGCTTTATTTCAGCGACATATGAAATTCAAGCGCACGTCATAAGTAATTTAGTAGCGGGGCAGCTGGGTTATATTGCTCGTACCATCACAATTCCATCTATTTTTTTCAACATTTCTACGATGTTATTATCTACTTTGTTATCAGTGTCTATAATATTATATGCCAAATCATCTCTATGCTGATTAATCATATCAGAAATATTTATTTTTTCTTTTGCAAGTAATGTTGTTATCTGTCCTACCATATTTGGCATATTCAAATTCGCAATAACTAACCTACCTTCACCTGAAGTTACCATTTCGCAGTTAGGAAAATTTACAGAATTAATGATATTCCCTTTTTCTAAATACTCTCTTATCTGATGAACTGCCATTGTAACACAATTATCTTCTGCTTCTTTTGTAGAAGCGCCTAAATGCGGCATTCCTATTACACTATCAATTTTTAATAATTCTTCATCTACAAAATCTGTAACATATTTGGAAACAATACCGTTCTTGATAGCCTCAATCAAATCTGCATTATTTACGAGTCCTCCTCTTGCAAAATTAAGCAATCGCATACCCTTTTTCATATAAGCAAATCTATTTTTATTTATCATACCTTTTGTTTTATCTGATAAAGGAACATGCAGGCTTATATAATCTGCTTCTGTTATAAGGTTTTCCAATAGTTTTGATCTCTGCACATTTTGAGATAAGCCCCAGGCAGATTCAACAGAAATAAAGGGATCATACCCTATGACTTTCATTCCAAGATTTATTGCGTCATTAGCAACCATAACTCCAATTGCGCCAAGGCCTATAATTCCAAGAGTTTTTCCTTTTATCTCCGGCCCTGTAAATTTTGATTTATTTTTTTCTATATTTTTTGGAATCTCATCACCATTACCAATTTGAGTCTTAGCCCACATTACTCCTTTTATTATTTCTCTGGAGCATAAGAATAAGCCTGTAAGTACAAGTTCTTTTACACTGTTTGCGTTTGCTCCAGGTGTATTAAAAACTACTATGCCTTTTTTTGTACATTTTTCTACAGGTATATTGTTTACTCCTGCGCCTGCTCTTACAATAGCTTTTAGATTGTCAGAAAATTCCATATCATGCATTTTCTGGCTTCTAACTATTATTGCATCCGGTTTTATAATTTCAGACGCTATTTCATAATTTTCACGTGGAAAATCTTCTAAACCCATTGGGGATATTTTATTCAAAGTTTGTATTTTAAACATAATTCATTCCTTATTATGACTCCGTAATACCTCGATACTCTGCTATCTGAGGATATAAGGCATAACTAAGTGCAAAACCGAAGACTTTGCTGCCTTACATACTTCACTGCTCTGCTGCGGGGTTTCTTTATTTGTTTTATCTGTCAAGTTCTATAACTGCAGATAATTTCCAAAATTCATTTTCTAAATTGATATTTCTAATCCAAACATCATTTATATTCCTTATCATAGCTGGTTCAACAGATTTTGAAGAAAAATTAATAATTCCTTTAATACCTCCGGAAGTCAATTTATCAATAATATCTTTTACTTTTGTATCCGAAACCGCTATGATTGCTATTTCTATCTCTTTTACTTTTACTAATTCTGTTATCCTATACGTCGGAAATAATGGTATTTTTACATCTATAATTTCCATTCTGTTAATATTGGATTCAAAACCAGCAATTATTTCAAAATCATTATATAACGATTCCATATAATTAATAATTGCCATTCCAAGTTTTCCAATACCCACTATACAGATTTTCTTTTTAATGCCTAATGAAAGTTTTCCGCTTATAAGTTCTTTTAATTCTGCAACTGGATAACCTGAAGGCGAAGGCCCAATCTCTCCAATAAAATTAATATCTTTTCTAATAGTATGACTTTTAATATTTAACCTTTCTTCCATTTCCTTTGATGTTATATATTTAATATTGTTTTTTTCAAGTTCTTTGGTAAGCCCGAAAATAAAACATAACCTTTCTATTACATTATTTGGTATTTTAATTTCATTCAGCTCCTTGTGAATTTTATCACAATTAGCTTAGCATTAATAGAGTTATTGGTAAAGTTTAATTTTCATTATTATATATTTTAGTGTATTTTTTGGTTTTGCTGTGATTATTTTCACAGTAAAGATGGTATGTTCATTGTTTAAACAAATGAATCAAGTTCTATAAATGCCGCAATTTGCATTGCACTATTGATATAACCTTCTATTCTTTTTTTTATATAAATTTGCAGGAAAACAATCCTGTTTTCCTCATCAACAAACCACTCCTTTAGAGTAACCGGATCATCAATCGATATCCCTGAGTTATCTGCGGCAGAACCTATAATAATATCTTCTACAGCATATCTTTTTTCCCATCTGCTAACTTCCACTTCTTTTAATTTCATACCGAATAAAGGATATATTATATTTGCTTTTGTATCTCTTTCCAGAGCAATTTCTATAGGATACAAAGGCCTCTCATTCAATACTAATAAACCAGATTCCACTTTTTCATCCCGAAGCCATTGAACACTAACCATACTGCTATGTGGCAATTTCAGAATATATTCGTGTATATCAATTAATGAATCGAATTCTATATTATTAATAGATAGAACAATATCGCCAGCCTCTATTCCGGCCAAATGAGCAGATTCACCCGGTACTGTATAAATTACTTCCATTCCGTCATCAGTTTTATTTAACACCATACCAAGCCAGGGATGCTTAACATTACCTTCATTATATAAATCATCAATAATAATTCTGATCCAGTTAGAAGCAATAGCAAAACTTAATCCTTCATATGGAGTTATTCCCGCAAAAATAACGCCAATAAGGTCTCCGCTTTCGCTTAATAGGGGCCCTCCGCTATTTCCCGGATTTACAGCTGCATCAACCTGGACAACATCACCCATTTGTATAAAATGCCTTCTGCTTGTTGCAGAGACAATCCCTGAAGTTATAGTATTTTCCAGTAATGGATCTAAAGGCGAACCTATTGCATATACTTTATCTCCTGGCTCAACTTCAATATCCGCTGCAATATTAAAAATAAATTGAGGTTCAATTTCTACTTTTAATAAAGCCATATCAAAAACCAGGTCCCAGCCAACAACTTTTGCAGGTATCTTTTCTTCCACTCTGTTTGGAAGTTTTATATAGAGTCTTGAGAATCCTTCGTACTCAGGATTTACTTCAGTTTCTATAACATGATAGTTAGTTAAAATGTAGCCCCGGTGATCAATAAAAAAGCCACTGCCTAAGGAGCGTTCAGGGTATCCTATTCCTTTCTCGTAAGTTGTACCTTTATCCACCCAGATTGTAACTGTCGCAAACATCATTTCAGAGGTTGTAGGAAAGTTTTCTAATATTTCATAATATTTTGTATCAATTTGAATATTTTTCTCTTCCATCATAGAAACAATTAAACGTAATGAAGCGGAATCATTAAATTGATATACATATTCTGCCACTTCTATAAAATCTTCTACATCTGCATCCGGCCGTTTTAATACTCTTAAAAACGTTACCACTGCTACTACAAAATCATCATTTTCCTTATATTCCCGGGCAATGTTTAATAATATATCTTTTTCTGAAGTTTCCTTTAAGTATTCTTCATCTGTAATATTTTTTAGAGTTAAATACAGTCTTAATATATTTTTATAATCATTTCTTGCAAGACTTGCCTGATAGAGACTTTTTATTCCATTAATAGCAAGATCTCTAAGTTTTTCTAATTCGCTATTATCTATATCACTGGTTCTAATTAAATAATCTACACTCTGAACGGCATATAAATATGATTCGGAAGCTATTAGTTCTTCTATATCCTCAATTAGTATTTCACTTAAAACAAATGTATTTTCTTCATTATTATCAAAGCTATTACATGAAATTAATATAATTAATATTAAGAATAGATACGATTTATTTCTCATATCTACTCCTTAATTACTAAATTCGTCTTTATTTATATTTTTTGGTTTGATTTTTAATAATCCTTGTATTTCTTTGTCATCAAGAGTTTCTTTTTCAATAAGAGCGTTCGCAAGCAGTTCCAATTTATCTCTATTATCATTTAGAATTTCATTAGCTTTATTAAGACATCCCTGAACAAGCATTTTTATTTCTTCATCTATCTTCTGTGCAGTCTCTTCCGAATAATCTTTGTGCCTTGCTATTTCTTTTCCTATAAATATTGGTTCTTCTTTCTGGCCATATGAAATCGGACCCAGGTTTTCGCTCATTCCCCATTCGCAAATCATTTTTCTTGCAATACTCGTGGATTGTTCAATATCTGTTCTTGAACCTGTAGTATTCTCTCCATATACAAGAAGCTCAGCAGCATAGCCGCCCATTCCAATAGTAATTCTGTCTTTTAACCAGCCCTCACTTTTATATCTCGCATCATTTTCAGGTAGAGAGAAAGTAACTCCTCCAACCTGGCCATGAGGAATTATTGTGACTTTATGAAGCGGATCCGCGTTTTCCAGAAAATAATGGAGTAATGCATGTCCTGATTCATGGTAAGCCGTCATTTCTTTTTCTTTTTTAGGAATTACTTTAGACCTTCTTGCAATACCCATTAATATTTTATCACGTGCTTCTTCAAAATCTTCCATTTCAACTTTATTTTTATTTTTTCTTACTGCGTGCAAGGCAGCTTCATTTACAAGGTTAGCAAGATCCGCGCCTGATGTTCCCGGAGTCGCCCGCGCTATTATGCTCATATCAACATCTATTGCTATATGTATTTTATTGCTGTGGATCTTTAATATTGCTTCTCTTTCTTTTATATCCGGCATATCTATTGTAATCTGTCTGTCAAATCTTCCAGGCCTTAATAGCGCAGGGTCCAATACGTCCGGCCTGTTGGTTGCTGCAAGAATTATCACACCAGCCTTAGTATCAAAACCATCCATTTCTACAAGCATCTGGTTTAAAGTCTGTTCACGTTCATCATGTCCACCGCCATAACCTGCACCTCTTACTCTTCCAACAGCATCAAGTTCATCTATAAAAATAATACACGGTGCATTTTTTCTACCCTGTTCAAATAGGTCCCTGACTCTGCTTGCTCCCACTCCAACAAACATTTCTACAAAATCTGAACCGGACATATGAAAGAACGGTACATCTGCTTCACCGGCGATTGCCTTTGCCAACATTGTTTTACCTGTACCGGGCAAACCCACGAGCAACACACCCTTAGGTATTTTTGCACCGATTTTACTGAATTTTTCAGGGGTTTTTAAGAACTCAACAACTTCCTGTAATTCATATTTTGCTTCTTCCTGGCCCGCTACATCAGAGAATTTAGTTTTTGTGTCTTTGTTAATATAGCGTTTTGCTTTACTTTTACCAAAAGAAAATGCCTTATTACCGCTGCCCTGTACCTGCCTGAACATAAACCATACAATAAAAAACAGTACAATCCATGGAAGAAAATCGAATAAAATCCTTATGGGGGACATAGACTGGGA
>SDBV01001294.1_pt1 | contig 37840 bp, 37 predicted proteins | sample 2277081 | NCBI WGS metagenome assembly SDBV01 (sample SAMN10402039, study PRJNA504765) | marine sediment metagenome | isolation source: marine sediment core GS10_PC15, 223 cmbsf | place: Arctic Ocean: Southern Knipovich Ridge | collected 2010 | reverse complement strand
ACATACTCTTGCATGGCTCCACCGCCTGAGTCCAGCGCGACCGTAACAGTCTGACCGCAGTGTGGGCAGCTTACCTCCGTTGAGGTATCGAGAACCATGTCGTCTTGTTTCATCCAGGCGGTCAGTCATTGGGAGAAATATGGAGGATCAAGGAGGATGCTCTACTCGTACTTCTCCAGCAGCGCCTGGAATTTGCATTTTGTAGCCTGTGTCCAATTACGGCATCTGGGTCTCTCCGTGTAGCCTTCGAGAACTCTAGCAAAGCGGGTGGGGGATCCGTCATGTGAGGATTTCCAAGCTTTATCTTCTAAGCAAAGCCTCCATGTCATCGATTTCTTCTTCAGGAAGGATCTGCAATCGCTGCCTCGCGGCAGGAGTCAAACCAAACTCCGCACACCAGAGCCGAAACTGAGCCAGGAACTCGTTCAGGATCGTCGCGGCTGGGTGTTTCTTCACCGTTCCGTGCACTCCGTCCGTCATCAAACCGTCAACAGCCAGCGCCTCTGCCGCCTCGAATGCCAGACCGTAGGTCATACACATCACGTGGAAAGCCGGTATATCCACAGGCGTGAGCAGTCCCATCTCGCTCAGCTTCGGCGCCACCCTCTCCCACAGGTCCTGACCTTTCCGCGGCAAATCCTCCGGTACCGGCTCGATCGCGGTTAGGGGTCTACCCGGCCTGCCCAGCCGAAGATGCCCTGGTTTTCGCCCTTTCATATCACCTTGTCCTCACTTTACAACTTTTTCCCCCAAATCGGACGCTGATAAATTCTACTGGGCAACGGTCTACGGTAATGTGAACCGCCAGCGATTCGATGCCCCCCTCCCATCAAACGCCAAGCGGGGTCAGCGGTCAGCTCCGGCGGCAACAAGAATTACTCACAACCGAACTGTCGTATCGCTTCCCAGTCAATCGCGCGGTCTCCTCGCCTTCCGTCCTCGGACCTTCGTCTGCCTTCGATTTTGTACAGAGTCGGACCGCAGTAGCCAGGATACTGGCAGTTGTGTTCGGCTACCAACGGGATTTCTCGTCCGGGAGATGGGGGATCGATTGACCGGTCTCTTCAATAAAGTCCTGCCGTCTAAAAGCGAAAAACTGGACAACATGATCGCTCAGTACTCGGGCTCTCTGCACCCGGCCCTTGCGGCCCTGCTTCCAGAGGGTGCTGTGCCGCCCAGCAAGCTATCTCTTCCTTTGGTCACTGATTTGGCAGCTATGCTCGCAAGCAAGTATCTGCCAGCTGCTGCTGCTGCAGCTCGGCGGCGAATCTCCCTTTTCGTATTCACATCGACTCTGCTCGGCGCTTTTGCGATTGCCATTCTTGCCCTGTTGACCGGTGCTTTCTTGCGGTCCTTCCAGATCGTGGGCAGGCGACTGGTGGCCATATGCAGTCGCCGCTGCTCCCGCTTTCCTGCTCCTTCTTTTCACTGAAACATCCCTGCGGCGGCAGAATAAGGCCCTGTCCATGACCGCGGTGGGCATAATGCTCGCTTGTGCTACTGTAATCCAGAAGAGCGTGGCCCATCTGAGGGAGACTAACCGGGTGAGGGTCGGTGAGTTTCTCGGTGAGTTTCTGCCCTTTAAGCTGCGGTTTTCGGCCTCGGGCCGGTACTGCATCTTGCGGTATGATGGCCCGTAAGTCCTGTAGTGACACGGAGAAGGGCCAGCGCTGGTGCGAAGGTCGCCGGGTCGCCTACCTGAATGGCATTCAAGAGGTCGCCGGTTCGATCCCGGCCGGCTCCATTTTGAAGATTCGAGGTTAGGCTGTGAGCCCTCACCGCTTCGATGAGGCCCGGCGCCCCCAGAGGGACGCCGGGCTTCTCACCGACATGACGTGCTCGGGGTTCTGCTACCAGGTCACTTGGAGAACACGACGTAGACCGGAGCACGCGTCTCGTGTGACAAAAGGATTGCCTTTTCCAGCGCATCGAGCTTCTCTTCAGTATCTGCGGCTGCCGAGACCTCGATCTCCGTGCTCCCCTCAGCGGCTGACGCTGATCCACCCTCGGCGCACGTCACCCTGATGTGAATCGGGGTGTAGATCCCGAGAGTGAGAGCACCAACGAGCCCATTCAGGAAGCTGATCTCAGTCTCGACCCTGGCGACGCCGTTGGTGCACTCCTCCGCTGCCTCTACAGTCTTTGGCGGCACGATCCCGTAGACAAAACTGCTAGCCCAGGGCATATCGATGACCTGGCTCGAGGGTGTCAGGTCGGTGTTGATCGTGGCGTGGTAACAGCCGGTGACCGTGGCCAAGATCGTCGCGAGGAGTGCCGTTCGAAGTAAGCGATTCATTTTTGCCCTCCTTGGAGGTTGCAGGCTGCAACAACTCACAGTGTGCGAGATAGGTCGCCCTTCGCTGATGTTCACGTTTGATAAACGGACGTCTGGCTCAGCGCTCAAGTGCCCGCTGACACCGTGTGGGGCTCAAGATCCACGCAGATCATAGCCCCGCCACGATGTCAAGGTCAACTCCTGAATCTTCTGATGCCAGCGGCCTCGTTTTGGCAGCCGGCGCCGGCAGGCCCGGCGCCGAGTGGTCGTCGGATGGAGGGGGCTACTAATTACTACTTACTTATCACTATTCTCATCAACCCACGATTCGATCGGTCGACCCGTCACTGCGTTCACACACGCCCCGCGTCCCGTGTTGAACCGCACCTCGATCCCCTCGGCCTTCGCACCTTTGTAGTGGATGATCTCGCTGTGGCGCTCGATGATCATGTGGATTTCGCCGGCTTCCCGGCGGCATTGTCCTACACGATCCATGCGGAGGTCCTCGGCCTCCACACGATGTCCGTAGTCGAAAGCGACATCGTTCTCGATGACCACCGTTTCCAGGTTGGCAGCAGCACGCGCGTGCTCAGCCGCGGCGGCGGTTCGGGCCGGACCGCGGGCATAGTCCCGTCTGTAAACGATCGCCTCGAAGATACTGTGCGCGAGTGCGGCGCAGCGAGGCGTGTAGGGAAATATCGACCCCGGGCCATCCGCATCCTCCAGCATTCGCTCGATCTCCGCGCCGTCCGGAAAGATGTCGAAATCCGCGAGGTCGATGCGGAGGAGCGGCGAATAGCTACGATCGTAAGGCAGAGCGAAGAGCACGGAAATGTCTGGAGCGACGCGGAGTGGCCGAGCCGATCGGCGGAGCGGCCCCAGCATCGTGTTGAGCGTCGGTGACTCGCCGGAGCAGCGCGCCACCTCGGTCTCGAACGCGGTAGCGAAGTAGCTGCCAGCGGCGACGAACTCGAACCGAGGGGTACCTATCCCTTTCGCCGCGCCCGACTCATCAGCCGAGGCACAGCCCGCACAAGCAACCGGGATACACACGGCCAGAAAGATTCGACCGACGGGGTGCATGTCGACTCCAGCAGCGATTTGACGGTGGGGCCGAAACGGAGACTACCGTTTAAGGTTATGGCGATGAGCCGCCGGCGCAACGCTGATGCTGAGGGCACTGGCGGAGCGCCTGGTTTGGCCCTTCCATGCAGGTATCGACTGCCATTATCCCTTTGAACATTCTTATTTCCGATACAACCGTTTATTTAAGCTGAATACGTAATATCCCAATCCTAAAAAATATCCAACAGAAATGAAACTATACCAATATGGAAAAATCTTAAGGACATCATGACTTCCAGTCAGTAGTATATAGACATGCAATATTACCGAGCCATCTAGATGAAAAATTAGCAATCCATAAATTATCTTATCCCATATATTCTTAAAAGGTATTCTATTCGCATATATGATTAACCCCAAACCAGCATATCCTCCAACTACCACAACCAACCAGTCAGCTTCAAAAGGAATGTCTTCAAGTGAGAAGTCATATATAAGACGGAGGATGTGGATCACGGTTCCGCCAATATACGGCAGCATTGCCAAGCGAGCGAAGGATTTATAATAAAATGAATTCATAAGAAATACATATTCAAAAGTCGTTTAGATCTCCTATCTATGGTCTTGTTAGTGCTAAGACTCGATGCGACTGCGAGCCAGCTTTGGGGAAAGCTGGTGTTGCTGCAACTGCCACCGCTGGAGACCTCAGAAGTTGGGGCTAAAACTCCTTCACGGCCCTGCCCGGCACAACGTTCTTGGGGGGTGCAATATACGTGGCTGCCCTTATATGTCCTAGTCGCAGCCGCGAACCTATTAGAGGTTCGACTACTCCGGCTATTAGAGCCTAGCAAGAAGGGCGGCCCAGGATGGAACCGCCCCTATAAGTACATCTCGCACGTACTACCGCTGCACTCTTGGTTCAGACTAGAACGCGTGGACTTGCTGCTCCCAGAGAACGCGGTCGCGCGCGGCGTGGCGCGCATAAAGAACTAGCAACTGGCTGTCGTGCATGTACACGCAGTCGCGGATGCGACTGAAGAGGGCTGCGCCCGTAACACCCTTCCCCGCTTCATCTTCCATCCGCAGCATTAGATTGCGGCCCTGGTTGCTCACTCGCCCGGTCACGGCCCCGTGCCCGCGGGTGCTGAGCGGCTGGCCAGCCACCCATTCCGACCACGTGTGCTCGCCGGCTAAGTACCACTGGTTCGAGTGAACGTCATCGCGCTTGGCAAGGCGCCACTCGGCATTGTCCCCGCGGCACGTCAGCAGCGGCCTCTCCCCCGGGGCATACACGACGCTCGTGCAACCCAGCAGAGTGAAGGCCACTGCGAGCAGGCCGGGGAACTTGAGATATTTACACATAAAAGCAGAACGCCCCCTTCACAGCACTGGCATAGGGAGGCGTCTACCTGCAACTGTCAGGAGTGCAAGACATGTGCCCGCTCAATGCGCTCTCGCGACCGGCCAGGCTTCTAGATCTAGCGCATCTCAGAGATGCGCGCCGCGATCATCTGCCGGAAATTCGCCGAGCTTTCGGTCAAAGTGACGGAGCGCAGGCCGGCCCTCGAACGCATCCTAGGGCCTAGTTAGGTAGGTGGCGGCTGCCACCCCGACGTGCCTCCGCAGTTCGGCACTAGCTCTCCTCCACCACTATGTCGCCTTTGGTGCTCTCCACGATCGCAAGCAGTTCCTCTTGCTCATGCGCCGGCACTTGGAACTTGTCCAGCGTGCTCTTGAAGTCCGCGACCATCGCCTGCCACTCACGCTCGGTGATGTTCAGATGCGCGTGACTCGCCTGCATCGTGCGACCGGTGTACTGGCAGGGCCCGCCGGTCACCTGGCAGACGAGCTCCGTGACGCGGTATTTGAGCCCCGCCGCCGGCACCCGCGCGCGCGCTTTGTCGATCGCTGGATTCGCATTGAGCACGTCGTTGACCAGCAAGCGATCGATGAAGTCGTCCACGACGACCGCGATGGAATAGACCCCACCCAACCTCTCGTAAAGCGACTTTTCCTCGCCCTGCTGCCCATGGACGGGCGCGGCGCCCGCCAATAGGAGTGCGACCGCGATGCCAGGAAGCATCGCCGACTTGGTCAGTGTAGTCACAGGCATGGTCTCCCTCCTTCCGGTGTGCAGCGAGTTTACATAGCCCGACTGGCTGCGGCAAGGCGCTGCCCATTAAGCGGCTGGGGAAGGCGATGGAGCGATTGCGGAAGGCTGCGGGGTAAGGGATTGCCAGTGTAGGGAAATCCCATAATTTTGAGCCCTGTACCAGTAGTTGTTTGAGGCGGTGAGAGCCCGAAACGCACTCACTAACACTCTCACTAGTCGAGTGCACATGAGGTAAGTTGTTTGTGCTGGCTCGTGGTGGAATTGTGAGAGTCTTGGTGCGACAACAATATGTGACGCGCCTGTAGCTCAGCTGGATAGAGCGTCGGCCTCCGGAGCCGAAGGTCACAGGTTCGAATCCTGTCAGGCGCATTTCGATGGGTTCGCTCGGCGCTGGGAGCGATAGGAGCTGGTCTGCGCGCTCCGACTGGCCGGCGGCGCGACGATTTGCTATATAGCAAAAGCCTTAACGGTCATAGGAGGGAAACCCATGTTTCGAGTCAGCCTTTCCAGGCTCGGGCCGGTCCTGGCTATTCTTGGCATTTCCGCCGCGACTCCAGCCGAGCACTCCGAGTCCTATTCCACAGCCGAAGGGCAAGGCTCCTACCTGTTGGGGCCAGAACGCCCCACCCTCTTCACCTTCGACCGCGGCTCGATGTCCTGCTCGGTCGCCTGGGAACCTTAGCGGCGCCGGGACCGGGACCTTTCAGCGAGCCGGCGATGAATCTGGAAAACGTGAACTTCGGGATGATCGTGTACAGCCTGAGCGTGGCCTCATTCGAAGTGAATGGAAATCAGGTGACGATGACAGGGGAGGCACGATCGATCACAACGGTCAACGAAGAGATCGTGGAGAACGCGGTCTATCGATTCTCAGTCGAGGCGATGGACGGTGGCCCCGCCGGGAAGGATTCCTTCACAATGACGCTCTACGGAGAGGGACTGATGTTCGATGACCACAGCTTTGCGCCGGCCGGCGGCAGCGGGCTCGTCTCGGGAGATGTCGTTATCGAGTCGGCGTCGAGCGGCGGCTAGTTGCGGTTGGAAGCAACCTGGAGCAACGAAGGAGGAACAGGAAAATGAACAGACTCTCGATTGTAGTTGGAGCGGTTGGTGTGCTTTTCGTATCAGCTCCACCGCTCCTGGCTCAGGTCGGCGTTACAGAAATCAACGAAGGAACAGTCCGGAGGACGTACATAAGCACGCCGCTGGTTGGGGCCAGGGGATATGTGGTAGGTGATTGGGCCAAAGGCGAGGCCCGGGTGGAAGTGATGGACTTTCCTGCCTCCGAGACGGGCTATGAGGTGTTCCTCTTCCAAATCGACGCACCGGCATATATGGGTAAGATGTTCGTCGACGGCGACCCACATAAAGGGATCGTCGCTGACCCGCCCCCGTTTGGGGACGTTGCCGGACTGATCAGCCAGTGGTACAGCCTCGGTGATCTCGAGATGGGTGAAGATGGGCAGGGGAAACTCGAATACACCGAAGGAAAGGACCTGTATTCCACCGGCCTCAACATGATCTTCATCTTCGAGAAGGTGACCCCTGGGCGACACGAAGGGCCCGAGGACGTCAGCAAGCTGATTGTAGAGTGCAACGGGCCCCTCATCGGAATGCCGGGAGCCGAGAACATGCTCAGGGCCGTAAAGGTTCTTCCTCCATCGATGTGAGCGCGCCGGACTCTCATTGGAATCCTGTCAGGCGCATTTCGGTGCGACGGTAGACGGTGTACCCTCTACAGCCTACCGTCTACCGAACCCACCCTGACCGAGCGGCGCGGCCAGATTTACCGATCCCTGTACCGTCCCCGAATCCAGGCTGGGCCCGCTCCTGCTAAGTACTTTAGCAGTAACGTCTTCGGTAACGGCGAGCGCCCCTGCGTTAGGCCCGGATCTTGCCTCACTACGACGCAGGCCCGCTGGAACCGCCCGTCCTACTACCATTTAGAGGTACGTATATCTATGAGCGCACTGCGGCTCACACCGATGCTCTTGCGCGCCCGCAGCGGCGCCGGCGCTGCCCGGGCTCGCGCGCCTGTGCGGGGACGAGAGGGGTTGGCGCTGGTGGTCACGCTCATGGTGATCGTCTTGATGTCGGGCCTGATCGCGGCTGCGGTCACCACCTCGATGAACTCAATGCGGACGACGAACGCCGACTATAGGGACTCGAAGGCGTTCTACGCGGCGGAGGCTGGGGCCGAAGGCATCATTTCGGACGTGCGCGTCGCGCTCCAGGATGGAAATATCACCAGCTCCGAGATCGCAGCCATCTCACCGCCGAGCTTTCCGGGTTACGATTTCACGGGCTTCATCATAGAGAAGGTTGACACGCCACGTATCGAGACCATTAGCGAAGGCGGCTACGCGGGTCTCTATTCCCTGACTCAAGACCTCCGAATCACGGTCCCCGCTACAGATGCGGGGGGCTCAAACAGCACGGTCGTGCTGGGCGTCAAGGCGCAAGCGATTCCGATCTTCCAGTTCGGCGTGTTTTTCCAGGAGGATCTGGAGACCCACCCGTCACCACCGATGGACTTCTACGGGCGGGTGCACTCCAACGGGAACATCTACATGAGCTCGAACAACGCCTGGTACTGGGAGCCGATCACTACACCGAACGAGGTGATCTGGGGTCGCAAAGTAGACACGAGCGTCAGCTTCCCGATTCGCAATCCGGGCGTTTTCATCGCCAACGCCATGGGGGACAGCGTCAACCTAGATTTCGACAGTCGGGACACGCCGGATCCGGACACGTTCAAGGGCAAGAGCAACGCCTACTTCGACGATCGCCTGCAGACGGGCGCCTACGGACTCGACTCGCTGAACCTGCCGCTTCCGGCTGGCGTTCCGGCGCGAGAAATCGTGCGGCCGCAAGAGGCTGGCGATAGCGATCTCGAGAAGGCGACCAAGTTCGCCTGGCTGGCCGACATGTATGTCACGGTCGACCTGACGACTCAGCAGGCGAAGTCCTCCATCTGCGGCGCTAGCGCAGGCGGCAGCATCTACCCGACTATCACGGTTGTTCGCCCCTTCGGCGGTCCCGTACCAAGCGACAGCGACAAGTGTTCTATGTTCGACTGGCTCTGGGAACCTTTCTACGACAGTCGGGATTCCAGCTGGGTCGACGTACTGGACCTCGACATCCAGTTCCTGAAGAATTGGGGGCCGCCGATCGGCCCCGGCGACAATCCTCAGATCATCTATGTCGAGTTCATCAACGGAGCTGTGACCAACCCGGGTAATACCGACCCGTCGAACGACGGCCAGTACTTCCCTATCCTGAGAGTCAAGAACGCCTCAGAGCTTCCGGGGCCGCTGACCGTGGCGACCGAGTACCCGATCTACATCTGGGGCGACTACAACATTATCAACAAGCAGCCCGCTGCCATCGCCGGGGATTCGTACACGGTTCTGTCCAGCCCGCCAGTGACTTGCCCCAACGGGGGGGATCCATCGGATCCGGGCTGGTGCGATGCCGACCACCAAACCTACCTGTCTGGAGGCACTCGCACTTATCCCAACAGGACGGAGGTCTGGACCGCGATACTGGCGGGCGCTTTCCCGAGCCTCTGTGACTACATGACCGATCCCGGGTGCACCGCGGTCTGGTCAACTCTTTTCGGTGGGGCGCTCGAGAATTTCCCCCGCATGTTGGAGAACTGGCAGAACATCGAGCTCATGTACCGGGGTTCGATCGTCGCCCTCTGGACACCCGTGTACAGTCGCGAACTGCATTCGAATGGGGCGACCACCTGGTACTGTTGCAGCACCTACTACCGGCCGCCCATCCGCAACTGGGGATTCGACCTGGCTCTGCTCGACCCCGCGAAGCTGCCGCCCGGAACGCCCGTGGTTGGGAGCGTCTTGAGGACGAGCTTCCGCGAGGGATACTAGACGGCAAGTCTATCCAGGTAGCTGTACTTCCTTCCAGACTTTTCGACATCGGCCGCCTCGCCAAGTCCATTTAGCGCTTGCTAGGCAGCGACACCGTCGTTCCGTGCCTTCCGAAGCCTCCTGCGAGCGAGCCAGCGATCCAAGGATATGCGATCGTCAGACGCCGGCATAGCCAAGAGAAAGAGCAAGAGAGCGGTCCGAGGAATCACGTGCGTGTGAAACTGGTACAGGGGTTCCAGAAGTAGGTGGCCAAACGTCACGATGACCAGGACACCGCTGAGCGCAAGGAGTGCGGAACGAGTCCAGAGGCCTAGCAACAGCAAGGCACCAGCGACCAACTCCACCAAGGGCACGACGGTACCCGTGGCCCAAAGCGACCACGCAGGGAGGAAGGTGTCAGCGTAGGGCTCTACGAACAGGCGGCGGGCATGCTCAACGGGACCGAGAGTGAACACCTTCCAGACCCCAGCCATGAAGAAGATGAGGCCGAGGATCGCTCGGGCGACGAGGATAGCCCAGGTGCGGTTGTGAGCGTTACCGAGAACCATTTGAGATCGGGGAGTTGGATGGATCGATGCCCCCTTCACATGGCGGTAGGCGACGTCTCAGTGACTGACGTGGCCTGTAGAGCACGCTCGGCCAGCGGGGGCCGGGGGGCGTGGACTCCGTTACCCCCCGCCGAGGTCGTCCGGCGGTTATCCGCTTCCTGGGCATCGCTTCCCTGACAGATGATGACGCGTCGTATGGTTTCAATATTCATCACGGCTGCAATCACTACCAGCGTCAAGAAAGCCTGGTTAAGGATTGCGCCGAAGAATATGAGAAATATTCGGACATCGCGGCCGAGACGGAATCCCCCACCATGACTGACGCGGCGGCGCATGACACCGTCGTATTTGTCTGCTGTATAACTCAACATGAAGGAACCGATAATCGCCAGGAACCCAGTCAATAGGATGAGTCCATGCGTCCTGCCTGCGTACGCGTGCCACATGAGACCAAAAAGGAGGAAAGCGTCGGCATAACGGTCGAGTACCGCATCCAACCATGCGCCGTATTGGCTGCCCTGGAACTTGAGCCTGGCCACTTCGCCATCGCAACCATCGACGACGGAGGCGAACTGGGCCAGAAGACCGCCAAGGAAGAGCGCGGTATAACCGCCAAGTGCGAACAATCCGGCGGCCGTTACGGAGCACAGGAACGAGAACAGAGATATTTGATTGGGGGTGATTCGGTAGTTCAGCAGTCGGCGGGAAATCTTCAGCGACAAGGGGCGGTTGAAGTAACGGGACACCGGGCCATCATTGGGCTTCTCCTGCAGGGCGGCTAAGAGGGTGTTCTCCGCTCGCTCGAAGGCGGCAGAATCATCGAGATCGATCCAATAGCGACCATTAATCTCGACCGCTTTGGCCCGCCCCTCGGCGGCAAGAATCCGCACACCTCCCGACAGAGAACCATCACTGTGCTCCTCCTGGCTTCGCTCTAGTGCATCAAAGAGAGCCGGAGTGCACATGAAAATACCCGTGTCAAAGCCGTTGATGTCTGTCAAGCCTTTACCGATACTAACTATCTTGCCGCTTTCAGTTCTCACCCGGGTGACATCCTCCATGTCGATTAGGGAATTGCCGGTATTCCTATCAATACCAAGGACGATTTCACCATCATCTAAAGGAACTTCCATCAATTCCCGGGCAATAGATGGGTCAAATAGATGGTCCGCCATCAGCAGCAAGAAGGGATCCCGCAGGTATTTCCGTGCTTTAAGTACTGAAAGACCGTTTTCTTTTTCCCAGCCCCCGTTAGCGATGATCGTAATCGGAACCCGGATGCGTCCAGCCAGACCCTCCAGGAAAGCGCGAACTCGCTCTCCCTGATAACCGATGACCACGTAGAAATCATCCGCTCCCGCCTGAAGGGCACAGCGAATAACTCGCTCGATCAAAGGTACTCCCAAGATAAGAGCGAGAGGTTTGCTATCACCCTTCTGCCGAAGCCTAGTACCCTTCCCTGCAGCGATAATGAGACACTTAGTTGCCATGGATGACGAATCACCTTCTCTGAATGAGTTGTTCACCGCAATCCACACAATACTTGCTCTGGTTACGTCTGCGTTTCGCGTGTGCTTCCCCACTGCACTTCTGCGCGGCGATATTCTCATTCACTATCTCGCCACACATTGAACAAAAGCGCACCGTTACGTTTGCATGCCCGTGATTCCAGTTGGGGCAACGTGCCTGGGCTTTCATCCTCATACCCTTCATTCAAGGCGCGGAGCCTTTTAGAAACTCGATGGTCTTGTACGAGGCCGTGATAAACGCCTCGTTTCCTTGAGTGATCTCATACTGCTAATGACGAGCAAATCGGCGTAGCAGAGCCCTGGGGAGAGTTTTGGAGCTGCTCGCAATCCCCATGTGCTAGTTAGCGACAACAACAGTGCACGCAGTGTCATCGCCACTTGCTGATCAGCTTGCGGTCGCTGGCGTATGCTTCTGTGGGCTTCTCATCGACGAGCTGCGCGTCGACGCCCGGAGGGAACTTGCACTGATAGTAGGCGGTCGCCCGCTACTTCTCCTCACCTCCGAAATCCGGAGACTCGACCTCACACGTTATGAACGGTCGCTCCCCGTGCCTGCAGGTGGCTTGCATTTGCACTGTGCCCAGAAAGTCAACCTAGCACAACAGGGGCCCAGATTCAAACCGGGCCCCAAGAAGGGTAGGAACATTTCCACACCCTTTGCGGACGTCTGAGTTCAGGAGAGGCGGACGATGTCTTCCGTCAGCTGGAGAGTATAGGTCCGAGGCTCAACGTCATGATGCAAAAGGCGGAGAAGTTCGGTACACCACGCCGACCGCCTACCGACGCACCGAGATCACCGGCTATCCTCCCAAGCCGTGTACCATAGATCCAGCAGCATCTGACTCGCGCTCGCTAGCCGGGCCGCGGTGAACTCCAGCGCTTCAGCGGAGCCTGCACCGTCGAAGCCACCTGCCTTGTCGATTCTGAACACTTCTTCCACCAGCGCGTGGGACTGCCGCAAGTAGCGCAGGTAGTCGGCGAAAGGATCGGCCAGGTGCGCGGGTGCCCGGACGCGACCGGAGAACGTCGCGGCCCGGATGTTCCGTCGCACGTAGTCACCCTCGAACCTCGCGTGTAGTCCGGGCCCGGCGTAACCAATGGCATTACCCTCGACAAGGTCGGTGCGTCCGCCTTCGCGCGACAACGTCCGGTACTGGCGGAACGCCACCTTCAGGCGCTCGCAGACCTCAATCGTGATATAGGGCTGTAGACCGACATTCTCGGGTAGCAGCTGCTCAGCGGGACGCTCCGCTCCCGCCGCCTCGGCTCGCCGTCTCTCGAGTTCCGCGAAAAATTCGTAGCGACCCCGGGGGGATTCAAACCCCGCGCCCAGCACCTCCAGCTTCACGTAATGATCGGGTTCCTGCGACTGTTTCAGCGTGAACTCGCTCTCCTCGCGCCAGCGGTCCGGCTCTGGACCCAGGTACACCAGGCGCTCGGTCGCGTTACGGAAGAGCTGCGGCATCTCCTCCGGCAGCAGTTCCGCCGCCACCCTGTTCACCAGGATATGGCCCCGAAGGCTTGGATGTTCTGAGCGCATCGGTGGCCATACCAGGCACACCATGGCGCTACATCTCAGAAGTGCCTGCGGCCTCTACCTTTGGCAAGCTTCGCGCTTTGGGGCTTCTGGCGGCGGCCCTCGAGAGCATCTTCGCTCTGCTGCTGGTCGGCATCGTTTGGATTGTCGCTGGATCGATCGTCTCGCCTTTACGGGACCTGGTAGCCGCAGCTGAGCGCATACGTGAAGGCGAGCTGGGGGTCACGGTGCACGTCGATGGAGACGACGAGTTAGGGGATCTGGGTCAAACGTTCAACCAGATGTCCGAGGAGCTCCAGGCTTCCGCTCGGCAGATCCAAGAGTTCCACGACCACGAGATGCGGCGTGCAGCTCAACTGGCGTCCGTCGGCGAACTGGCCTCGGGCATCGCACACGAGGTGAAGAACCCGCTGGTTGGAATCGCCAGCGGCATAGATCTCCTGAATCAACGCCTGAAGAACGACGACGACAGCCGGGAGATCCTGCAGCAGATGGGTGACCTGGTCCACAAGCTGGAGTCCGCCGTAGGAGACCTGTTGAGATACGCCCGTCCAAAGCCGCCCCGCCGCGTGCTGGTGGATCCCGAGACGGTGATCGACCGAGTTATGAGCCTCATCCATCCGCAGGCCGAAAAACAGCGGGGGTGCAGATCTGGAAGCTTTCGGCTGCCGGTCTTCCTCGCATTCTCGTCGATCCCGACCAGCTCACCCAGGCCCTGGTCAACCTCGCGCTCAACGGCATCCAGGCGATGAGCGAGGGAGGCGTTCTGAAGATCCTGGCCACTCAAGAGGATGACGGCTTGCACATTGCGATCAGCGATACCGGGTCGGGGATCCCGGCAGAGCAACTGCAGGAGATATTCCGTCCCTTTTACACCACCAAATACCGGGGCACCGGACTCGGGCTCGCCATCAGTCGCGGCATCGTCGAAAGAAACGGCGGCCGGCTCGAAGTTGAAAGCGAACCGGGACAAGGTTCGACCTTCACCCTGATCATCGAGACAGCAGCGGAGGGGGCGATGACATAGTGAGAATCAAACCGTTGATCGCCGTGGTCGACGATGAACCGCTCTTCAGGACCTGGGTCAGCGAGCATCTGGAAGCTTCAGGTTACGAAGTCAAGCGCTTCCCCACCTGGTGCTCCTCGACTTGCGTTTGCCCGACGTGAACGGCGTTGAGCTGCTGAGTCGGTTCCATGAGATCGACCGAGAGCTTGCCGTTGTGATGGTCACCGCCTACGGAGAGGTCGAGACCGCCGTCCAGGCAGTGAAGGCCGGCGCTTATCACTTCCTAGAGAAACCGCTGGACCCGGATGATCTGCTCATCACGATTGACAAGGCACTGGAGGCGAGGAAGCTCAAACAGCAAATCGCGGCGCTGCGCCGACAGCATCGCTGGCAATTCGCCAACGTCGAGATCGTTGGTCGCTCACCCGCCATGCGAGAGATCGCCGAATCAGTCGAGCGGCTTGCTCGCGCCGATTCCGCCACGGTCTTGCTGTTGGGAGAAAGCGGCACGGGCAAGGACCTGGTGGCGCGCGCGATCCATGCACGCAGCAGTCGTAGAAACCAGCCGTTCCTCGAGATCAACTGTACGGCTCTACCCGAGCACCTGGTGGAGTCGGAACTTTTTGGTCACGAGCGTGGTGCTTTCACTGACGCTTCTGAAAGGAAGAAGGGGCTGGCCGAACTGGCGGATGGAGGCACTTTGTTCCTCGACGAGATCGGCGATGCACCCTTGAGCGTCCAGGCGAAGCTGCTGAGGTTTCTCGAGGACTCGAAGTTTAGTTGACTGGAGGGGTCGCCGACATCGAGGTGGATGTCCGGATCATCGCCTCGACAAATAAGGATCTGAAAAGCGCAATTGCGAACGATCAGTTCCGCCCAGATCTCTACTATCGTCTTAAAGTCGTACCGCTCCTCATACCACCGCTACGTCAGCGGCCCGAAGATATCGCTCCGCTTGCACAGTACTTCATTGAGAAACTAGCCCGTGAGATCAAGCGCGAGCCACCCATGATATCCGAAACGACGATGGTTTACCTCCAAGCCTACTCATGGCCTGGGAACGCGCGTGAGTTCAGAAACGTGCTGGAACGGGCGATCATCTTGGAGGACGCCAGAGAAATCCTCCCCGAGCACTTGCCCAGAGAGATCCTCGACGTTTCCAGCGCGCCCCGATCCAGCGAGCCGGCCGTTGTCCTTCCTCCACACGGCCTGTACCTGGAGGACGTAGAGCTGGACCTGATCAAGCAGTCGCTAACTCGGACAGGGGGAAACGTAAGTCAGGCAGCGAGGCTACTCGGACTGAGCCGTGATACTCTTCGCTACCGGCTGAAGAAGTATCACTTGGAGCCGCGCGCGTTGATCACGCAGTGATCGTGACTCAGCACGCCTGGCTGGTCTAAACCGGATCGGAGCGTCGACCATGTTCCTGGTGGGCGGGCTTGTATGCATCGGCTTGGCCGGACCAGGAAGGTGGGCGCTGAAGGATCACATGCCTCAGAGGGGGAGGGGACAGGTCGACTCTCCGGCGACCGGGAGTTGATCGAGCTTCGTAGCAGACGATTGTCCGGAGTGTTCGCGCCCTAGATTTTGTGAGCGCGGTAATTTATTCCCTGCGTTCCGAATTGCGCAGCGCTGGATTGCTGGGGTGCACCCGCATAAACCTCGGCTCGCCACGTTATCTCGAAGCCCTGGAACTCAGCTGCAGCCACAAAAGCCTCGAGCTCTGTTTCCAACAGAGCGCCTGCGATTCAACCCTTCCACAGATTTACATCGCGTTTGGCATCTTCGGGCACGGCCGCCTGTACGAGGATGTCGGCGATTTGAATGCGGCCGCCGGGCTTCAAGACCCGGTTCATCTCCTTGAAGACGGCGAGCTTGTCGGGGCAGAGGTTCACGACGCCGTTGGAGATGACTACATCCGCCCAGCCGTCTTCCACAGGCAGCTTCTCGGCGTAGCCCTCTCTGAACTCGACCTGGCTCATACCGGATTCGGCCGCCGCACTGCTCGCCTTCTCGCGCATCTCAGCGGTCATGTCCACACCGATCACGTGACCCTCGGGACCGACCAGGCGACCCGCGATCAGGCTGTCGATCCCGGCGCCGGAACCGACATCCACGACCCTGGCGCCACCACCGATCACTCCCAGCGTGAAAGGATTGCCGGTGCCGGCGAAGGATTCCACCGCGCCTTTCGGGAGCGTCGATACCAATGCACCATCGTAGCCCAGCAGCTCCGCCAGCTGATAACCCGTATGAAAGTGGAAGCCCTTGTCGGGATGGTCGGCTACTTCTTTATACTCGTCGCGGATCTCGCGCCGTAAAGCAACGACGTCGACATCGGGGACCGGGGCTAGCTGGCTCATGTTCCCAAACTAAGACGCGGACGCCCTACCGGCCATGCCAAAGCCTCGCTAGTTGCCCAGGGCCAATCTCAGGCCGATGCGCGTCGACCCGTCAATGGGATCGGTATCGAACAGGAGCGGGCGCTCGCCTGGCCCACCTTGGCGGTGGCTCAGACGCACGACGAGCCGCGCCGAGAAAATACCCACCAGTGCACCGATAGCTACATCGCTCGCCCAGTGAGCGTCGTGATAAACGCGCGACCAGGCGACGGCGGTCGCGACGGGATACGCGATGTAAGGCACCGGCCCGCCGAACTCCTCGCTGAGCACGCCGGCTAGCGTGAAGGCGGTTGTCGCATGATTGGAAGGGTAGGAGCGCTTGCTCGCGTCGTCCCGTCCCCCGAAGAGCTTCCAAGCGTACGGGTCGTGGAAGCCGTCGCCGAGCTCGGACGCGCCGCCTTGGACCACGTACGGACGCGAGCGGCCGGCGACACGTTTGAGCCCCCAGGTCACGGCGTTGGAAAGGAGGAGGGACGCAAGGGCGTGGAGACCCACATCCGCTACCCGCTCACTACCAACGATCTTGCCGGTGACGAAGGTGGCGGCCGACGCCTGCAGCCAGAGGGCCGAACGACCGAACTGCTCGGCACCATCAGCGAACGCCCCAGTGGCCCCGTTGCTGAACCCGGTCACCCCCCGCCGGATATCCGCGTCGTAGGAGACCATCACCACGCTGGTGGCGAAAAGCGCCGCGAACAGGGCAGCATCGCTGGAGCCGAAGATGGGCGTGTGAACCGAAGTATCGGGTAGAGCCGCCTCCAGCTGCGCGGCGGGCAGGCCCTGAACGGTCGACGCACACAGTACGGCGATGGCTAGCAGGACCACTCGCGCGCGGAACGCTCCGAATGGACACACGAACGCATAACGCTCCGTCGTCCTTATAGTTGGTGGCACGTGTTCTCCCGGGTACACGTACGGTGGGGCTGGAGGGTGAGGATGCTGCTTTCGCCCGTGCCATGCAATGGCGCAAGCGCCGTGCCCGTGCTGAGAACAGGTGGAGGTGGGCCGAGATCGCGCCACAGCTACAGAACCCGGCTCAGGCGCGCCGCCAGACCTGGCCTGCGGATGGCAATTTCTGCACAATCAGGGCAAAACGGTCTCGCTCCGGGAACAAACAGCTACGAAAGGAAGGCCAGGCTTGTCTACTGAGCTGGGCGGTGGGGCGGACCGCAGACCGCTCTCCTGGTGGGGGCGCGCCGGGTTCCTACTTCTGGGCGTTCACACGTTCATCCTCTTTCTTCCACCCTTCGGGCCCTTCCTCAAAGGCCCGCTGATCTCGTACATAGCCGCCTATACAACCGTTTTTCTGCTTCTAGTCGAGTTCTCCAGGCACGGGCCCAGCCGCGTGACCGCCTGGTCGCGGATGGCGCCGGCGCGCCGGCGGGCGCTCGGCCTAGGGCTCGTCTTCGGCACAATGGCCTTCTGGCTGGCGTTACGGGCCGTGTACCCGGATCTGTTCGCTTCCTTCAACGCCGAACATGGCCTGCTGGAGCCCGCAACCCTCTTCTGTTATTGGGCGGCGGCGATCGTGGTATTCGGATTCGCCCGCCGGCTCCCGAGGCGCGAGCGCGGTCACTGGCAGTTCCTGGGCTCGCTGTATGCGTTGATGGGGCTGGAGGAGATCGATTATTTCGGCATCTTCGGCGGCTTCATCGGCCGCATCGACGGAGTCTATGCCGGCTCACTCCACGACTTGATTCGTCTGGTCACCGAGGGCGTTCTGGGCGGATTGGGAATCGCGGTTGTGGCCGGGGTCTTCTTGATAGTCACCGCGGCGTTGTGGCGCGCCGGGTACGTTCAGCCGCGCGAGCTCATCTCTCTGCTGACGTCGCGTGATATCCTCTGGGTAGTTTTCGCGGCGATGCTCTACGCCGTCGCCGCCGCCGACGACTCTCACCTGTTCGGTTGGCAGGCGAACCCTCCTTACGAGGAGGTACTCGAGCTAGTCGCCGCTGTCTGCCTGGCCGTTTTCGCTCTCCAACGCGTTGTCGGTCGTTCCGCAGCGCGGCCAGCGGACTCGTCCGCGTAACGCGGGCGGCAGGTTCTCAGATCGCATTCATCCTCCCTTCCAGAATAACATCGACCCGCTGTACAACATCCTGAAGATGATAGCGCGTCGCCGTATCCCGCGTCCGGCCAGCTGCGCGCTGCGCCTCGGCCTTTAGCTCGGTCAGCTGACCGCGGATGAAGGATCGGATATCCGATTGACTGACCGTCACCGCAGTCTGCCAGAGAAACGGGCTGTCATTCGTCTCCGGCTCCTCGTACATCAGGAATTCCATCCGCTCCAGGTAGCCGCGCTGCAGGTTGCGCCGATATGTGTCGATGGGCTCGCCTGTCTGAAGCTCGCTCCAGATACCGTCTTTGAGATCACTCAGAAACTCGAGCAAGTGGTAGGCGTTCGCCGGATCGAAAACCTCCGATTCGATGAGTCGCTGCATGCGCCCCGGATCGAGAAGTTGGTTCAGGCGCGTCACCTGCAGGCGCCGCATCCGTTCTACGGCGCCGGCGTGCTCTACGCGCCTGAGGATTTCCGGGTCGTTGAGCCAGTGTGGCGTCTGGAAGATCTGTTCGTTCAGAAACGCCATCGCCTGCTTCTGTTTCGGGCTCGGCACAACCTCGTAGACGACGCCGGCTTGATCGGTGGACTTGATGGTCTCATAGACGCCTCCCACAACGGTCAGCACATGCCCGATGTAGCGGTTCCATTGGGACAAGAGCTCACCGTATAACTCGTCCAGATCGCTATAGTCCTCGCCCGCCGTCGATGTCCACTCGATGAGATTGGGCACGACCCGTTTGAGATTCTGTATCGCGTAGCCGCTCGCCTTCACCGGGTCATCACCCAGGTCCTCCGTTTGGGCACGGGGGTCGACGAGCAAGCCGCCGCGCTGGCGTTCATAACGATAGAGTGGGTCGCCCGCGCGACTCACGATCCAGCGGTTGAGCGTCTCCCTTTCAGCTTCCGGAGTGTCCACGTCGGGGATGACGCGGTAGCCCCAGCTGATGGCGTATCGATCGTAAGGTCCGATCTTGCGGATGAAGCGTTCGACCCCGTCACCCGGCTGCGCGATGTAGTTCTGGCGCGCGTAGTCCATGATGGTGGGAGCGACCCCCATCGCTTCCGTGAACGCCGGAGAGCGCAGGGAATCGACCGGATAGGCGGAGCTGGCGATCATGTTGTGCGGCAGTCCCAACGCATGTCCGATCTCGTGGGCGATGACCGCGCGCATCGCCTCACCGATCAACTCCTCCGGCAGGTCCAGCGAGCGCGCCTTTGGATTGGCGGCGCCGGTCTCGATCAACAGCCGGTTACGGTAGGAGCGCAGGTGGTTGTGATACCAGATGATGTCACTCTCGATGATCTCGCCCGAGCGGGGATCCGCTACGCGTGGACCGACCGCGTTTCGCGTTGTGCTCGCCACCCAACGCACGCTCGAGTGTCGGACGTCCTCCATGCTGAACTCGGGATCTTCATCGGCGGTGGGCGCGTCTCGGGCGATGATGGCGTTCCTGAAACCGGCGGCCTCGAAAGCGACCTGCCAATCCTCGATTCCTTTCTTGACCCAGCGACGCCAGCGATCGGGAGTCGCGGGGTCGATGTAGTAGACGATGGGTTGCAGCGGCTGAACCAGTTCGCCCGCTGCGTAGGCGCGGGGATCCTTGGGTTCCAGTCGCCAGCGCTGGATGTAGGAGCGCGTCGCCGCTTTCTGCTCGTCGAGGCCGAAGTCGATCTGGTCGACCGTGAGGTACCCCACCCGGGGATCCGCCATCCGCGGCCGCATCGGCACTTCTGGCAGCAACACCATCGTCTGGTGCATCTGCATAGAGATGGTCCCCGTGCGTGAGCTCGATGGCGGTTCGGTCGCCTGGAACGTGAGCGTGTGTCTCACATCAACGTTGAGGGGAAAGCTGCGCGCGTACTCGATGAACGTGCGATCCTCGTCCAAGCTGCGCACCTTGAAGCGGTTGCGCTGGCTGACAGAGAGGCCGGAGATAGCAGGCACATCTTTCTCGAATAGATCGGTGACCTCGATTACGACGGCACTGTCGCCCGGATTGATCGTCTTGATATCGAACGACATGATGATTGGAGCGAAGTTATTGCTCTGTACGGAAAGGAAGATCGGTAGGGTGTCGTCGGCCACGCTCTGATAGGAAACAATACGCAGCAACACACTATTGCCCGAGCGCTCCCAGCGCAGAACCTGCTCGGCCACCTTGCTGCCCGCGTTGATGAACGGGCTCAGGTTCGCCGGCGTCTGGGCGATACGGCTGATCAACAACATGTCCCGGCCTAGAAGTGAATCGGGTATCTCGTAGAGGAGCTCGTTGTCCACCCGGTGTACGAGGAACAGACCGCTATCGGAGACGACGCCCGCCGTGATGACCTGGTCGTACGGCTCGAGCTTGGGGGCGCGAGCCGGCCGGGGCGCTCCTAACGTGGCGCCGCCGGCGCAGGCCAGCAATAGAACGGAAAGGAAGGTTGCGACGCAGGAGACGGAGCGCTTCATCAGCGTCCCCGGGGACCTGCGAAGAACCAGATGATCAGACCCAGGACGGGGAGTAATAGGATGAGGGCAGCCCAGAGGACCTTGGCGCCGGTGGACGCTCTGCTTTGGAAGATGTTGACGATCGCCCAGATATCGGCGATCAGGATCGCCAGTCCGATGAGCCCGCTGATGCTACCCATGCAAGTCCCCTCTCGTATCGAGTGGCATACGCTAGTGCGTCGTGATGCCCAGCGTACCTACCAAGACGGAATTGGACGTCACTCCGGTTTCACCGATCTCGTCGAACGCCTGAAAGAGCCAGGCGAAGTTAGGCGTGATGTAGAGGTTGCTGCTGATCCGTAGGTCGAGACCTATGCCGAGCGTCGTACCGAACGCCAGCTCGCTCTCTGTGAAGCTACCGCCGCCCTGGCGCACGACGCCGCTGACAACCCCGAGCCCGACACCGGCCTGGACGTAAAAGCCTCGCGCGTCGATGGGGAACCAAAACGCAGAGAAGGTCGTGTTCGACCGGTAGAGATCCAGGTCGCTGTACTCACGCAACCAGAAGGTCAGGTCGCCGGCCAATAAGAGCTTCTCGCTTACGGTCCCGCCAACCCGGATCGTCCCCGCATATCCACCTAACGTTTCTCCGTCGGTGCCTTCGGAGATGTTCACACCACCCCCCAAACCGACCCCCCACCAGAAACCCCGGTGCTCGTGAGCGCGTTGCCCGAAGGCGAGCGATGTGCTGAGGGCCGTCAAGGCAAGTGCCAGGGCAAGGGGGCTGAGACGGTGCACGGTCATCTCCCGGTGCCGGTGCAGGTGAAGACTTTCATGACTTTGAGCCGGCGGGGAGAGTAGCACGATCGGTCCGGCAGCAGCAAGGCGCCCTTCGCTTCACTGCACCCCCGCACCCCCTACCCTTGAGATTTTGGAGTGGAGTGTCGACGTTTGAGTGATATTCAGGAGGCTATTGTGATACATCTCGAAAAGCTCGGGCCCCACAACGTCGTGCGATTCGACCATGGCAAGGTGAGTGCCCTGGATGAAGAACTGCTCACGGCACTGGCGGACCAGCTGGAGGAAGTCGACCGGATGCCTTACGGCGCCGTCATTCTCACTGGCACAGGCTCCAGCTTCTCCGCCGGAGTCGATCTCTGGCGGCTTCTGGACGGAGGAGCAGAGTACATCAGAAGTTTTCTGCCGGCGCTCGACCGCGCCCTCTCGACTCTCTTCACGCTGCCACGACCGGTGGTGGCGGCAGTGAACGGGCACGCTATCGCCGGCGGGTGCGTCCTCGCCTGCGCCTGCGACTACCGCCTCATGGCGGAAGGTCCAGGAAGGATCGGCGTGGCCGAGTTGCGCGTCGGCGTGCCTTTCCCTGCCCTTGCCCTCGAGACGCTACGGTTCGCAACGGGAGATGTGCGGGCGCAGGAGATGGTCTATCTAGCCGAAGTCTACTCCGCGCAGGAAGCGCGTGAGCTCAATCTGGTGGACGAAGTCGTGCCGCCGGGTCAACTTCTCGAACGGGCGGGCAGCATGGCCGATCGGTTGGCCGCAATCCCAGAAGCTAGCTTCAAGATCTCGAAACTGCAGCTGAGACAGCCGGCGTTGGACCGGGTTGCGAGGCTGGCCGATCTCCACAAGGGTGAGATCGATCGCATCTGGAGCGATGATGAAATACAGGCCTCCATCCGCAGCTTCATGGAGACCGCGGTAGGCAAGAGTGGAGGTTAGCATTTCGTGAAAGGGAAGCGAGCCCCCCTGATGCCGAGGGAGCACGGCGCCTACGCCATGCTGACCTTCCCCGCTCTCACGGCTCTCTTTCTGGGCGAGGTAAGATCCGCCCCGCTACTTCTGGTGGCGGCGACAGTCGCGACCTTCCTCGCCCACGAACAGGTCACGATCCTTACAGGGGGTCGCGGCGGACGAGTCAAGAGCGAACATGGAAAGACGGCCCGCTGGCGTGCTCTACTGCTGGGAGTGCTGGCGAGCGCGCTAGGTATCGCAGGTCTCTGGTTGGGCGGAAGAGGCACCTGGGTCTGGGCGCTCGTGCCGATCTCACTCGCCGCCCTCTGGATTCCGCTCATCCTGCGCCGCCAAGAAAAGACGCTCAGCGGCGAGCTGCTCGTAGCTGTTACACTGGCGGCCACCATGTTGCCGGTGGCAGCCGCAGGAGGAGTCGCTCCGAAGGCCGCTCTGGCGGCAGCGCTGGGATGGGCCGCCGTCTTCATCATCGGAACGCTCACGGTCCACGCGGTCATCACAACCGCGAAGAAGCAGGCCGACTCGCGTACGGTCGTGATGGCAGCGCCTATCATCAGTTCGGCGATCATCGTGGCGGGCCTCTTCATCGCCAGCAGCGGGAAGCTCCCCGCCCTCGCAGCCCTCGCCGCGGTTCCAACCGCGAGCATCGGACTTCTCTTCAGCCTGCTCGAGGTTCATCCGAAGCACTTACGGCGCCTGGGTTGGTCACTGGTGGCCGGCAACGTGGCCGCATTCCTCGCACTCACCGTCGGGCTGTCCTGACCTCGCGCCCTGCGGCATAGAGAGGGGCTCTGGCGCCCCCTGGAGCGGGTAACGGAAGCGGGCGTAGCCTTCCGGTTCGCGGACGAGGAGCAACATCTCGCTGGCCGGTTCCTCGAGACCGACGGCGATGAGCGCTCCGCCATAGCGTTCCTGTATAGTAGGCACTGTTGTGTGACCGACGACGTGAATGGTCCCACCGAAGCGGTCGAGCACGTTCGCCAGCATTGCCTCCAGGGTATCTTCCTTGACGTATCCCCGATACCAAAAAACGCTCGAGTCACCAAAGAAGAACTGAGCGCGACGCGTGACGGCGGCGGAATCGAGAGCTATGGCAGGCGCGGTAGAGTCGGCCCAGATCCTGAAAAGATCTTCGCCGAAGAACGCGATCAACGAGTCGTCGAACGACTCCAGGGTGAAATCCAGATAGGTCTCGCTCACGCCGCCGTGAGCCAGCAGGATGTTATCGATTCGCAGGATCCCAACCTTGGATGCGAGCCATTTCCCCAGAACCGAGAAGCGCGTATCGAACAACGTGGCGTAGTTGGTGCCATAATAGTCGGCGATTAGCTTCTCTTTACCCGCGACATACCTCAGATCGTTGGCCATCACAAGCAGTTCGTGGTTACCGAGAACCGTGTGGACACCACCACCCTCCGCTTCCGCCTGTCTTTCCAGCTCGTAGATGAACCACAGGGTGCGCGTGACATCGATGCCTCGATCGAAGATATCCCCTAGGAACACCAGGTGTCGCCGCCCTCCCATCCACCGCAAAGCCCGGTCGATCAATCCGGCGTTGGAGAGTAGTCGCACCAACGAGTCGAATCGCCCGTGCACGTCGCCTACTATATAGAGACTGTCCACGCCCTCGATCAGCCACGGCTCTCGTGGCCGCTCGGCGGCGTAGAGGTCGAAGGCGGTGATGTGCTGATCGCCAATGTCTACGGAAGATCCATACTGCAGGGTCACCCGACCGGAGAATAGCTTGGGGAACGTCGCCTCATGGAAGAAGGCGAGCGCCGTCTCGAACCCGTAGCGTACTGTATCTTGCACCAACACCCGCAGAAAGCCGGCACCAGCCCGACGCGTGATCCAGTGAACTTCGACCAGGTCCACATCCTCGCTCACCCAGAGACCGTATTCCCCTTCGAAGCGCGCCACGACTTGCTGATGCGCGCCGCTCGGCGTCGGCCTGCCGCTGGTGAGCGGCCCAATCATCGTGGTGATCGCAACCGCGGCTGCCGGCCAGAGAGCCGACCCGACGCTGGAGTTGTAAGCCGAGCCACCATCACTCATCCCGCTCTCGGGGAACCTTGTAACAGATCAGGGGTGGAATATAGCGGCGGCGAGGGCACAAAGCCCACGTCACACGGACCCCCGTCTACTCTGCAACAAGCCAGCAACCTGTCCGAAGCGGGCTTCGCGAGTCGGTCGTTCTGACCGCACCCGGAGCATGAAGCGCGAAGCCCGCTAACCGCCTAGCGGAGTATCCGTTTACAAGACATAGAGTTGCTGCGTCTATCTCGGAATGGGCGATGCGGCATGGCGCTTGCCCATTGAGAGGGCGGTTTGACACGGACCCCGCCCGGTGAAGGACTGAGAGGGAAGAAAGAGATGAGGGACAAGAGAGGCTTTACGCTAATCGAGCTACTGACGGTGGTGGTGATCATCGGCCTGTTGGCGGCGATCGCCATCCCGAAGTTCAGTGGTACCAAAGAGCGCGCGAACCTAGCGGCGATGAAATCGGATCTGCGCAACCTGGCAGCTTCGCAAGAGAACTACTTTGTCGAGAACCTTGCGTATACGACGACCCTGTCGCAGTTGCAGATGAACGTTTCGCAGAACGTCACGGTCACCATACCGGTGGCGAACGCTCAGGGCTTCCGGGGGACAGCGGATCACCCAGGTGTCGCCACCAAGACCTGCGAGATCTACTTCGGCAGCGCCGGCGGGGTTTTGGCAACGGTAGAAGGCATCGTCACCTGCGGCTAACGACCCTCTCGACGGGCGTACGCGGCTGGTCCACCGGCTCGGCGCCCGTCACCCTCATCTCGGTGCGCCCCCCCCGCCCCCTGCGCTGAGGAACACCGCGATCTGTTTCTCAGGTCGCCGCCTCCTGCTCGCGTTTGATCTCGGCCACCAGCTTTGGGTGCATGATCAGAAGGAACCCAGCCATCGCAGCTATCCACAACAGGTTTGAAACGATTACCGACCACCACGGAATCACCTGCATGATCTCCGACCCGACGACCCCGATCAGCATCACGCTGAAGATGAAGCCGCCCAGAAACAGAAAGAAGATGAAGTACCAGACCGAGTGGTGACGCTCGGTGAGAAAGGCCAGCCAGGCCGCAACCAATCCAATCACTACCAGCATCACCAGATGCACTCCGTTGTAAGCCAGGATCGGTCCCGGCTCGAGGAGCACCGCGTTTGGATCGCTGATCCCATAGAACAGGGTCGACCCCAGGGCCGCCGCGGTGTAGAACGGCGACTGCCCCGCAAACAGATTCACCACCACGAAAAAGAGGACCACGGCCGCGTAGCCCAACAGGCCGGCGAACAGGCCCTCGACCGCTACTTCCCTCAGCGTCTCCGGCTTCATCTCTACCCCCTCGAGGCTCCGGTCACCTGACCCGCCTCCTCCCCTCCTCCCCTCCCCCTGCCCCCCTTTTAGCCGCGTCTCTGGTGCGGGTCGCGGTCTTTAGCAAGAGGGCAGCAGGGAGCGTGCCGCCCTGGATGAGCCTGTTCAGGGGAAATCAGCCGCCCGATGGGGACCATTTGCCCCGGCAGATTCGCCCGTTGTCTCGGAACCGGGCACATGATTACCACATGATTCACATGACCGGTTACATGATTGAAGGATGCGATCCTTCGGGCCACCTGTCGCATCTAAGTTCTTGGAGGTCCCAGAAAGGTGAGACGCACCTCGACGTGCCATGGGGCCTGGAACCCATCAAGGTTGGAGGAAAAACAGATGCGATTTGCAATTCGCCTCACCTCGATGCTGGCGCTCGCGCTGGCCCTGGGCGTGGGCGCGTCCGTTGACGCGACGACGACAGCCCCGACCCCGACCCCGACCCGTCCTTTCCGCGCGCTTTCCACCGCCAACATGAGCTCTGAAGCTCAGTCGCACATAGAGATGGGCGATGAGCTGATCTCTCAGCGGAAGTATGGGAAAGCTCGTAAGGAGTACAAAAAGGCGATCGAGGTGGTCCGCTCCGAGGGTGAGTTCCCCAGCGCCGCGCTGTACCGAGTGGCCGCCGCCTATTACTTCGAGGGCCGGTACAAGGGCGCCGCTCGTCAGCTGGACAAGATCGCCGAAGAAGCTAGCGACAACGGCGATATCGTGACCCATGCTTGGGCGCTCGCCGATGCAGCCTGGGTGCTCGGTCAGGCCGGCGCTCGGATCGACGTCGACCGCAGGCTCGAGAAGCTGCGGAAGCTTCTCCGCTCGCCCTACTTGCCGGATGAAGTTCGCGAAGAGGTCACTTCAAAGCGGCTTGGCGACGCCACAACACTGGAGTAAAGAAGACAGAATAGAGAAGAGATTCATAAGTGATGAGTGGTGAGATTCGATCTAACATAGACCTTCGAACTTCACCACTCATCACTCATGAATCTACCGGTCCTTCGATCTTCTCTATTCATCACTCCTGAATCGTCTCTTCGATGCGGCTCCCTCCCACAGGCCAGAGCACGCCCAACGACAGATAGAGAGAGCGGTTCTTGATCTCGCTGACCTCCGTGTTGAACTCGCTGACGTCGGTGAGACCGATGTTGTACATGATATCGGCCAGCAGGTTGACCCGCCCAATATCCAGTTCCACGCCGCCGCCGATCAGGTAGCCAAAATCGGCCCCCTTGGTCCTGGGACCGAGGGTGAGGTCGTCACAATTCGCATCGACGATAGGCGGGTTCGTCCCGTCCGCATCAACTTTGCAGGACGTCTCGATGCTGAGGACGGGACCCGTGAGGATATGGGGAGAGATCTTGCCTGGAATCCTCAGCCCAAACAGCATCGGTATCTCGAAAAAGCTCTCTTTCACCTCGACGTTGCCACCCGTGCCGCCCGTCCCCTTGAAGCCCTTGGACGTCAGCCAGAACCCCGACTGCAGCTCCACAACGCGTGAGATCTTGGCCTGGAATGCTGCGCCGGCGTGGTAGCCCGTCCTTGTCGAAGTGTTATCAACGAAAGATCCCTCAAAACTGGCCGATGAGATGTTCAGGCCGCCCCTGACTCCTATGGCGAGGTCCTGCCCCGAAAGAGCCTGGGGTATTGCCGGGGCCAGAATCAGCCCGAGAATGACTGGCGTCAGCCTCCTCATATTTGTACCTGCTCCCTTTCACTGGCGGCGGCGCGTCCCCACCCTGACGCCTACCTGTTTTCCTATTCGATGAATTGAGCACACCGGCGGTCCAGAGCTTCTCCGAGGCGCTGGCGCGGCGTAAGCTGGCGCGAGAAGGCCCCGGGAGCAATCCCCTGGGATCGCCAGGATTGATATCGTGTCTGAGACCTTCGGTTGCCCCATAAGACGCGCCGAAACGGCGCTGGGTTTCAGAGATCGCGCTGTACGTGACAGGCGAATGATCGAACCGCTATACTTAGTAGGAATGCGATGGCCTGATCCGCCCCAACGATCAGTCGTCAGCAGCAAGCTGCGTACACACCCCAATGCGGGAGGGACGCATGAAAACCGAAAAACTAGTAGTGGCGGTGGTCTTCCTGGTAGTCTGTATGGGCGTTACCAGCATGGAGACGGAGGCTGCCGTAGCACAGGACGCCGTTCTCGAGGTGGAATGGCTCGCTATCGCGAATGCCGAGGCGGTAGAGCATATACGCCTAGGCGACGAAGCCCTGGGGAACAGCCAGTACGGTATGGCGCGTCGCCATTACGAGGAAGCAGCGGAGTTGATTCGGGCCGACGGCGACTTGCCCGCCATGGCGATGCATCGGGAAGCAGCAGCCTTCTATTTCGAGGGCATGAACGCCAGCGCCATCAGCGCTCTCAATCGGCTCGCAGATGAGGCGGCCACGTACGGTGATGTGGTAACGCAGGTGTGGGCTTTGGCCGACGTGGCCTGGGTGCAGGGGAAGGCGGGGAAGAAAATAGACATGGAAAGAACGGTGGAACGCCTGCAGAGGCTGATGAAATCGCCATACATCCCGGACGCGGTACGAGCGGAAGTGATGTCGAAGCGGATGGGTGAGGTGACGACGATGGTACAGCCAGGGACCCAATAGCCGAACGAACGGTCCAGACAGAGACGGCCCCGCGGCGCATCAGCGCCGCGGGGCCGTTTCTGAGGAAAGCCCCTCTGCTACAGCGAGAGATCTATCCTCCCATAGTAGAACGCTCCGTTGGTGCCGAATTGTGTGACGCGGCGACTGAAGATGAAGCGTTCACTGCTACGGTTGCCAGACAGTTCATGCTCGTCCGGCAACGTGTTGAAGATGTTGCTGCCACCGAGGATGAGGCGCGCACCAGGCACGACCTCGAAACCCACTTCGAGATCGAACAGGTGCTTGGCTGCGAAGTTCTCATCGTTGTCGGGGCAGGCGGCGCTTTGATCGGCGTTGCCGCAATCCGGCCGATAAAGCACGCCGCCGAAGTAGTTGTAGCGCCCGGTGAAGGCCCAGCGCTGGACACTCCAGATAGCCTGGAAGATCCCCTTCTCCGTCGGCAGAGCGGTCTCGAGCCGGTTCTTCTCTTCCCGGTTGAAGACGACGCCCTTCACAGCCTCGATATCGCCGCCCGTGAACTTGTCGGCCATCGACTGCGGTACGTTCGTGGCCTTCACCTCGGTGTCGGTGAAGTTCCAGGCCGTAGAGAGGGCCAGCTGGCCAGGGCCGGCAGGAACGGTCCAGGCGAGGACGATATCGATACCCTTCGTCTCCGTATCGACGGCGTTCATGAAGAACTGGGCCTGGCTGACGCCCTGATCCTCGAAAGGCGCGAGAATATCGCCGACCTCGCCGCCGATGTTCGGGTCACCTGCGCTGAAGCGGCTCGACAGTACGACGCGGTCATCGATCTTGATGAAGTACCCGTCCACGGTGATCGACAGGTTTCGCATCGGGCGGGTCGTGATGCCGCCGCTGATGTTCAGCGAGGTCTCGGCATCGAGCCGTGGCACGCCGAACGCCGCGGAGACACCGCTCAGGTTGTTGGCGGTCAGCACCTGGGCCGGCTCCAATGCACCGAGGGAGTCGAATACGAACTGGGTGCTGACGTTGTTGAACCAGATCTGATTGAGCGACGGCGCCCGGAAGCCATTGCTGATCGCGGCCCGCAGAGCGTAGTTGGGGATGAACTCGAACCGCGCCGCCAGCTTACCCGTCACCTGGGTGCCAAAGTCACTGTAATCTTCGTAGCGCACCGTGCCGTCCAGCAGGAGCTGGTCGGTCACTTCGCTTTCGAGACCGACGTAGCCGCCGATGCTGCTGCGTTGTCTGTCCACCTCGTTATCCGGCTGGAAGCCGGGGAACACTTGCGAACCGGCAGCTTTGGGCGAACCGGACGAAGTGGTATCGAAGTCCACGCCCGGGATGTCTCCGCCGTTGCCCAACAAGTATGAGCCCGGCTGCCCCGCGATGATCTCGTAGCGCGTATTGCGGAATTCACCACCCAGCACCACCGACAGCGACTTCAATTTGCCGCCCGTATCGAGTAGCCGGACCGCGTCGATATTCCCGGTCGTCTGTCGCAACTCGAACCCGCCGGCATCGAAACTGATCGGGCTCACAGCCCCCTGCGAAGCGTTGTTCGAGTTTTCGATGTTGAACTTCAGACGGTTCGAGCCCGTCGTCGCGCTGATGTCGAGATCCCAGCCGCTCCTAGCGCCGCGGATACCGAACGTAATAGCATCGTCGTCGATGTTCGTCCGGATCTCGGGCAGAAAACCGTTCGCGAAAAGCTCCGGAACGACTCGCTCTTCCTGGATCGGCTTGCGGAAGAAGCCGGTCGCGAAGCCGGTGCGGTTCGTCAGACCACCGAAGGCGTAGAACTCGCCCGTATCGCCGAGTGGGAACGAGGAATTGAAGAACACCGAGCCCACCGTCGCCTCACCCTGACCGGTCTTCATGCTGAAGTCCTCGCGGGTGAGACCACGCGATGCGATCATCGCGTCGTCGGTGGCTCGATCCGAGTCGAAGACCGAACCTTGAAAGATGCCGGATCGATTGGTGCGCTTGCGCTCCAAGAAATCTCCGGTCACGTTGAAGTAACCGCGCTCGCCCACCTTGAAGCCGAAGTTCGCGCTCACCTTGTACATCTCGCCGTCGAGCTCGGACTCCCTTTGCCCTGCCCCCTCACCCAGCGTCTTGCCCGGATTGAATCCGGCCGATCCGCTCACCAGGATCTTATCGTACTGCTCTTTCAACACGATGTTGATCACGCCCGCGATCGCGTCGGAGCCGTACTGAGCCGAAGCCCCGTCGCGCAGGATCTCGATCCGCTCGATCGCTGCCGGCGGAATCGCGTTGAGATCGATACCGACGGTGCCGCGACCGAACGTACCGTTGACGTTGACCAGCGAGCTGGAATGCCGGCGCTTGCCGTTGATCAGCACCAGCGTCTGGTCCGGACCGAGACCGCGCAAGCTCGCGGGGTTCACGTGGTCCGTTCCGTCGGAGATCGTCTGGTGCGACGCGTTGTACGACGGCGCCAGCGTCCTGAGGATCTGATTCGTTTCCAGCTGCCCAACCCTCTGAATCTCGACAGCCGAGATCACGTCCACTGGAACTGGCGTCTCGAGGGCCGTACGCGCCGTTCTTGAACCCACCGCCACGATCTCATCAATGAGGAGCGCCGAGACTTGAAGCTGGAAATTCACCGTCTGGCTGCCGCCGACCGCCACGGTGATGCGCTCTTCCTCCGTCGCGTAGCCCAGCATGATGACCCGCAGCGTGTACGTGCCGGGCTGGACCTCGATCGAGTACTCACCGTTCTGGTCGGTGAATACGCCCGCCGCCGTACCCACGATCAGCACGGTCGCGCCAGCGATGGGATCGCCGGTATCTCCGTCGGTCGCTCTGCCGGTGACGGTGCCCGTTTGGGCAAGAGCCTGGGCAGGCAAGACGAGGGCCAGTACAACGAAGGCCGCCCATCGTAGCACTGCGAACTGTAACCTGGGAATCATATTGTACCTTCCCGGTTGAGGGTTACTGCAACTAGACTTCCGATGGAACTGGACAGGCTTGCCCGCGAGCAGGGGCCGGGCAGGCTAGCCAGAAACTGTGGCTCCTTTGTCTACTTCTGTATCAGTTTTTACGTTGGCCGATTGCCAATATCGTGGAGCAGCCCGCGTACGTCAACAGCCACCGCCCGGTCCGGGTAGACGAAGACAGGATTGGCTTCGAGCGCCGAAAACTCGGGGTTTTGGAGCACGCAGGTACCGATGCCGAGCAAGATTTCGACGAGACAGTCGATGCAAGCGTTTGGACGTCCGCGATACCCCCTCAACATAGGTGAGATTCTGAGGCCGGCGAGCAGCTCTTCGGCATCGCCCGCGGTGATGGGGAGGACACGCAGGGCGGCATCTTCCAATAATTCGACGGCGAGACCGCCGGCGCCGACGGTGAGCACGGGCCCGAACTGTGGGTCACGCTTGGCGCCGACGATCAACTCGGCGATAGGTGGCGGGAGCATCGGGGCCACCAGAACGCCGCGGAGATCGGCCTCGAACTCGTGCTGTTTCGCGTAGGCCCTCGCCGAGCTCACGACGCGTTCGTATGCGCTCACCGCCTCCTCCGGCGTCGAGACATGGAGAACTACACCACCCGCATCAGTCTTATGGAGTATTGCTGGCGACACAATCTTGATCGCTACCGGCACGCCTGCGGCCCGAACGGCTCCCGCCACTTGATCCGCATCCGTACAAAAGGTTGCGGTGGCTACCTTCACCCCGTAGCGGGCGATCAGCGTTCGTGTCTCGGTTTCCATCAGTGCCGTCCGCCCCTCGGCAGCGGCCGTCACTATCTCCACTGGCGTTTCGCTGCGCGGCTGCGGAACCGAAGGCGAGCGACGTACCGCTCGATCCAAGAACAGGCCCCGGCGGCAAGCGGCATCCAAACAGGCAGCAGCCACTTCGAGTGACTCAATCACCGGTACTCCACACCGACCCAGCCTCTGGAGCGGCTCCGGGCAACTCGGCGCGTACATCGACTGCACGATTAACGGCACTCCGGCGCGCGAAGCGACGGCAGCTATGGCATCAGCCGCCTCGGCTTCCTGGTCCGCCAGCTCAGCGGTGAAGCGAACAGCGTATCCGCCGAAGAGGCCGCTCATGACCACCCCCCCGGTCGCCGGATCCTCTGTAAGGGCCTCGAGCGCCCGCGCGAAAATCCCCGGGTCCTGATCGCCGGCCCCCGCCACATCCACGGGGTTGTCCACGTTGGCCGCCGGGCCGAGGAGAGTCCGTAGCCGCTCTCGCGTCGCCGGGCTCAGCTTCGCCAGCTTGACGCCCAGTTGTGCCAAGGCATCGGCCACCAGCGCGGCGTACCCACCGCCGTCGGACAGTATGACGGCTCCGGCTCCGGTTCGAATCGCCGGCTGTCCAGCCAGCGTCTCGCCGATGGCCAGCAACTCATCGGCTCGCTCGACCTGGTGCACACCGGCGCTCTCGAGCGCCGCGGCAACGACCGCGGTGGATCCCGCGATGGCTCCGGTGTGGGAGAGCGCCGCCGCGCTACCGGTCTGGGAACGCCCGCTCTTCAAAAGGGCGATGGGCTTGTCGGCGCTCACGCGGCGCGCCACCTCGACGAACCGCTCGCCGTCCCGGAAGCCTTCCACGTACATGAGGATGGCCGAAGTATGCTCGGCATCCGCGAGGTACTCGAGATACTCATGAAAGGCGATGTCGGTCTCGTTACCGACGCCCACATAGATCGACACACCCTCAGACCTGGAACATGCCTGGCGCATCAGGGCCAGGCCGACGTTCCCCGATTGGGAGATGATGGCGAGACGCCCTCTGGGGACTCCGCGAACACCTACGAGGTTGAGGCCCAAGAGGGTGTTGAGGACGCCTGACGTATTGGGACCGACGACGCGGATTCCGGTCCGCCTTGCGATGTCGACGACCCGGGTCTCCAGGGCGGCGCCGGCGCCACCCGACTCCCGAAACCCAACTGCCAGGACTACCGCGCCAGGTATCCCCTTAGCCGCACAAGCTTCCAAAACATCCGGAACCGATTCGGCGGGTGTGCAGATGTAGGCAAGATCGGGAGTCCCATCCACTTCAGCGACGGATCGCGCCACCTCGAGTCCCAAGAGCTCGCCAGCGGCTGGATTGACCGGATAGATTTCGCCGCTGTAGCCGGCGTCGAGCAGCGCCCTGACCGCCTGATAGCCGCGCTTGCGCGGGTTGCTCGATGCGCCGACGATCGCGACCGATCGCGGCTCGAAGATACGGCTCAGGGCATGAGGCAAGGCATCATTCTCCGATGAAACGCGGTTCGCGCTTCTCGTTGAACGCTTCGATACCCTCACGCCAATCGTGGGTGTCCATGCACTTGAGCAGCGCGCGCGCCTCGAGGCGCATGGCGGTCTCCGAATCGAGATCGCGGACCCGGTCCAATAGTCGCTTGGCGAAGGCCATCGAGATCGGAGCCTTGCGGCTGAGCTCTTCGCCCAGCTCGAGCGCCAATCGCATCACCTCTTCTTCGGGCGCCGCCCTGTTCGCCAGGCCCATGGCCGCCGCATCCGCTCCCCTGAACATCTCGCCGAGCAGGATGAGTTCCTTCGCCTTCGCCTGCCCAACGCGCTGGGCCAACGTGAACGTCGCCCCGCCGCCGACGAAGGTGCCCAGCCCGATCTCGGGAAGTCGCAGCTTTGCATCCTGCGCGACGATGATGAAATCGCAGGCGAGCGCCATCTCGAGCCCCGCCCCGATGGCGTGGCCGTTGACGGCAGCGATCACCGGCTTCGGAATCGTCTGGATGAGACGGTACACGCGCTGACCCGTTTCCACATAGCGCCTGCGCTCCTCCAACGTCGCCTTTCCCTCCCCGTGCGCCTTCAAGTCGGCCCCCACGCAGAACGCCCGACCCGTACCCGTCACGATGATGCAGCGCACATCTCGATCGTCCACGTGAGCGCGCAGTTCCGACTCCAGTGCCTTGTACAGGGGGAGGCTGACGGCGTTGAGGCGGGCCGGCCGGTTGAGTCGCAGGATAAGGACCCTACCCTGGCGCTCGCTGATGAGCGGCGGTTCGCTGGTTTCCATATGCAGCAAATTAGGCTGTCTCCGATGCCCACCACAACCATGCGTATTAGACGAGGACGACTGCGAAGACGAAGACGGGAAACAGCGCCTCGGCAGCCGCAGTTGCGGGGTCGGCTCAAAGGATTTCTCTTGTCCAACAGCGCCCGAAGAACCCGCAGTGCAGACGATCTTTAACGCGGAGGCCCGCATGTCGAGTATCCTGCAGGAGCTGGTCGAGGAGCTGCGTTCGGGCAGCATCCGAGTCATCGACCTGACCCAGCCGCTGGGACCCGAAACCCCGGTGATCAACCTGCCACCGATCTTCGCTGCTTCCCCGGGCCTCTCGGTGGAGCCGATCTCGCGGTACGACGATAAGGGGCCGGGTTGGTACTGGAACACGATCCGGCTCGGTGAGCACACCGGGACACATTTCGATGCGCCTGTGCACTGGATTACCGGAGCCGATCTTCCGCACAACACTTGCGATACGATCCCGGTCGAGCGCTTCATCGGTCCGGCCTGCGTGATCGATGTCAGCGATGACGCCCGATCGGATCCGGATTTCCTCTTGACGCCGGAGCGGATCGAAGCGTGGGAAGCCGAGCACGAGCGCATTCCGGCCGGTGCCTGGGTGCTGCTTCGCACCGACTGGAGTGCGCGGACCGATCCAGCCGCATTCATGAACGAGGGCGACGATGGACCGCACACTCCAGGCTTCAGCAAGGAGGCATCCCAATTTCTCGCCGGCGAGCGTGAAATTCTGGGCGTGGGAGTGGAGACGATCGGCACGGACGCGGGCCAGGCCGGTGGATTCGACCCGCCCTTTCCGAATCATACGATCATGCACGGCGCCGGGAAGTTCGGTCTGGCGAGCCTCTGTAACCTGGATCGATTGCCGGCGACGGGAGCGATCGTGATCGCCGCGCCGCTCAAGCTCGTTGACGGAAGCGGTAGCCCACTTCGGGTCCTGGCCCTCGCGTCGTCGTCATGAAAGGAAAACATTGCCTGGTGACTGGAGCCAACTCGGGGATCGGTTTCGCCACCGCCGAAGAGTTGGCGAGCCGCGGTGCGGCCGTCGTGATGGTATGCAGGGACAAAGAGCGAGGTGAGGCGGCGAGGGCGAGGATCGCGAAGCGCGTCCCGGAAGCATCCATCGACCTGCTGATCGCCGACCTGTCGTCGCAGGCCGAGATCCGCAGACTCGCCGCCCAGCTGATCGATCGATACGCGCGCCTCGACGTGCTGGTCAACAACGCCGGCGTCTTTCTGGGGAGCCGCCGAGAAACCGCGGATGGTTTGGAAGCGACATTCGCGATCAACCACCTCGCCTATTTCCAGCTCACCAACTTGCTGCTACCTCTACTCAAGGCATCGGCGCCCTCGCGAATCGTCAACGTGAGCTCTAATGCCCACGATGGCGCACGGCTCGATCTCTCGGACCTCAACAGCGCGAGCCGTTACAACGGTATGCGGGCCTACCGCAACTCGAAGCTTGCCAACCTTCTCTTCACCTACGAGCTCGCCAGACGACTCGAGGGATCAGGGGTCACGGCAAACGCGCTGCATCCCGGTGTGGTCGGCACGCGCATCGGCCGCGCCAGCCCGTTGGCCGCGAGACTTTTCTTCATTCTGGCGAAGCCGGTGTTGTTGAGTCCCAGAAAGGGAGCGGCGACGACCCTATATCTGGCCACGTCTCCAGAAGTCGAGGGCATCAGCGGGAAATACTTCATGAAGAGGGCGCCAAGAGAGACGACTCCCGTATCGCACGACCGCGAGCTTGCGGAGGAGCTGTGGAGAATCAGCGAACGACTGACAGGATTGAACGATGAATGATCCAGCGAACCTCACTCATCGACGTGCCTTTCTGAAGCGCGTAGCCGCTGCCGTAGGAGGCATGGGCGTCGCTGATCTGCTCGCCATCGATGAGGCGTTCGGGCGTGAGCTGACAACGCTGCTGGCGCCGGCGCCGGGATCACCCCACTTCGAGGAACTGAGAAGTCGCTATACGTTGGACGAGCGGATCATCTACTTCAACAACGCATCGATCGGTACGATCCCGCGCCTGGTGCAAGAGGCGCGGGCCGTCTATCTGAAACTGTGTGAGACCAACCCCTGGCTCTATATGTGGGGCGGCGAGTGGGAAGAGCCGCGGGAGGCGGTGCGCGAGAAAGCCGGGACTTACCTGGGCTGCAGCGCCGGCGAGGTGGCTTTCACCCACAACACGACGGAAGGCTTCAACGTCCTCGCGCAGGGGCTCGATCTCCGAGCGGGAGATGAAGTGCTGTTCAGCTCGCTCAACCACGATGGGGCTAGCGTCTGCTGGTTTCACAGCGCGGAGAGGCGCGGTTTCAAGGTGAAGCGCTTCGACTTCCCGGTCCTCGAGACACCCCGGCTCAACGAGGACGAGATCATCGATATCTACGACCGCCAGATCACCGCGAACACTCGCCTTCTGGCGCTCCCTCATATCGATAACCTGATCGGGCTCAGACATCCGGTGAAAAAACTGACGGATATGGCACGCAGCCGCGGTGTCGAGTTCATCGCGATCGATGGGGCGCAGGCGGTTGGCATGATCGATGTGGACGTCACCGAGATCGGTGCCGATTTCTATTGCGCCAGCCCGCACAAATGGCTGCAGGCGCCCAAGGGTCTGGGATTGATGCACATCCGCCAGACGACGCAGGAACGCCTGCGGCCGATGTGGGTGACGTGGGGGCAACGACGTTGGGCGGGCACCGTTCGCATCTTCGAGGATTACGGGACCCGGAACTTGCCGGAGCTGCTGGCGTTGGGAGATGCGATCGATTTCCAGATTGCATTGGGCACGGCGGCGAAGCAGGCACGCCACCGAGAGCTATGGCAGCGCTTCCGTGATCGTGCCCGCCTGGCGGACGGCGTTACCTGGCGCTCACCCGAGACCTGGGAACTGTCCGCTTCGCTCTACGCCCTGGAGATCGAGGGTCACGACAGCAAGGAAGTATTCGAGCATATGTTCGGGGAGCACGGCTTCGTCTTTCGCGCTTTCTCGACTCCGGAGCTGAACACCGTCCGCATCTCGCCAAATATTTACGCCACCGATGACGAGGTCGACCGCTTCTTCGGCGCCCTCGCCGGCTTACGGGCCGGCTGAGGCCGAACCTCGCCTTTGCGCGATGCGAGCAGTCGAGTATTTTACAGTAGACCCAACCCACCGCCGCGCGTATTCCCCCCAGGAACATAGCGCCGCACAGAAGGATCCGATG
>SDBV01001293.1_pt1 | contig 37845 bp, 35 predicted proteins | sample 2277081 | NCBI WGS metagenome assembly SDBV01 (sample SAMN10402039, study PRJNA504765) | marine sediment metagenome | isolation source: marine sediment core GS10_PC15, 223 cmbsf | place: Arctic Ocean: Southern Knipovich Ridge | collected 2010 | reverse complement strand
GGCCCGAGGACGATTCGTATAGCGATCGGGGACGAAGATCCGAGCGATCTCATTTCTCATTTTGTGAACGCCGCCCGACTGACTCTCGATCCGGTGATTCCAGGATTCTCCGAGCGCTTCATGCCGGCCGCGGAAGCGGATCAAATGATACGAGACGGTTATCTCGAAGGGCACCGAAAATACGCTGCGGAAATACCACGATTGGCTCAGCAAGAATCGTAAAACCGTAGCACTAGTGCTTTGTCACAGCTTAGTTTTTGGCAAGCTCACTCCGTTCATTGGAACATCTCGAGCGGAACTTTGGCCAGATAAACCGACGTGCGACCTTCGTGGCTAGAATAGTAGGACACCCAAAGTTCGCCATCTTGCAAGAGCATTCCCGGGTACGAAGTATCTCCGCCGCTGGGCAGCGTGACGCGTCGTGTGAAATTGCCGTCCGCTGTCAAGGTACCCAGAATTGTATATCGGACTTTTCCCTTAGGGTCTTCCATCGCCCGGGTGCCCAAGACAATCGTCTTGTCGGGCAGTTGAATCAGATTGGGCCCGCCGAGTGTGAGTTCAAACTTCCGCCATTTCCATTCGGAGAAAGGCGCCTCGCTCGTACCGAGGTTGGTTATCTTCCCGTTACGCATGATGAGCGTCATCGTCCCGTCGTCCAGGAACAACGGCGTCGATTCGCCGGGCACTCCTTCGTGATCGAACGAGGCGACAAGTTCATAGTTCACGCCGTCGGTCGTCTTGACCAGATGGATCGCCCACGGTCGACCTTCGGTGTTCGAGGCCCCTTTCTTCGTGCCAGGTTTGTAGAACGCCTGATAGACGCACCCATAGCCGACGCCCTGGCGCCAAATTACACGCCACAGCCAATCGTTATTCGTGGCGATCTTCGGATCGATTACAACCGGGATGGACGTCGTGACGTTGGTTTGGTCGTCCTCCAGGAACGCCACCCGGGAGAGTCGGCTAACCAATTGACGGTTCTTATAAGTCGAACCGCCCATCACGACCATCAAGCGATCGTCCGGTGTGATAGAAAGCTTTGGATCGCGCAAATCGACGCCTTCCTCTTCGATCAGAGCGACCGATTCCCAATGTTCCCCGTCGTCCGAGACGATCACTCGCGACTTCCCGTCCGCGCCATGCACGTGCCGATCACCCTCGCGAAACGAACAATAGAAACGACCACGCCAACGGATGATGTCCGTGAAAGCGTTGTGAGGCGCCTTGTCCCAAATCTTGGTCGAAGAAACATCTCCCACCTCGGGTTCAGCCGCGCGAGCGGAAACAATAACCGACAGAACGACGAATAGGGACGTCGCCCAGAGCGATAATTTCAGCGCCGGAACATTTTTGGATTTCATAGCCAAGGTCCCCATGGAGGAAGGATTCAAGTGGGAGTTCTAAATCTGTCGCCCCGAACAGGGCCACCTGGACCTGGGCCACGTTGTAGCGGGCCAGCAGCGCCGGGGCGTCCGGGTATCCTTCAAAGGCGGCCAGTCGGTGGAACTCGATCACGTCGGCGAACAGCTCCCGATCGATTTCCCGCCAAGGCCGGCCCAGCCGGGCGGCAATCTGGGCCTTGACCCGGGCTTCCTCGTGGTCGAACAGGCGGTCGGCCCGACGGACCAGCGGATGCTTTTCGGCGGCCAGGCGAAAGACCTCGCGCCGCAGATCGGCCGCTCTGCCACGCGTGTCCCGCTCGTAAGTCGAAGCGTCGTCGAGCAGTTTGCAGAAGGAGTCGATCCGCCGGGCCGGGCAGTCCTCTTCGTCGGCGAAAACGCTCCCCACCGCCCGGTGCAATTCCCGTCGCGTCCGGCCGATGCCTTTTCGATAGACTTCCAACATCCCAGCGGCGTAGTCGAGATACTGCCGGTGATGTTGTTGCGTAAGCCGATCGGGGATGATCCGCCCGGCGTCATATTCGGCGATGGCGAGTTCTCGGGTAAGCATCGCGGTCTTCTCGTCTCCCGGGCGGCCTTCTGAAATGAAGAAACCGCCCGGCCGGGGGGGTTTGTGATACACAACGTTTACGCGTATCCCTTGACTATAGCCGATTCTCGCGGTAGCATGAAGTCGAAGCCATGGTCAGCACACAGCACATCACGACGGCCGAACAACTACTCCAAGCGCCGGGTCTTGGCCGGTGTGAATTGATCCGCGGAGAATTGATTATGATGTCGCCGGCCGGGTTCGAGCATGGCAGAGTGATCCTCCGCGTCGCTGCACCGTTGGCGAATTTCGTCGAGCCACGAGGTTTGGGGGTAACGACGGGCGCGGAAACCGGCTTCCAGATAGGCCGCGATCCCGATACGGTACGCGCCCCGGATGTAGGCTTCGTTTGCGCCGAACGGGTTCCCGCGACGCCGACGGCCGGATTCTTTGACGGCGCTCCGGATCTGGCCGTCGAGGTGCTCTCGCCCAGTGACCGCCACAGTGAAGTTTTGGCCAAGGTGCAAGACTGGCTCGGTGCAGGCTCCCGCATTGTCTGGGTGGTCGATCCGGGCACGCGGACCGTTTCCATCTACCGCAGTCCGGCAGAGGCGGTCGTGTTGAGCACGGCAGATGAACTGACCGGCGACGACCTCTTGCCCGGCTTCCGACTGTCCGTTGCCGAGATCTTCGCCAGGTAACCGAAGATCTCCGGGAATTCCGTAGGTCAGGGCTTGCCCTGACGAAGCGGAGCGATTACATACAACGGAGCATGTACCAATAGGGGGCACTTAACATATTGATGCTCTGAGTGTATGCCTTGATGCATGAGAACTACCATTCGACTTGACGATCAGTTGCTCGCCGAAGCGAAGCAATGGGCCGCACAAACCGGCCGGACCTTGACGGCCGTCATTGAGGATGCCTTGCGGGAAGTGCTTACTCGCAGTCGGAAGCAGGTTGATTCGCAGCGCGTCAAGCTGCCCCGGCACGGCGAAGGAGGCCTGCGGCCGGGGGTCGATCTGGATAATTCGGCCGCGCTGTGGGACTTGATGGACTCGGACCATGCTGCTGATTGACGTCACCCTATCCAAGAGCATCATCGTCGGCGATGGCGGGTTCCCTGGTAGGCGTCGCTGCGGCGGCGTTGGCGGCTGCGGCGCTCTTCGTTGGTTCCGGCGGTGACGATCTCGTAGAGGATCGCCCGGGCGTTACCCGACTTGCGCAGAATCCGGCCCAGACGCTGTTTGGCCTGGCGGCTGGACGCCGTGCCGCCGATCACTACGGCGACCTTGGCCTCGGGCAGATCGACGCCCTCGTCGAGCACCCGGTTGGCCACCAGCGCCGGATAGCGCCCCTGCTCAAGACCCTGGAGGATTTCCAGCCGTTCCTTCTTTCCGCAATGGCTCAACAGACAAGGGATGAGGAACCGCCGGGCGACGTCGCGGGCCATGGCGTTGGAGCCGGCAAACACCAGGCAGGGTTGCGAGGCGTGCAGCCGAAACAGGTCCTCCAGCACCCGCAGCTTGTCTTCCGCCCGATCTTCGATCGCCTTCTTGGCGAAATAGGCCTTCATGGCCCGCCGCGCCTCGGGCGTCTTGCCGGTCTCGGCGCATAGGTCTTCCCAGGTGAATTTTGGGTCGTCCTGGCGGCGTTCGAACATGTAGCGTCGCACCTCTTCGGAGAGCCGGTCGTAGCGCTGCTGCTCCTCGGCGGAAAGGTGTACGGGAATCCGCACCACCTCGTAGTCGGCCAGACTGCGCCCCTTGGCCGCCGAGATCGGCATCTCGTAGACCACGGGCCCGATCAGCCGATCCAGCTCCACGTGACGCCCATCGGAGCGCTCCGGCGTGGCGGTCAGCCCCATCCGCATCGGGGCGGCCGACATGCGGGCCGCATCCTGTCGAACCGGGCCGGGCAGGTGATGGCACTCGTCGAAGATGATCAGGCCGAACCGGTTGCCGAGCTTGTCCATGTGGATGCAGGCGCTGTCGTAGGTAGTCGCCGAGACGGGCCGGACCCGAAATACGTTGTCGCCGATGATGCCCGCATCGTATCCCAGCCCCTCGAGAATCCGGCGATGCCACTGATACATCAGGTCCCGCACCGGCGCCACCACGAGTGTGCTGACGGCGGTCTGGGCCATCAGTTGCAGCGCCACTTCGGTCTTGCCGGTGCCGGTGGGCATCACGATGCAACCCCGGCGCGTGCCGCTGAATGCCGCGACGGCCGCCTGTTGTTCGTCCCGCAGCGGATGGATCTGTACGCGGGGCCAGCGGATCGGTCGCCAGGCGGCCGCCTGATCCTCGATCGGACAATCGCCCTGACGCAGCCGCTGTGCCAAGGCGGCGTAGTCCATCGCGTCACAGCGCCAAGCACTTACCCGCGGATCCCACGCCCAGGCGATCGGGCCGCCCAGCCGCGAGACGCTTTCACGCGACAGCCCTTCCAACAGGAGCGTTCCCCCGGAAAAGGTGAGTCTGGGCGGATTCGCAGGCATCATCGCCTCCGAAGTTTGGCCGCCGCGGCCACGCGGCGTGATCTCCCGGCGTGGCCGCCGAGGCTAAACCGGTAGGGTCCCGTGAACTGGCTAACTCGACTGTCTTGAGTTCTTCTGGAAACTGTAGGGAACGCCCTCTGTGGCGTTCCGAGAAGCGGTGAAAACAGGCCCAATGGCACCTCACTGAACGCCACAGAGGGCGTTCCCTACAGAAGTCCGACAGTAGGGCTGATGAACAACTTATCCTTTGGCCGGACGATTGTCGAGGTCGAAGGTCGTCGCAGCGGGAAAAAGGGGACGGGAACGGGAACCGGAACCCTTTTTTCCCCTGGCCGAAGCCCGTAACTTATACTTGGATAGGATCGCCGTCTTCCGGGCGGCGTCGCAACGACACGGACATACCTCACAAACCATCGATTCGCCGCCATGGGATCAGAATTCTGGGAGTTCGTGGCCCGGGACCCCCGACACCCGGCCACCGGAGCCGCACCGCTGCAAGTGGAAATTCAAAGGTCTGCCGACAAGGTGCCCGCCATGATCGAGGGCGAATTGATCGATCTGTCGCGCCACGGCGTCCGGCTCCGCACCAAAATTCGGCTCTCGCAACAGGAATCGATTACGGTGCGGCTTCGCGACGACAAGGCAGCAGTGGACCTGGCCATCCCGGGCACGGTGCGCTGGCAACGCCCGGAGCAGGACGGCACGTGGTCGCTGGGCTGCGCGCTGGCCAGGCAGGTCGACTGGGAGACCCTCGGCGAGTTGTTCCTGGGCAACGTCCTCGTCATGGACGACCCGGCCGCCGAAACCCTCGAGGCCCGTTCGGACGAAGGCCCGAGTACCTCGTGACGGCTGGCCGGGGTTTCGATGGGTGGCTGGGGCAAAGCGCAGCGGTGCCCCAGCCTGCAAGAGCCTGGGGCTTCGCAAACTCAGCCACCAGCCACCCCCAACAATTCCTCAACAGGCTCGGCCGGGGTTTCAAGCCGGACGGGGCTTTGCAGCCGCCGCCGTTTCGGGTTATCCTGGTGGGTGTCGAGTCTGGCAAGATATGGCCGGCCGCTGATCCGGGGCCTGACTCCCCGCGGAACGCAGTCCGCGGGCGTTTCAGGTGAAGTTGAAAACGCTGCCCCCTGATCCCTGACCCCTAAGTCCCTTGCAAGCAACAACTCAACGCCACCACCGCTTGAGTACTTTGTCAAAAACTTAACGATCTTTGAGGTTAGTAGCATAAAGGAGCAAGCACCCATGCGCCTGACGGTTCTCGTTGCCATGTTGTTGGGGATGGGCTTCTCGTGGGCGAAAGCCGCCGAAGGGCCGTCCGGCTCGGTGCAACCCGGCGAGAAACCGATCGAAGAGGGATTCCTCCGCCTCTTCGACGGCCGGACGCTGGCCGGTTGGCAAGCCGCCAACGGTCCGACCGAAGCATGTTGGAAGGCGGAAGACGGCATGATCGTCTGCACGGGAAAACGCGGGTCGTGGCTGCGAAGCCTCGAGCAGTACGGCGATTTCAACTTGCGGTTGGAGTACAAGCTGAAACCGGGCGGGAATTCGGGCGTGTACGTCCGTGTGCCCAAGGACGGCGACCATCACGGCAAGGACGCCGGCGTCGAGGTTCAGATCCTCGACGACGCCCACCCCCGTTACGCGAAGCTCAAACCCTACCAGTTCTCCGGCAGCGCTTACGCCATCGCCCCCGCGCACCCGCGCGTCAGCCTGCCGGCGGGCCAATGGAACCGAATGGAGATCAACTGCCGCGGCGCGGATTACCGGGTGACGCACAACGGGGTGGTGGTCGTCGACGCCAAGGCCGATGAATTCCCCGCCTTGAAAGACCGCGCGCCACGCGGCTACCTGGGCCTGCAGAACCATCACGAGGAGGTCTGGTTCCGCCATCTTCGCATCGGACCGCCGCAGCCGTGACGGCGCGCGTGTCCGGCGAAGAACGCCGGCGGCGTTGCTTTCCTGAATATCGAATGTCGAACAAGGAATTACGAAGTACGAACGAGGAAAGTTCCCAGGAGACCATAAGATGCGACGTCTAACCATTTCGAGTTGGCTGCTGTTGGCCCATCTTGGGGCGACAAGTACGCTCGGCGCCGAGGGACCGGTGAGGTTCACCACCCATCGCGTGGGCACGTTTCGCAGCGAGGCTTGCGGCGTGGGCGATTTCAACAACGACGGGAAGATCGACATCGTCGCCGGGCCGTATCTCTACCTGGCCCCCGACTTTCGGCCGCGAAAGATCCGCACGCTTGAGGGAGAAGTCGACAACCACGGCAAAGGCTACCACTGGGACTTCATGAACGTGCCGCTGGACGTCGACGGCGACGGCCGGCTCGACGTCGTCTCCTGCTCCTGGCACGGAAAGCTGATCGACTGGTATCGCAACACGCCAGAGCACGGCCGCCCGTGGCCTCGGACCATTGTCGAGCAAAACGGCAACTACGAGCACGGCGACCTTTGGGACATCGATGGCGACGGCAAGCGGGAGGAAATCTTGCCGGGCGTGACCGGCACGGTTTGGTACGAGGTCGGCACCGGTGCGGACGGCCGACGCGGGTTGATCAAGCACGTGATCTCCGAGAAGCAGTTCGATTGGGGCGTGGGTTCGGGCGACGTCAACGGCGACGGGCGTCCCGACGTGCTCCGGCCCGGTGCATGGTTCGAGGCCCCCGACAACCCCCGCACCGGAACGTGGAAGGAACATCCGCTGGCCGTCGGCAGCCAGCAACCGGCCAAGCCGGGACACACGCCGCAGATCTGGGTCTACGACGTCAACGCCGACGGGCTGAACGATATCGTGACCAGTTCGGCCCACAAGTACGGCATCTTCTGGTACCAGCAGATCAAGGGCGGATCGGAACCAAGCTGGAAACAGCACGTGATCGACGACTCGTGGACCCAGGCCCATGCGATCACCTTGGCCGACCTGGACGACGACGGCGACCCGGACCTGGTGACCGGGAAACGGTTCATGGCGCATAACGGAAACGATCCGGGAGGATACGATCCGCTGGGGGTTTATTGGTACGAGTTGAAGCGCGCCGCGGCGCCGACCTGGACGAAACACGTCATCTCCTACGACCAGAGGATCGGAGCCGGAATGAGTATCCCCGTGGTGGATCTCGACGCCGACGGCGACCTGGACGTCGTGGTGACCGGAAAGTGGGGCGGGCCCGTCTGGTTCGAGAACCAGGCAAGACGTTGACGGTAACCGTCATGGAAGGCGACGTGCGACGCGAGCGATTTGAGGTCGACTATTCCACGTTTCCCTATCAGCCCGATTTCTCCCAGCCGGTCCGTATCGGCGTCAATACACACGGAACCGACTGGAGCTTGCGCAAGTTGAAGGTCTACGCCGAGACGCGGGAGATTCCCAAGAGGAAATAGCTGAGAAGATTAGCGCACCTGGACCAAGGCCATGGCCCCGGCGGCCGCCAGGACCTCGTCGAGTTGCGCCAGCAGCGCTTCGACTTGTTCACTTCGCATTCCCAACTCGGCGAAGAGTTGGGCATGAGGGATTCGCGTGGCGCCGACGCCCAACGGCGGAGCACCTTTCAGGTGGCAGAGGAAATCGGCCAGCGCTACCACGCAGACCATGGCGCGGTGCGGGCCGTCGTACCGTTCGGGGGCGTGGTGAAAGGCGATGGCCGTGGTCAGATGGCTCGGCAGGTCCCACCTCGCCGCCACGAACTCGCCCAGCTGCGCATGGTCGAAACCCAGGACCTGCTCCTCGATTTCGCAAATCGGTGTGTCCTCCCCCAGCAAGTCGATCACCCGGCAGAACGGCCGGTGGACGTACTGGTCGATCAGGATCAGCCCCAGATCGTGCAACAGACCGGCCAGGTAGGCCTCTTCGGGCGGGACTTTTCGGCAGGTGCGGGCGATCAGCCGGGCAATCATCCCGCTGCCGACCATGTGATCCCAGAGGCCGCGACGATCGTACGGGCCGTAGCCGGTCGTCTCGCGGAACATCTGCGCCACGTACGCCGTCAACGCCAGATTGCGAACCTCCTTGACACCCAACAGCGTGATCGCTTGCTTAAGATTGCTGACCTTCTCGACCAGCGCGTAATAGGATGAGTTGACCGTCCGCATCAGCCGCATGGCCAAGGCGGGGTCGCTGCGGACCGCCTCGAGCAGCTCGTTGGCCCCGGTCTCGGGATCGGCGGCCAATTCCATGATCTGCAGGGCAACTTGCGGCAGCGAGGAAACCTCGCTAATCCGGGTAAACAACCGTTGGATCAAGGCCGCAGGAAGCCGGTTTCGGGGATCTTCCGTCATGGGAGGATTCGACATGCGGGTGGACAGTTACCCCTACCCCTTCTACCGCTTCGTAATGGGAGACGACACCGACTCGGCTGACACCGCCGTCAGGACATCGCCCCTTGCTAAGATAGGTTACCTGCCCCCATGTGCACGTCGCGTCAAAATGTGAGGATCGGGAGATTACGAGAAGTATTCCGAAAGGGTCGTGGTTTCCCTTCACCAATCACACCGAGTTTGCCGAAAGTAGCGGATATAGGGATAGGCTACGGTGAGGGTATGTAGTCAGACGGCACGGCGGGCCCGGCCCCGACGACTGCAAAAGGGCGGAACTCGTGACGCAGTCCCTGCATTTCTCCCATATCTCCACAATGGATACCGGCGGTTCTTTTCAAGCACGGCCAATGGACTATCCCAACCACTTAGCCAGTCCTCTGCCGGAAAAGAATACCGTTGCCCGTGCGCGCTGGTTGCTCTCGGGTCTGGTCCTGATATGCCTGGTTCCGCGGGCGTTGATGGCGCTGAAAATCACGGCCGTCTGTCCCGACGGCGCCCTTTTTATCCAGTTCGCCCGCGAACTCAGTCAGAGCGATCTCCAGGGCGGACTGTCGGAGATGCGTTTGAACACTTTCCCGATGCTGCTGATGGTGCTGCACCGCTTGGGACTGGATTGGGAGCTGGCGGGCAAATGGTGGGGAGTGGCTATTTCCAGCCTGGTCGTGTTGCCGCTGTTCGGCTGGGCACGGCGGCAGTTCGACGACCGTGTCGCTCTGCTGGCGTGCGTCCTCTACGCGGTCCATGCGAACCTGATCGAATGGAGCCCCGAAGTAATCCGGGGACCGACGTTCTGGTTCCTGTTCATGCTGTCGCTGTACCTGTTGTGGCGGGCGATGATCGAGGTTCGTCTGGGGATCTTCGTAGCCGCCGGGCTGACGATCACGCTGGCCGCCCTGACCCGAATCGAAGGTCTGTTCTTGTTGATGCCGCTGGTCTGCTGGTCCGTCTCCCGGTGGCGGGCTCTTACCGAGTCCCGCGGGCGGCTGGTGCTGGGGGCCGTTTTGTGCGTGACCGTTGCTCCTGCCCTGTTGCTGCTGATCAACGTGACCTGGTTGCGGGACCACCCACACTGGGAATTCTCCCGGCTGAAGCCCTTGGTCTTGGTGGGCCATTGGTTCCAGTCGCTGGTCGCCACGGCGTTCGGCGCCGGCGGTTCGGCGGCGATCTCCGAAGGACGGCTGTCGTCGGCCGAGATGCTGTGGACGTACGTCTACACGCTGTACCGCGGGCTGACGGCGGTATTCGCCCTGCTGTTGTTCGGCGGGCTTTGGCAAGGCCGGCGGATCTGGCGGCGGCCGGACCATCACCCGATCTCGTATGTTACGCTGGCCGTGATGGTGGGGATCTGGATTCATTTGTCGTGTACCGGCGCAGCCAGCTATCGCTATCCGCTGCCGCTGGTCTTGATGGGTAGCCGATTTGCCGCCCTGGGGCTTTTGGGACTAAGCGCGTGGACCTTGGGGCTGGCCGAACGACTTCAGTGGGGCGCCGGACTGCGGAGCGCGGCGGTCGCTGCGCCGCTGGCGATCGTGTGCGTGATCGGGCTGGCCGACGCCCTGAGCAGCGACTGCGAGACTCAGCACCAGAGGTTGCGTTTGGGGCGTTGGCTCGCCGAAGAGTTTGGTCCGGCGCCCTCGCTGATCGGTCCGGAAGGCCTCGGAAGGACCGCCGGCCATTACGCCCAAGGGCGCTTCGAGGCGTTCAACTACGGCGTCGGCGACGACGCGCTGATCGCCTTGGCCGGGCAGTTCAAGCCGGATTTGATCCTGCTGACGCCGGGGCGGCTTTTGCCAAAGGCCGGCCGCGGCAAGGTTCTGACCGGTCGCATGAGACGCTTGGGGTTTGAACAAGTCGACCCGTCGCGAGTACCCTCGGGACGGGAGGACGTGTTCGTATTTGCTCACCGCCGCACGGTTGCCCCATCAGGCGGCGGGCGACTGGCGCGGAGTTCGAGCGGAAAGGCGCGTTGAACCGGATGCTGCAAGGGGTATGGACATGATTTCGTGGATCGTAACGTTTGTGGTTGCCATGGCCGCGTCGCTGTGTTTGACGGCGTTGGTGCGGACGGCGGCGCGTCGGTGGCGGATCGTCGACCATCCCGACGGCCGGCGCAAACTGCACTCCGGGCCCGTGCCGCTGTGGGGCGGGATCGCCGTCTATTTGGCAGTCGTGCTGGGGCTGGTAACGGCCGTCTACGGCCCGTTCGGCGCCGGCCAGCAGCAAGTCGAATTCGCCACCACCTTGATCATCACCGCGGGAATCGTTTGCCTCTTCGGCAGCGTGGACGATTGCTGGGGCCTCGGTTCCCGGCTGAAACTGCTGCTGCAAATCGGCGCCGTGTTGCCGATTGTGGCGTTGGGCTGCTCGGTGGACCGCATCGCGGCGTTCGGCCATCCGATCGAACTGGGATGGCTTGGCCCGCCGTTGACCGTGCTCTGGCTGGTGGCCTGCATCAACGCGCTGAATCTTCTCGACGGCATGGATGGGCTGGCTTCCACGGTGGGCCTGGTGACGGCCGTGATGATGGCGATCATCGCCGCCAGCGGGGGACACGTTCACGTGGCGGTGACGGCGGTCGTGCTGGCCGGCGCGCTGGCCGGATTCCTGGTCTACAACCTCCCTCCGGCGAGCATTTTCCTGGGCGACTCCGGCAGCATGGTGATCGGGTTAATCGTCGGCGTGCTGGGCATCCAGGGGGCGTTGAAGACCTCGGCGACCCTGGCGATTACCGTTCCCGCCGTGATCATGTGCCTGCCGATGTTCGACATGCTGCTGGCCGTGGTCCGCCGCAAGCTGACCGGCGAGCGGTTCGACGCGGCCGACCGGCAACACGTGCACCACCGGCTGTTGGATCGCGGTCTGAATCCGTGGCAGGTGTTGTGTGTGATCGGCGCCTTCTGTCTGATTACCGGGGCCGCCGCCGTAGTGGCGAGTTTCATCCATTTCGACGCGTTGGCCTGGATCACCGCCTTGGCCCTGATCGTGTTGGCCGTCCGCATGGAGCTTTTCGGCCACCACGAGTTGGCCCTGGTGAAGCGGGCCGTGGCCTGCCGCCTGGCCGACGTGGCCAGTCGCCTCGGCGCGCCCCCTTCACGGCTATCCCATTGGGACGCCGCCAAACTGGCGGACCTGCCCTTTGTCGAGACTTGGCAAACGCTGATCGACGAAGTGAAGACCCGCAGCGTGCGCCGGTTGGAGTTGATCCTCTCATGCGAGGGCGAGCATCCCCGGCGTCACCACTGGGTCAGCGACGCCTCTTGCGCCGGCGACGTCGACACGCAAGGCCGCTGGTCGATCGCCATGGCTTTTCATAACCGCCGGCAACAGGTGTGTGAACTTCGGGCCACCGGCACCGGCGGCACGGATTCCCAGATTCCGGATACCGAAGGATTGAACGGCGTGTTGACGGCGTTCGCGGCTCATTTCGCCAATCACGCGGAGCAGATACCCGGCCGGGCTCCGCTGGGCGAGGCGGCGACACGCTCCCCGCACGGTCGGCGGCCGCAGGCCAAGACGGCCTGAACTCCAGGGGTGAGGCAAGCTGTTGGTGCAGCAAAGAAACGGCATTTTTAGAGGAACGACCATGCAAGGATTCACCGGTGCGTCAGCTATTGCGGGCAGGTTTCCCAATGTCGACGTTCCTGACGTCGATATCGGGGTTATCTACACGCATGAACGCACGCTGATGCCTCGGCTGCTTTCCACGCTCAACGTGGCGTCGGAGGGAGTACACAGGCGGCTTGTCCTGGTCGACAACGATTCGGCCGACGGCGTCGAACCATGGACGAACTACTTCGCCGATACGAAGGTCGTTCGCAACACGCAGCGTCTTCCTTACTCTGCCAATCTGAATCGCATTCTGCGTGCTTCTCGAGCGCCGCTGGTGCTGCTGTTGAATACGGACATGTTTTTCGATCCGCACGAGGCGTGCGTCTCGAAGATGGTCAACTTCATGCGCAGCAGGCCCGATTGCGGCATCGCCGGGTGCCGCTTGTACCAGGAGAACGGCCGGCACGCTCCCTCCGCCCGGCGCTTCCAGACGATCTCCACGATCTTGGCGCGACGATTCGGCCTGGGATCCCTGATGCAACGCACGCTGGACAACTACTTCTACCGGGAACGTTCCATCCGGGAAACGTGGGAGTGCGATTGGCTCTCGGGATGCTTCATGATGGTTCGACGAGACGCCGTCGAGGAGGTGGGATTGTTTGACGTGGGGTTCGGCAAGTACTTCGAAGACGTGGATATGTGTCTGCGGATGTCCAGAATGGGCTGGCAGGTGATGTATCACGGCGCCACGCATTGCTATCACCTGGGGCAACGCGCCAGTACGAAAGTCCTTTCCCCCGACGCCCGCAAGCACGCCCGAGCCTATCTTCGCTGGCTGTTGAAATGGGGGTTCGCTCCCGATCGGGACCACCACCCCGGACTACAGCAAACGGCACGACGGCAGAGGTTGCAACAGCAGCGGCTGCAACAGCAGAACCGCAAAGCAGCCTAGGCAAGTAGGTCAGGGCTCGCCCTGACAATTTCCGCAACGACGGCGTTGGTTTCGTCAGGGCGAGCCCTGACCTACCAGCGATTGGCGCCGAGCAGGCGGGCGTAGAACACCAGCCGCCGCAAGAGGCCGGTTTGGGGAATGCCCAGCCGGTGCATCCGGTGGATGCGGCCCAACACGCCTTTGGAGGTCTGGAACAAACGACCATACCGGTCGAGTAGTTTCACCGTTTCTGTGCGGCAAGGGAAATCGCGTTGCTGCAATCGACGGCGCAGGACCTCGACTTGCTCGACGTGTCGAGCGAAATTCACCATCCCTCGCTGCCAGCGCTGCTTCCAATCCGACCGCAGCGGGTTCAGCGGTGTCCACCAGGCCCTGGCCCCGACCACGTTGGCGCCGTGCTGGCGATAGCGGACGGTCGGCTCGTCGAGAAACACCAGTCGACCGGCCGCCGCGGCGCAAAGGGCGATCCACCAGTCGTGCATCGGCGCCGAGGACGGAAACGGGAGCACCAACTCCAACAACGGACGATTCATCAGCAAACAACAGCCCGGCACAAAGTTATGCGCCAGCAAGGTGTTCAACGGGCGGCGATCATCCCAGCAAAAATGGGCGTGGCGGAAAAAGGAGCGATGGATCGTTTTCAGTCGGGCGTCGACCACTTCGAGATCCGAGTAGACCAACAGCGGCGTTGGCCGCCCGGCGGCCGCTTCGGCCCGGCGGATCAAATCCAACTGCTGGCGAATCTTCTGAGGCAGCCAGACGTCGTCTTGATCGGCCAGGAAAACGTACTCTGCCGCCAGGTCGGCGGCCCGCTGCAGCAGCAGGGCGTAGTTTTTCGTCGGTCCGCATCGCTTCGAGTCGTCGCCCAGGACCAGGAAGCGTTTTTCTTCGGCGGCCAGCCGGTGGAGCATGCCGGCCGTGGCGTCGCGGGAGGCGTCGTCGCGCACCAGCATGCGCCAATCGGCATACGATTGTCGGCGAAGGCTCTCGGCAAACTCGGCCAGATACCGTGCGCCGTTGTAGGTGCCGAGGGTGACAAAAACCGACGGCGAAGCAGGCTGCAAGCCAGGACCCGGCATGGCGGTCACTTCGTACCCCATCGAATAAGCAGGATGGATCGAGGCACCAGGCCCACGCCAATGTAATCCAACACGGCATCTCCCATCGGATGCACCATTATTGGTTCTTCAGGAGTTTTCGCGGCTCCATTTCGGCTCCATCGAAGCTGACCGTACGCAGCAGTACGGGTTCCTCTTCTCTGATTCCACGTCTTCTGAGCATCGTGAACAGAGAAGAGGAACCCGTACCTTTCCGGCAAGTGAATCCGCTGTCTCGCCGGGCAGCCACGAAATTGCCTGAAGAACGCCATTATTCATCTACCGACGATGGCGACAAGATCAATTGCGGCCAGTCCTCAAAGGGACCTCGGGATCGCTATGCCGCCCATCCCGCCGTGCTTTCCAACTCCTGTTGGCAGATGGGCTCGCATCAGGTTATACTGCTCGCTGTCTTGCCGGTCGGACGATTTCAGACGTTCGTAGCCGGGGATCCCTCGAGTTGGACATCCCAGATAAGCCGTCAACGTCATGCAAACCATTCTCGTCACCGGCGGGGCCGGATTCATCGGGAGCAATTTCGTTCGGCAATGGATCGCCGAAGAGAAGACCCCCTTGGTGAATCTCGACAAACTGACCTACGCCGGCAACCTCGACTCCTTGGACGATCTGGCCGATGATCCGCTCTATGCGTTCGTCCAGGGCGACATCGGCGATCCGTTGCTGATCGGCCGGCTGCTGGAAGAGCACCGTCCCCGGGCGGTGGTCAATTTTGCCGCCGAGTCCCACGTGGACCGCTCGATCGACGGGCCGGCCGTCTTTGTGGACACCAATGTGGTGGGAACGTTCCACCTGCTGGAGTGCATCCGATCTTACTGGAACGATTTGCCCGAGGACCAGCAGTCGCGGTTCCGATTGCTGCACGTGTCGACCGACGAGGTCTACGGATCGTTGGGACCGACGGGAAAATTCACCGAGCAGACGCCCTACGCCCCCAACTCACCCTATTCGGCCTCCAAGGCGGCCAGCGACCACTTCGTCCGGGCGTATCATCACACCTACGGCCTACCGGTGCTGATCACCAACTGCTCGAACAACTACGGGCCGTACCAGTTTCCCGAAAAGCTGATCCCGCTGATGATCCTCAACGCCGTTGAGGGCAATCCGCTGCCGATTTACGGCGACGGGCAGCAAGTACGCGATTGGCTTTACGTGGACGACCACTGCCGGGCAATCCGCCTGGTGTTGGCCGCCGCGGCGCCCGGCGAGGTCTACAACATCGGCGGCGACTGCGAACGGGCGAACCTGGACGCGGTCCGGACGATCTGCCAACTCGTCGACCGGCTGCGACCCGGCCTGCCGCACGCGCCCTGCTCGTCGCTGATCACATTCGTGACCGACCGGCCGGGACACGATCGCCGCTACGCCATCGATTCGAGCAAGATTCAAAGCCGCCTGGGCTGGAAACCGCAAGAAGATTTCGAGTCGGGGCTTCAGCGAACCGTACGATGGTACCTCGATAACTCGGCCTGGGTTCAACGGATCACCAGCGGAACCTACCGCCGCCAGCGGCTCGGATTGACCCCGGCCCGATGATCTCTGCGGAAGCGCACCATGGATACGACGTTGCACTGCAAGAAAGGCATCCTCCTGGCCGGCGGGGCGGGCACCCGGTTGCACCCGGTGACCCAGGCCATGAGCAAGCAACTGCTGGCCGTCTACGACAAACCGATGATCTACTACCCGCTGTCCACGCTCATGCTGGCCGGCATCCGCGATATCCTGCTGATCTCCACGCCCGAGGACATCGGCTCCTTCGAGCGGCTGCTGGGCGACGGCAGCCAGGTGGGTATCTCGCTGCGCTACGCCGTGCAACCGAAACCGGAAGGACTCGCCCAGGCGTTTCTCATCGGGCGCGAGTTCATCGGCCGGGACCAGGTGGCCTTGGTGCTGGGCGACAACATCTTCTACGGCCAGAGTTTCCAAAAGATGCTTCAGCAGGCCGCCGCCCGGCGGGAGGGGGCGACCGTCTTCGGCTATGCGGTCAAAGACCCCCAGCGCTATGGCGTGGTGGAAATGAACGGCGAGGGAACGGCCGTATCGCTCGAAGAAAAACCGTCCCAGCCGAAGTCCAGTTACGCCGTCACCGGCCTCTACTTCTACGACAACCAGGTGGTCGACATCGCCGCCGGCGTACGGCCGTCCGCCCGCGGCGAACTGGAAATCACCGACGTGAACCGGGCGTACATGCGGCAGGGCCGGTTGCAGGTGGAAATCCTCGGACGCGGCTTCGCCTGGCTCGACACCGGCACCCACCAGTCGCTGCTGCAGGCCGCCAACTTCGTCGAGATGATCGAGCAACGCCAGGGTCTGAAAATCGCCTGTATCGAAGAGGTTGCCTGGAACAAGGGATTCATCACCACCGAACAACTCCAAGCGTTGGCCAAGGCCCAGAAAAACAGCTACGGCCAGTATCTTTTCGACCTGTTGGCCAGGCCGGGGGGCCCTGTTTGATTTGGGGAAACGTTTGATTTGGGGAAATCGCGCGGTAGCACGCCGCGACCGCCCCTTCCGCCAGATGGTTCGGGAGTCGCCATGTTTCGCGAAGGATCCATCCAAGACGTCGTGTTCCAACCGCTGAAGCGTTTCGAGGACGCCCGCGGGTGGCTGATCGAGCTGTACCGCGAGGACGAGCTTCAGCCGGCCGATTATCCCTGCATGGCGTACATCAGCCAGACGCTCCCCGGCGTTGCCCGCGGCCCCCACGAACATCGCGAGCAATCCGACGTCTTCGCCTTCGTCGGACCGGGCGATTTCAAGCTCTACCTGTGGGACGTCCGTCCGGGATCGCCTACGCAAAACGTCAGGCAGACACTGGTGGCGGGCGAGTCGAACCTTCAGGCGGTAATCGTCCCGCCGGGGGTGGTCCACGCCTACAAGAACATCGGCCGGTTGCCGGGCCTGGTGTTCAATTGCCCCAACCGCCTCTACGCCGGCGAAGGCCGCCGGGAACCGGTCGACGAAATCCGCCACGAGGACCTCGCCGACAGTCCCTACGTGCTCGATTGACGGGCCATAGCCCTTATAGTAGCCATCTCGCGGAGCGAGATGGCTACATTGAGGTCGGCTACATTGAGGTCGGTTGCGCCGCGATCTGGAGAACCGAAAAACCCACTGGAGTTGACAGTCCATGACCCACCGCAGCGTCAAGCTGGCCCTGGGGCAGATCCTGGTCGAGGGCGGGCTCGTTCACGATAACCTGCGGCGCGCCGTCGAGATGGTGCGGCGGGCCGCCGAAGAGAGTTGCCGGATCGTGGTCTTGCCGGAATCTCTCGATCTGGGCTGGACCCACCCCAGCGCCCGACAACTCGCGCAGCCCATCCCCGGCCGGACCAGCGACTTGCTCTGCCGGGCCGCCGTCGAAGGCGAAGTCTATGTCGTGGCCGGGCTCACCGAACGGGCCCGACAGCACCTCTTCAACGCCGCCGTGTTGATCGCCCCCGACGGGGAAATCCTTTTGAAGCACCGCAAGATCAACATCCTCGACATCGCCCAAGACCTCTACGCTATCGGCGATCGGCTGTCGGTGGTCCAAACCCCGCTCGGTACGATCGGCGTGAACATTTGCGCCGACAACTTTCCCGACTCGCTGTGCTTGGGCCACGCCATGGCCCGGATGGGCGCCCGGATGTTGCTCTCGCCGTCGGCGTGGGCGGTGCCGGCCGACCACGATCAAGTGGCCCAGCCGTACGGCGATCTGTGGAAAGGCTCGTACCGCACGCTGGCCAGCCTCTACGAGATGCCCGTGGTCGGCGTGAGCAACGTGGGTCGGCTGACGGAGGGGCCGTGGCGAGGTCGCAAATGCATCGGCTGTTCCCTGGCCGTAGGCGGCGCCGGACAGATCCTCGCCGAGGCCCCCTACGGCGAGGACGCCGAAAGTCTCACGGTGGTCGATCTCGCGTTGACTCGATGCGGCAGCTTATAGTAGCCATCTCGCTGAAGCTTCATCTCGCGGAGCGAGATGGCTACATTGGCTGCGGCTGCGCCGCGATGTACTGCTGATGGTCAAGATCGTGAAAGACTTCACAAAGGTTTCAGCCAAGTGGTCGTAAGTCGTTGCTGACAATCAGTTTGGGTTAGGTTATTAGGAGGTTAGGTTGTTAGGGTTGCGAGAACAAACCTAATCCCTAATCCCCTAACCTCCTAATCCCCTTTGGTTGCTGCTACCGGCCGCGACATGCTATATTCCTGGTCATTACCCCTGGCTCGCCCTATCCATCCGAGGAGGTTGATACGATGCGCTTCCGTCGCAGCCTGTCCACTATGCGGGAGTCCCGTTTTTTCGCCTGGCCGGTTTGTTTCGTGTTGCTCGGCGGCGGCACGCCGGCCGCGGGGCTTGCCCGAGCCGGCACTGTGACCATCAAGGTGCTTGACCAGGCCGCCCGACCGCTGCCTTGCCGAATCCACTTGAAGGACAAGGACGGCCAACCGCAACGGGCCGGAGAACTGCCGTTCTTTCGCGACCATTTCTCCTGCCCGGGCATGGCCTCACTGGAGTTGCCGGCCGGTAGCTACCGGTACGAAATCGAGCGGGGCCCCGAGTACGAGCAGCAGAGCGGCACCATCGAGGCAGCGGAGTCCGAGGTCAAAGTCTACTCGATCCGCCTGAAACGTATCGCCGACCTGGCCGCCGAAGGATGGTACTCGGGCGACTTGCACGTCCATCGGCCGGTGGAGGACATCGAACTGCTGATGCGGGCCGAGGATCTTCACGTCGCCCCGGTGATCACCTGGTGGAACAACCGAAACCTCTGGCTAGCCAAAGACCTTCCAGACGATCCGCTGGTGAAGTTCGACGGCAACCGCTATTACCACGTGATGGCGGGCGAAGACGAGCGGGAAGGCGGGGCGCTGATGTACTTCAACCGCGACCGCCCGCTGCCGATCGCCGGCTCCGGCCGCGAGCACCCCTCGCCGATGCGGTTCGTCGAGATGGCCCGAAAGGAGAAGGGCGTCTGGATCGACGTCGAAAAGCCGTTCTGGTGGGACGTGCCGGTATGGCTGTCCAGTGGGCAGGTCGATTCGATCGGCCTGGCGAACAACCACATGTACCGCAGCGGGATGTACGCCAACGAAGCCTGGGGCCGGCCCCGCGACGCGAAGCGCCTGCCGCCGCCGCGAGGCAACGGCTTCTGGACGCAGGAGATCTACTACCACTTGCTCAACTGCGGTCTGCGCGTCCCGCCTTCGGCCGGCAGTGCCTCGGGGGTCTTGCCGAATCCGCTGGGATACAACCGCGTGTACGTGCAGGTGGGCGAGGACTTCACCTACCAGAGGTGGTGGGACGGTCTGAAGGCCGGCCGCTCGTTCGTGACCAACGGACCACTGCTGCTTTGCCAAGCCAGCGGTCACCTCCCCGGTCACGTCTTTTCCGCCAAGCAGGGCGAGCAGATCAAGATCGAGCTGCGCGTGTCGCTGATCTCGCGTGACGACGTTCCCGCCGTGGAAATCATCAAGAACGGCCAAGTCGAACGGGCCGTTTCGCCCGACAAGCTCAGCGAGACGGGCAGCCTGGGCCCCTTGGTTTTCTCGCAGAGCGGCTGGTTCCTGGTCCGGGCGATCACCGACAACCGGCAGACGTTCCGGTTCGCCTCCACGGCGCCCTACTACGTCGAGATCGGCCCGTCGAAACGGCGCGTCAGCAAGCGGTCGGCCCGATTCTTCCTCGATTGGGTCAAACAGCGGTCCGGGCGCGTCCCCTCGAAACTTGGCGACCTGGAGAAACTTCAGCAGGTGTTGGCGTATCATCAACGGGCAGGAGAATTCTGGGAAAGGATGGTGGCCCGGGCCAATGCCGAGTAGAGTCAATCCCCCCCAGTCGGGCCCCTGACCCAAACCGCGGGTGACTGTTACAATGGCCGACTTCACTACGACGGACGTCCGCCAAGGGAAGTCATGAAACCGCTGAAGAACGTGGCTATTGTCGGCGTAGGGCTGATCGGCGGCTCGATCGGCTTGGCGCTGCAAGCGCGTAAACTGGCCGAAAAAGTCGTCGGCGTGGGACGCCGGCAGGTCAGTTTGCGAATCGCCCGACGCGTCGGGGCCGTAACCAATGCCACCATCGACGTGGCCAAAGGCGTCGCCGAGGCCGAGCTGGTGATCGTCTGCACGCCCGTCGGCCGGATCGTCGAGGACATCCGAAGAGTCGCCGAGCGTTGCCCCACAGGGACGCTGATCACCGACGTCGGCAGCACGAAACAGACGATTGTCGAGGCCCTGGACGACGGCCTGCCGCGCGATTGTCGCTTTCTCGGCGGCCATCCGCTGGCCGGCAGCGAAAAGAGCGGCGCGGCCAACGCTGCGGCCGATCTGTTCGATGGCCGGGTGGCTATCATAACCCCCACCAAGAACACCCGCGCCGAAGATTTCGACCTGATTGAGCAGTTTTGGCAAGGCCTGGGATCGGTGGTCATCCAAATGACCGCCGACGAGCACGATCAGGCGTTGGCCGTCACCAGCCACCTGCCGCACATGGCCGCCGCGGCCCTGGCGATCTCCGTGCCCGAGCAACTCTTCCGCCTGGCCGGCAGCGGTCTACGCGATACCTCCCGATTGGCCTCCGGCGACGCCGAACTCTGGGCCCAGATCCTCTCGCTCAATCGGAACCACGCGCTTTCGGCACTCGAGAAGTACGGGGCCCAACTGGCCGCCTTGCACGTGGCGATCCGCGACGACGATCGGGCGGAACTTCAACGGATCCTCACTACCGCCAAGAAAAACCGCGATGCTTTGGGAAGTTGACATCTATCCGGCCGAGGGCCAACCCGACCTGATCGCCGGACAGGTGGCCGCCTCGGCCGCTGATCTGGGGATCGCGGAAGACCTCTCGGTTCAGTCCGCCCGCGGATACCTCGTCCAAGGAAACCTCGATCGGCCGCAGGTAGCCCGGATCGCCCGGGAATTGCTGGCCGACCGCGTGGTCGAACGCACGGTGGTCGCGCCGGTCGGCGACGCCGCCTTGAGCCGGGCCCCCGACGGACACCAGCGGTTGATTCACGTGGTGCTCAAGCCGGGTGTGATGGACCCGGTGGCCCAAAGCGCCTTGGCGGCGATTGCCGATCTGGAAGGCAATGATCTCGACGATGATGATCACGGGGGAAATGATCATGAGGGCAATGATCACGGGGGCAGGGTCGAAGCGGTCCGCACGCTGAAGAAGTACTGGGTCGGCGACCTCGACGACGGCCGGCTGGAGTTGCTCTGCTCGAAGATCCTGGCCAACGACGCCATCGAACGGGTGGTCCTCGGGCCGTTGGATTTCGAGCATCTTCAGTTGGAGGCGCCCTACGAATTCAAGCTGGCCACCGTACCCATCGGCCGCATGGACGACGCCGACCTGAAGCGGCTGAGCCTGGACGGCCAGCTCTACTTGTCGCTGACGGAAATGCAGACGATCCGGGACCATTTCCAGTCGCTCGGCCGCGATCCGACCGACGTCGAGTTGGAAACGGTCGCCCAGACCTGGAGCGAGCATTGCAGCCACAAGACCCTGGCCGGACGGATCCGCTACCGGGATCCCCAAGGCGAACGTCAATTCGACAACATGCTCAAGGAGACCATCTTCGCCGCCACCGAAGAGATCCGCCGCCAGTTGGCCGAGAAAAAGGCCGGCGACGAGGATTGGTGTGTGAGCGTCTTCGAGGACAACGCCGGCGTGATTCGCTTCGACCGGCGGCACAACGTGGTGTTCAAAGTCGAGACGCACAACCATCCCTCGGCGTTGGAGCCGTACGGCGGGGCCAATACCGGCATCGGCGGCGTGATCCGCGACCCGATGGGCACGGGCATGGGGGCCAAGCCGATCTGCAACACCGACGTCTTCTGCTTCGCCCCGCCGGAGACTCCGGCCGAGGATCTGCCCCCCGGCGTGCTCCATCCGCGACGCGTAATGCAGGGCGTGGTCGAGGGGGTCCGCGATTACGGCAACCGCATGGGCATCCCCACCGTCAACGGCGCGATCTACTTCGACCCGCGGTATCTCGGCAATCCGCTGGTCTATTGCGGCAACGTGGGCCTGTTGCCCCGCGAGATGTCGTTCAAGGAGCCCAAGCCGGGCGATCTGATCGTGGCCCTCGGCGGACGCACCGGGCGCGACGGAATCCATGGGGCCACGTTCAGCTCCGCCGAGCTGACCAGCCAGAGCGAAACCATCTCCGGCGGGGCCGTGCAGATCGGCAACGCGATCACCGAAAAGATGCTGCTGGACGTGCTGCTGGTCGCCCGCGATCGCCGGCTCTACCACGCTGTGACCGACTGCGGCGCCGGCGGGTTCTCCAGCGCCGTGGGCGAGATGGGCGAGAAGATCGGCGCCGAGGTCTGGCTCGATCGCGTGCCGCTGAAGTACGACGGGCTCAGCTACACCGAAATCTGGATCTCCGAGGCCCAGGAACGCATGACGCTGTCCGTGCCGGAATCGAGTTGGGAAGAGCTGTCCGAGCTGTGTGCCTCCGAAGGCGTCGAGGCCACGGTGATCGGCCGGTTTGTGCCCACCGGACGGCTGGTGTTGAAGTACAACGATCACCAGGTGGCCGACCTGGCGATGGAGTTTCTCCACGACGGCCGCCCGCCGGTGGTCCGCGACGCCGTGTACCAACCGCCGGCCGCGCAAGCCCTGCCATGGCCGCAGAAAGAGACCTGGGATTACACCGACGAGTTGCTGCGGATTCTCGGATCGTTGAACGTTTGCTCCAAACAATGGGTCATCCGTCAATACGACCACGAAGTGCAAGGCGGAAGCGCGATCAAGCCCCTGGTGGGTGTCAACAACGACGGGCCGGGCGACGCGGCCGTGGTGCGGCCGGTGCTCGACTCCCGCCGCGGCATCGTCGTCTCCTGCGGAATGAACCCCTGCTATGGCGACCTGGACACCTACCACATGGCGGCCAGCGCGATTGACGAGGCGGTTCGCAACTGCGTGGCGGTGGGGGCCGACCCGAGCCGAATCGCTATCCTCGATAACTTCTGCTGGGGCAACACCGACCGGCCCGAGACGCTCGGCTCGTTGGTCCGTGCGGCCCTGGCCTGTTACGACGTGGCCACCGTGCTGGGCACCCCGTTCATCAGCGGCAAGGACAGCCTCAACAACGAGTTCCGCCCCGAGGGGGCCGACGAGCCGATCTCCATTCCGCCCTCGCTGCTGATCAGTGCCTTGGGACAGGTCGACGACGTGGGCCGTTGTGTGACGATGGACCTCAAAGAGTCGGGCAACTGCCTGTACCAGGTCGGGCTGACCAAGGACGAGATGGGCGGCTCGCATTTCGCACTGGTCGAGTCGCTCTGCGGCGGCCAGGTGCCTAAGGTCGACGCGGAATCGGCCAAGCGGACCTTCGCGGCCCTACACCAGGCGATCCACGCCGGGTTGGTCCGGGCGTGTCACGACTTAAGCGAAGGCGGCCTGGCCGTGGCCGTCGCCGAAATGGCTTTTGCCGGCGGCCTGGGGGCAAGGATCGTGCTGGGCGAGGTGCCGCAGGCGGTCGAGTCGCAACGCCGGACGCTCGAGACTGCCGTGCTGTTGTTTAGCGAATCGAATACCCGCTTTCTGGTGGAGGTGCCGCCGGAGAAGACCGAGGCGTTCGAATCCGCCATGGCGGAGGTGCCGCACGCCCTGATCGGCGAGGTGGCCGACACCGGGCGGCTCGAGATCCTCGGCCGCACCGGTCCGATCCCCGACGGCGAGCCGGGGGAAGTCGGCAGCCCGTTGGTGGTGGAAGCCGACTTGGAAACATTGAAGGAGGCCTGGCAGAAGCCGTTGCGATGGTGACTCCTGACCCCTGACCCCCCGCGGAACGCAGTCCGCGGGCGTTTCACGGCAATCTGACCCCTGACTCCGGCCCCCACGGAACGCAGTCCGTGGGCGTTTGGCAGCAATCTGACCCCTGGTCCACTATCCACTATCCACTATCCACTATCCACTCCCATGCCCCAACCCAACGTCCTCATCCTCCGGGCCCCCGGCACGAACTGTGACCTGGAAACCGCCTTCGCGTTCGAGCAAGCCGGCGCCAAGACCGAACGACTGCACGTCAACCGGCTGCTGGAGAATCCGGACCTGTTTACGCAGTTCCAGATCCTCTGCCTTCCCGGCGGGTTCAGTTACGGCGACGATGTGGCCGCCGGCCGCATCCTCGGCAACCAGATCCGCCACCACCTGGCCGGGCGGATGGCCCAGTTCAAGGCCGACGGCAAGCTGATTCTGGGCATCTGCAACGGGTTTCAGGTGTTGATCAAGTCGGGCGTGCTGCCCGATGGCGACCGAGAAAAGGGACCGCCGGCCACGTTGACCTACAACGACTCGGGCAAGTTCGAGGATCGTTGGGTGCGGTTGGACGTGCGGGGCGAGAAGTCGGTGTTTCTGGCCGGGATCGATTCGATGTACCTGCCGGTCGCCCACGCCGAGGGCAAGTTTGTTACCCGGGATGAGCTAGTGCTCGGACAACTCGAGGGCGACGGTCAACTTGTGTTGCGGTACCTTCCACTAAACGGCGACACCATGCGCACCGGCGAGCCCCACGACCCGCAGCGGGTGCCGTATCCCGACAATCCGAACGGCTCGATGGGCGCGGTGGCAGGCCTCTGCGACGCCAGCGGCCGCGTGCTGGGCCTGATGCCGCATCCGGAGCGTCACATCGACCCCACCCAACACCCCCGCTGGACCCGCGGCGAGGCGTCGGCAGTCGGCGACGGGCTGAAGGTGTTCACCAACGCGGTGGAGTATTTCGCCTGAACCGCCAGGCTGGCCGGCCGGGCCGCGGGGGAATATAATTCATAAAACCCCCAACGGAGGCGTGCCATGAGCGATCAACCGAAACTGTCCGACGCCCAATGGGAATTGGTCGTCGAGTTGCTCCAGCGCGAACGCAGCGAGTTGCCGTCGGAAATCCGCCGTACGCGCACCTGGAGCGTTCGCGACGACCTGCACCGGCGTCAGGAGATGGTCAACGAACTGCTGGGCCGCTTGAAGCAGCCGGCCAAGGCCTGACGACGCAGATCGGACAACATCTCGCCGCAAGAGAGCTGCGTCGACGGGAGCATGGAAACCAAGCTCGACCGCCGCTTGCGGCTTCGCACACTTCTCGGAATCACGGAATGCCATTTAGAGGACACCACCACATGAACCTGCGCCCCAGTACAGCACGCACTCTTCTGCACGCGATCACCCTGGCCGCCGCGACCGTGGTCGTGGCGGCGTCGACCGGCCGAGCCGGCGCGCCGTCGGACGACCATCGGCCCAACATTCTCTGGATCACCTGCGAAGACATCAGTCCGAATCTCGGATGTTTCGGTGACTCGTACGCGATCACGCCCCATCTCGACCGGTTGGCCACACAAGGCGTGCGATACCGCCGGGCCTTCGCCACCGCCAGCGTCTGTACTCCGGCCCGATCCTGTCTGATCACCGGCGTGTACGCCAGTTCGCTGGGAACTCAACACCTGCGAGGGCCCGCGCCGCTGCCGAAGCAGGTCCGCTGTTTTACGGAGTATCTCCGCGAGGCCGGCTACTATTGCAGCAACAACGTCAAGGAAGACTACAACTTCGCCACGCCGCCGGGCGCTTGGGACGAGTCGTCACCGCAGGCCGATTGGCGGAAGCGGAAGCCGGGCCAGCCGTTCTTCAGCGTGTTCAACTTCACCACCACGCACCAGGGCCAGATCCGGCTGGCCGAAAAGCAGTTCGCCCAGCGGACCGCCCGGCTGGCGCCGCACGAGCGACACGATCCGGCCAAGGCCCCCTTGCCGCCTTACTATCCCGACACGCCGGTGGTCCGTCGCGACGTGGCCCGGCTTTACGACCTGATCACCGCCATGGACAAACAGGCCGGCGATCTGCTGCGGCAACTCGAAGAGGACCGCCTCAGCGAAGACACGATCGTCTTCTTCTATTCCGACCACGGCACCGGACTGCCGCGTCACAAGCGCTGGCTCTACGACTCGGGCACGCACGTGCCGCTGATCGTTCGCTTTCCCGAGAAGTACGCGCACCTTGCGCCCGGCAAACCGGGCACGACGATCGATCGGCTGGTCAGTTTCGTCGATTTCGCCCCCAGCGTGCTGAACCTGGCCGGTTTGGAGATTCCGTCGCACATGCAGGGCCGGCCCTTCCTTGGCCGAGCGGCGGCCCAGCCGAGGCAATACGTGTTCGCCATTCGCGATCGGGTCGACGAAGTCTACGAGTTCAGCCGCACCGTGCGGGACCGGCGCTACAGGTACATTCGCAACTACCTGCCGCACCGCCCGCGGATGCAGTACAGCACGTATTCCGAACAGACGCCCACTCGCCGGGAGTTTCGCCGGCTGGCCGCCGAGGGCAAGCTCGCCGCAGCGCCCAAGGAGTTCCTCAGCCCGACCAAGGCCCCCGAGGAGCTTTACGACACGCAGAACGATCCGCACGAGATCCGCAACCTGGCCAAGTCGCCGGGGCATGGGGAAACCTTGCAGCGGATGCGCCGCGTGCTGCGGCAATGGATGATCGAAACCCGCGACACGGGCCTGCTGCCGGAGGCGGAGATGCACCTGCGATCCGCCGGGCAATCACCCTACGACATGGCCCGACAAACCGACAAGTTCCCGGTGGCGGGGATCCTCGACGCGGCGGAACTGGTCGGCCAGGGCCCCTCATCGCACGGCCCGGTGATCGCGCTGCTGGGCGATCCCGACAGTGCGATACGCTACTGGGCAGTCACCGCGTTGGCGGTGATGGGTGCGGACGCCCGGCCCGACGCCGGCGGGCTGACTCGGGCGCTGGCCGATCCCAGTGCGAGCGTCCGTCTCTGCGCCGCGGAAGCCTTGTGCCGACTGGGCCGCGAAAAGGCCGCCTTGCCGGTGCTCGTCGAGGGCTTGCAGCACGACGACCAGCGGGTCCGCCTGCAAGCCGCGATCTCGCTGGCGGCGATCGGCGAAAAGGCCCGGCCGGCGGTCCCCCAGATGAAACGGGCGCTGGCCGACAAGAGCCAAGGCAGCCACGCACAATACACTCGATGGGCCTTGGCGTACGCGCTGAAGAACCTAGCCATCGACAAGTGATCCTCCTCGGATCCCACCGCCCGACGGGAAGCCACCGCGCGAGTACGACACGCCGCCGCGGGACGTTTGCCGTTTAGCCGCCGCGGCCACGCGGTGAGAGCAACGGAAAGCGCACCAACATCGAGCACCGCGTGGCCGCGGCGGCTAAACGCTCTTGCGCAAAACCACTTTCCGCAACGGGAACTAATGAATATATCCACTCCCCCGCTGCGCTACTCGAAGATCCCCGCGCCGAAGCCGCCGTCGGCCTTTGGCGCCGCTTGGGGTTGGCGCGCGGGGGCCTTGTGCGGGCCGCGCGGCTTCTCGGCGGCCTGCACCTGGGCCGGCTGCACCGGTCGAGGCGGCTGCGGGGTCGCAGGAGCCGCCGGGGCCGCAGGAGCCGCCGGGGCGGGGGCCGGATGCTCGCCGGCGTCGAAGTCTTCGTAACTGGGAATGTAGCCGGGCAACCTGGCTCGGCCCCTTTCCTCCGAAAACGCCTTGATGACCCGCTGCTGGATCATCTCCCGGCAGACGGAATTGATCGGATGCGCGATGTCGGCGTACAGCTTGGCGCGACCTTCGTCGTCTTTGACGGCCTGCTGTTCCTTCAAACGCGCGCCGCACTGGTTGCAAAAGGCCGCGCGAAGATGATTCTTGCAGCCGCATTGGGGACAGTGGGCGGTCAACTTGCGACTCGGCATCGCCACGAAGGGTCCCGTGGCGCCTTCGATGATCTTCAAATCACGAACCACGAATGCATCGTCGAACGTGATCGAGCAGAATGCTCTCAGTCGCTCTCCCGGCTCGTCCATGAGCTTGACACGAACCTCGGTGATTTCCACGGTCGTTCTCCTTACATACTCGGGCGATTCAACGGCAACTTCGTACTGCAAAGACGCTTCCAACGCCGTTTGCCTGTAAACGCCTCGCGATCCGTCTTGCATGACTCGCGTGACGGCAAAACCCAAAGTAGGACGTCCCGCTTCCGCTCATTCCGTGCCCCAGAATGTCCTCCCGTGCAAAGATGTCTCTCAGTCGCTCAATCCAGGGCGATAACGTTTCGGCGGCCGGCTGCAACCGGTTGAGCAATAACCGACCGATTCGTTTCCAACTACCTTTTGCAAGCGCCTCCAGCAGCGGCGTCACGGCTCGGGGCGTGGCGGCCGGCCGGCAAACGCCGTATACCGACGCGGTGGCCAATCCGGCCGGCGGATGCACCACCACGAAGTTCAACGCCGCCCATCCGGAAATCGGCTCTACCCGTTCGCCTCGGCCGCGACAGACGGCCGGACCTCCGGCAAGGAAGAACGGCACGTCGCTTCCCAATTCGGCCGCCGCTTTGGCCAGTTCATGCCGCGTCCAACCGAGCCCCCAAGCGTCGTTGGCAGCCATCAAGGCGGCCGCCGCGTCGCTGGAGCCTCCGCCCAGTCCGGCCGCGGTGGGAATTCGCTTGACCAGCCGCATCGTGGCGCCGCAGTCCACGCCCGCGCGTAGCCGCAGCAATTCGACCGCACGCACCACGAGATTCCCACGTCCTTGCGGCAGTTCTCCCACCCCGGCGTCGCCGGGTCCGGTATGGTCGCACCGGCCGAATCCTGGAAGCCTTTCGCAGGTCAACCGAATCTCTCCGCTTGACTCCTCTTTGAAATACAAGGTGTCGTATAAACCGATCGGGCACATGAGAGTTTCGATCTCATGGAACCCGTCGTCGCGTTTGGCCAGCACCTCGAAGAACAGATTCAGCTTTGCCGGCGCCTGAACGACGATACCGTCCGACCCGCGGTGGATCTGCATGCGCTTACACTGCCGGTGGTCGACAGCTGCCCCAAGGAACCGGAAACTTACCGCACCGTTCTGTCCGGGTGGCACTTCTGTCCGGTGACAACCACCCATCCGAACAACCGGCGATTCTACCGCTCCCAGAGAGTTTCGTCAAGCTGGGACTGTCCGATCTGGCAAGAAACCGAAAAAGTTCATCCCGCCTGTAATCAATGACGGCAACCCCGCCGACACGGCATTTCATTGCGCTTCCGCTCGGGACGGGCTATCATTACAATGTTCGCTCCTTTGTCTCGATCCTCTGCTTTGAAGCCGACGAGTCATGCAAAAACCCAAGTCCTCGCCGCCACCTGACCTGGCTCGGACCGGCCGGGCGACTCCAATGGGGGGTTCGCAATCGTGCTCTCCGCCTCCGGCGGGCCGTTGTCTCGACGGGGGAAACGCTCCCACGGCCAGCCGGCGCAATCGGCTATGTGGAATAATTGCGGATTAGTTTCCGGAGGTCTTGATGACCGATACGCCCGCCGCCGATGCTTCGGCCGCCGCCCGTCGCCCGGGGATGGTGAAGTCCCTGTATCTCTGGGTGCTGCACTGGGCGGAGACTCCCTACGGCACGCCCGCCCTGTTCGGTCTGTCGTTTGCCGAAAGCTCCTTTTTCCCGATTCCCCCCGACGTGCTGCAAATTGCCCTGTCGGTCTCCAAGCCGCGGCGGTCCTTCTATTACGCGTTGATCAGCGGGTTGGGTTCGGTGGCCGGGGCAATGCTGGGGTGGTATATCGGCTACGCATTGTGGGCCGGCCTGGAAAGTTTTTTCTACAACTACGTCCCCGGCTTCACGCCCAAGAACTACGAATTGGTTCGGCTGAAGTATGAGAGCAACGCCATGCTCGCCATCTTTGGTGCCGCGTTCACACCGATTCCCTTCAAGGTATTCACAATCTCCGCGGGCGTATGTCATGTCTCCGTGGTGACTCTTCTGGTGGCCTCTTTCTTGGGCCGGTTCGCCCGTTTCTTCCTGGTGGCCGCCTGCATCTTCTGGTTCGGTCCCAGCGTCAAAGAACTGATCGACAAGTACTTCGGGCTGGTCACCCTGGCATTCTTCGTGCTGCTGGTCGGCGGTTTTGTGTTGATTAGGTACTTGTTCTAGCCCTGGTCGGAGAGCCGTAATGTAGCCATCTCGCTCCGCGAGATGAAGCCGTAATGTGGTCATCTCGCTCCGCGAGATGGAGCTTCGTCTCGCGGAGCGAGACGGCTACTATCAGGCGGCCGTTTCACTTGTCTTCCGCCGCCAGGCTCGCACAGACCAGTTCTTCGTCGTTGCGGATGAAGACGTGCCGATACGCGAACGCGGGATGCGACCAGGTGACGCCGTCGCGGCGGTTGAGTTGGCCGCGGGTGGTCTTGATCAGCTTGGCCCGGCTAAGCTCGTCGAACCCCTGCGGGGAAAGGCGGCTGATGATCAACTCGCCCCGGTCGTTGAAGATCCAGACGTGCTTGCTCCCGGGGACGATGTGCAGCGTGCCGAAATCGGCCTGGGAGGTCGCGGTGTGGTCCTCCCAGACGCGATCGCCGGAGTCGGCGTTCACGCAGCGAAAGACCCCGTAGCGGTTGACCCCGTAGACGTAGCCGTCGCAGACGTACGGCGTACACATCAACGACTGCAGGCATTCGGTCTGGTCCTTGGTTTGCCCGCCGTAGCGCCACCAGAGTTTCTCGATCTGCGGGCTCTCGGACAGCAGCCGGAGCATCAGCGAACCCTTGTCGACGCCGGAGATGAAGACCCGATCTTTGTAGGCGACCGGCGTGGCGACGGCGATCGGCCATCGGGTGTAGCCGATTTCGTGCTGCCAGTAGAGCCGGCCGGTCTTGGCGTCCAGTCCGACCACCCGGGTCGCGGTCCAACAGACGACCACCCGGCGGCCGGCCTGATCGATGCAGATGGGGGCGGAGTAGGAGGCCTGATCGTCCAAGGCGGCCCAGCGTCGCCGGCCGGTCGTCTTCTGAAGCGCCACCACGCACGCCCCCGGCCGGCCACCGATCTGCAGGATAACCAGGTCGCCTTCGATCAGCGGGGCGGCGGCGATTCCCCACATCTCCAAGCGGACGTTGAAATCGGCCACCGGGTCCTTCTTCCAAAGGACTTCGCCCGTGACCGCGTCGAGACAGAAGAAATGCCCCATCGCTCCCAAGGCGTAGGCCCGTCCCCGGTCAATGGTCACCGAAGCCCGCGGCCCGTCGCGGTAGCCGAGCTTGGCATATTTGCACGGATAGCTGTGGGTCCAGATCTTCGAGCCGTCGGTCCAGTCGAAACAGTGTATCCGTTCGACCTCTTCCGGCTCGGTGAGCCGATCGGTAACGTAAACTCGGCCGTCGGCCACGGTCGGTCCGCAGTAGCCGGCGGCGATTTCGACGCTCCAGCGGCGAGGGATTTCCGGACCGACAAATTTCTCGATCACGCCCGTCTCACGCCAAACGCCGTCGCGGCCGGTCCCCCGCCACTGCGGCCAGTCGTCGGCCGGGAGGGTGCCTTGCAGGACGAGAACGAACAAAGTGGTACTGAGCAGGATGCGGGTTTTCATGGAAAGAACGCCTTTACCAAGAGAGTTTTCGCCGTCGAAGGCGTCAGTCATTACGGACGGTATTCGTATCGGGCGTTGAAGAAGTGACTGAGGATCGCAGGAGTTGCTTTATGGCAGGCGCCAATCCGGCCGCGTAGGCCTTGGTGCCCAGGGCGCTGTAATGTTCGTCGCGTTCACCGTCTACGCGTCGGGACACGAGAGACTCCGACGCGCCGGCGAATTGACGGTCGATGCTTGCGAAGCGAACGCCGGCCGCGGCGCAGAGCTGCGCGAACCGGTCCGACCGGTGGTCATTCAAGCCGGTAAGATAGTCGGTAGCCAAGAAGGCCGCGCCTCGGCTTCGGCAGATTTGATTCATTTCCACGAGCAGGTGTTGGATGATCTCATCACCACCGTTTTGCGTCGCCCAATCGCCCCAATAGTCGTGGTCTGCCGGCGACAAGACTTCGTTGCCCGGGAACTCGCGTGGCGGCAGATAGTCCTCCCTGAATTCGTACCACGGTTCCGTGACAAGACTCCAGATGGCGGAGTGGCTCTCGATCCATTCGGCGGTGCTCTGCGTTGCCGGCTTCTTTACGGGCGGTGCGTTTAGAGGAGTCCAAGGGAATATCGCGCGCCCCCAGGGGGCCACCGGGTCCGATACTTCCACCTCTCTGAGGTTTCCCGTCTCGGCGTCACGCATGATCACGGGTGCCTTGGCGGGAAAGCGCAAATTGGGGACCATGTTTTCCATGGGGTCGTTTCCGCAATGGGTATAGACAACCACCACGATGTCTGGAAAGCGTTGGAGACACTCGATGAGCATTCGCTTCGACTGCAGCGTGCCATATCCCCGCACGCCGGCGTTGAGCACTCGAACGTCAAACTCTTTGGCCAGCAGCTTGGCCACTTCGGAGGCGCCGGTCTGGTCGTCGTTCACTTCCGAGCAGAAGGTGATCGAGTCGCCGATAAACAACACGATCGGCGACCGCCCGTCGCCGGGCCAGGCAGACCCGTTTCGATAGCCATACTCGTCGGTGGTGCTCAGCGGGTTGCCCTCGATGCGCAAAGAGAGAAACGTGCCGTCGGGGCGGTTGCGAAAACCGAGTTGCGGGTCAGATATCGCGAAGTACTCGAAGGCATCGATGCCGGGCAGCGGCTTGACGGGCCGGGCGTTTTGCGTCGACTCTGCGCTCGGAGCCAAGCCTGCCAGCCGCAAAGCAGTCTCGATCAGCACCAAGGCGGGAACGAATACGATTCCGGAAAAGGCCAGCTTCTTCCAGACGGGAAGTTCCAGGGGAATTACGCCGTTTGCCATGAGACCGTGTCTCCATAACAGCGTGGCGTGGGAGTATCAACTCCGCGTCAGTTTGTGGAAGCGATCGATCAGGTCCTTGGTGATCGGGCCCGGCACGCCGTCGCCGATGGGGCGGCTGTCGACCTTCACTACCGGGATTACTTCGGCCGCCGTGCCGGTGAGAAAACACTCGTTGGCGAGGTAGACGTCGTGCTTGATCAACGGCACTTCCCGGACTTCGACGCCCGACTCGCTCAGCAGTTCGATGACCGCCGCCCGGGTGATGCCTTCCAGGATGCCGGCGCTGTTGGGTGGGGTCAGCACGCGGCCGTCGCGAACCAGGAAGATGTTCTCCGTAGTACACTCGGCCACCTCGCCCAAGTGGTTGAGCATCAACGCCTCGATGTAGCCGGCCTTCAGCCCCTCGATCTTGGCTAAGATGTTGTTCAAGTAGTTCAACGACTTGATCCGCGGGCTCAAGGCGGCCGGATGGTTCCGCACGGTGCTGACGGTGATAATCTCCAGGCCCGTGTGGTACAACTCGTCGGGATACACCGAGATGTGATCCGCGATGATGATCACCTGCGGATCGCTGCACTTGTTCGGATCCAGCCCCAAGGTGCCGCAGCCGCGGGTAACCACCACCCGGATGTAGCCGTCGGTGATGCCGTTTTCGGCCAGCGTGTCCTCGATCGCCTTGGCCATCGCTTGCTTGCTGATGGGGATTTCCAGCAGGATCGCCTTGGCCGAGACCCAGAGCCGATCGATGTGCTCGGCCAGCCGAAACACTTTTCCGCCGTAGCTGCGGATGCCCTCGAACACACCGTCGCCGTAGAGCAGGCCATGATCGTAGACGCTGATCTTGGCGTCTTGCTTGTCGTAAAGCGCTGCGTTGATATAGACTTTCAAGGACATAATCTGAAATCTGAAATCTGAAATCTGAAATCTAAACCGGCACCTCCTACACCTCGATCCGGCCGTCGGCCAGCCGGACGACGCGGTCGGCCCGTTCGGCGATCGACGGATCGTGGGTAACCATGACTATAGTCAGGTTTTTCTCCCGATTCAAGGCGGTGAGCGTTTTGAGGATCTCCTGCCCGGTCTGGTGGTCCAGGTTTCCGGTGGGCTCATCGGCCAACAGCAGATCGGGGCTGGCGACCAGGGCCCGGGCGATTGCCGCCCGCTGCATCTCGCCGCCGGACAGCTCCCGCGGCTTGTGCTTCAGACGGTGTCCCAGACCGACCATCTCGAGCAACTCGGTGGCCGTTCGGCGGTGTCGGCGGCGGTTGCGGAGGTAGGCCAGCGTGCGGTGGGCAATCATCAGCGGGGCCAGCACGTTTTCCAGCGTGGTCAACTCCGGCAGAAGGTGATAGAACTGGAAGATCATCCCGAACTGCTTGTTGCGAAGCAAATCGCGGTCGGCCGCCGGGAGGTTGTCGATCCGTCGCCCGTCGAAGTGAATCTCTCCCTCGTCCGGCGAATCCAATGTACCCAACAGGTGCAGCAACGTGCTCTTGCCGCAACCGCTTTGTCCCTCGATGGCCAGGAACTCATGCCGGCGAACTCCGATGCTCAAGCCCCTCAAAACGGGTATGATCACGGACCCCTTACGATAGCTTTTCTCGAGATTGATCGCCACGAGTTGGTGATCCGCCAACGTGGCCACCGGTTTCTCGTCCGACGCGGCGGGTTGGGGATCGGGCCCCGGTTCGACGGGCTCGGCGGCTTTCGTTGCCTCGACGTCCGCCGGGGTCAGTTCCAGTTTCGGTCCGCCCTCCAGCGACATGCCTCCCCGCACGCGCGGGCCGACGTGAAGCCGGGGATTCACGGAGGGCGACTTTTTCCGGGCCGGCCGGCTGAAGATCTGTTCTAAACGGTCACTCATATCGCAAGGCCTCCACCGGGTGCAACGTGGCCGCGCGCAGCGCCGGCAGGACGCTGGCCAACACGGCGATCACCATCGCGCCGGAAACGATCCAGGCGATGGTCACGGGGTTGACGATTGCCGGGATCTTGTAGAAATAATAGATCGACGGGTCGAACACCGGCCGGCCGGTAATCCATCCCAGCAGGTCGGCGATCTGGTTGATGTACTTGACGAACAGCAACCCCAGCACCATCCCCGCGCCGGAGCCGACCGCACCCAACGACAACCCGTAGCTCAGAAAGATCCCCATCACGCCTCGGCCCGAAGCCCCCAGCGACTTGAGGATGCCGATGTCGCGGGTCTTTTCGACGACGATCATCAGAAAGATCGCCAAGATGCCGAACCCGGCCACGGCGATGATCATAAACAGCAGCACGTTGAGAATGGCGGTTTCCATCTGCACGGCCGCCAGCAAGGCGCCCTGCTTGTCGCGCCAGGTGGAAACGCGGTAGCGATCCTCGGGGAATGCCGCCCGCAGCTTGTCGCGAAACTCGGTTCCGTCGACGCCCTGCTTGAGCTTGACTTGAATCGAACTGACGAAGTATTGCTTCGTGTCGCCCATGTAGTCGTACATGCCGCGCATCTCCTGCAACACGCGGATCGGTACGAACACGAAGCTGGCGTCGTACTCGCTCATCTTGCTCTCGTAGAGGTCCACCACGGTGAAGGTGTCGCTGGGGAATTTCGGCGGGATGCCGGCGGTTGGCAGGGTGATCTTCACGTCGTCGCCCGGCAGCAGCAGGAAACGATCCTTGCCCTTGCGGTCGCGATAGCCGGCCAGGGCCCACCCCAGCACGATCCCGTCGTCGGTCTTCTTGGCCGGGTCGAACTGGTCCGCTTCGATCTTCGCAGCAAACGGGTTGACCGGCGGGCCCGATTCGGTTGGTCCGCTGGAGGGCGGCGGTTGTGGTCCGGACGCCTGCGGCGGAACCGACGACGGCGCCCCCATACCCTGGAGTCGCTGCTGGAAGGCCCTCGCCTCGACCATCCGGCGGCGGTGCTTCCAGCCGGCCTCGGCCATCTGCTCCCGCTCGGGCGCGTCCGGACCGCCTTGATGGTCCCGCACGTCGTATCCGCGTTCGCGCAGCTCGAAGCTCATCTGCCGACGGTTTTCGGGATGTTGCAAGTACTTGCCGAAATCGCTCACGCCGTTTTGCGTGTTCGGATCGATCCCGATGATCTGGACCTGTCGGGTAACCCACTCGCCGCCGTACTGGTAGTTGAGCATCCCGGGCACCACGACCGTGGGCGTCATACCCTCGATCGAATCGCCCGCCACCCGGCGGATTTGTTCCATGTGCCACTGAGCGTCGCGCATGCCGCCGAGGCTGACGGAGTCGACGGTCACGTCGGAAAAGATGCCGTGGATGCGATCCTGCATCTCCGTCGTGAAACCCGACATCACGCTGTTGACCACGATCAGCGTGGCCACGCCCAACGTCACACTGATGACCGACGCCAAGGCAATGTACCGCGTGCGGAGATACCGCCAACAAAGAAGGAGTTTGTACATGGCAGGGGCCAGGAGTCAGGGGTCAGGAGTCAGGAGTCAGGAGTCAGGAGTCAGGAGTCAGGAGTCAGGAGTCAGGAGTCAGGAGTCAGGAGTCAGGAGTCAGGAGTCAGGGGTCAGGGGTCAGCGTTTTCAACTTCGCGTGAAACGCCCGCGGACTGCGTTCCGCGGGGAGTCACGGGTCCCCAACGAAACCACCACTTCACCACTTCATCACTCACCACTTCATCACTCATCACTTCATCACTCATCATTCCGCCTCCGGCCGCAGCAGGGGGAAGAGGATCACCTCGCGAATGGTCTGCGAGTTGGTCAACAGCATCACCAGCCGGTCGATGCCCACGCCCAGCCCGCCGGCCGGGGGCATGCCGTAACGCAAGGCGCGAATGAAATCGCGGTCCATCCGGGCCATGGAATCCTCTTCGGCCAGGCCCTCCAATTGCCGGCTGAACAGTTCCTCCTGCAAGTCCGGGTCGTTTAGCTCGGTATACGCGTTGGCCACTTCCATGCCGCGGATGAACAACTCGAACCGCTCGGCGATCGCCGGATCGTCGGGCTTGCGCTTCGTCAGCGGGCAAATGCTGGCCGGATAGTCGATACAGAAAATCGGCCCGGTCAATCGGTCCTCGACCTTGGCCTCGAAGACCTCGTTCTTGATCACGTCGGGATGCTTGCCGGCGGTCTCCAGGCCGATGTCGTAGGCAAACGCCTTCACGGCCGCCGCGTCGTCGGCCGCCACGCCGGCGTGTTCGGCGAACAGCTCGTCGTACGTCTTTCGGGCAAAGGGCGGGGTGAAGTCGATTTCGGCGTCGCCGAACGGCAGTTTCAACTCCTGGCCCGTGGCCCGGACCGCCTCGACGACGAGCTTTTCGGTCAACTCCATCATCGTCTCGTAGTTGCCGTAGGCCTGGTAGACCTCGAGCATCGTGAACTCGGGATTGTGCTTAGGACTGATGCCTTCGTTGCGATAGACCCGGCCGAGTTCGTACACCCGTTCGATCCCGCCGACCAGCAGCCGCTTCAAGTGCAGCTCCAACGCGATCCGCAGGAACAGATCGATGTCCAGGGCGTTATGATGGGTGGTAAACGGCCGGGCGGCCGCCCCGCCGGCGATGGCGTGCAGCGTGGGCCCTTCCACCTCGACGAAGCTTTCGGCCGCCAAGGTGTGGCGAATCGATTGCACGATCCGGCTCCGTCGCAAGAACCGTTGCCGGACCCCCTCACCGTGGATCAGGTCGGCGTAACGCCTCCGCTGCCGCAACTCCGGATCGACCAGGCCCTTGTGTTTGGCCGGCGGGGTCTCGATCGACTTGGCCAGGAAGTGGAGGTCTTCGGCAAAGATCGTCAGTTCCCCGGTTCGCGTGCGGCGCAACTCGCCGTCCACGCCGATCAGGTCGCCCAGGTCAAAGC
>SDBV01001292.1_pt1 | contig 37858 bp, 35 predicted proteins | sample 2277081 | NCBI WGS metagenome assembly SDBV01 (sample SAMN10402039, study PRJNA504765) | marine sediment metagenome | isolation source: marine sediment core GS10_PC15, 223 cmbsf | place: Arctic Ocean: Southern Knipovich Ridge | collected 2010 | reverse complement strand
TATTTAAATAAACTGAGTGATCTAACTTTACCCTAAAATGTGAAAGCTTTTCAACTTTAACATCCTGGGACTTTATGGATATTGTTTCTCTATTCGTAATTATATTGATATCTAACTTTTCCACAAACTTTTTCTTTAAATGGGATATTAGATGGTTTAATTTTAAATCGGTATAAAAACTGAAAAACTTTGCTAGGCTTTTTGTTAATTTTAGATAATCTCGATTGAATAAATTGTCTATAATTAGAATTTTTTTCTTTTTCTCCATCGATTTACATTATGAACTCTATAACTTAAAGTTTAATAATGAACACATAGGCAAATAATTTGTTAAATGAGAAAACATAAACTTTTATTTTTAATATAATTATCATTTTTATAATATATTTAAAGCGTTCATTTAAAACAATATTTAAGGATAATATTATGGAATATTTAGGTAAAATTATTCAAAATTCCGATTTTTTTATTATTGCCGAGATTGGGCTTAATCATAATGGTAGTTTTGGTAATGGTTTAAAATTAATAGAGGAGGCTAAGAAAGCAGGAGCAAATGCTGTAAAATTTCAACTTCATATCTCTGATAAGGAAAGAATGAAGAATGCTCCGACGCCAGAATATTTTGCTAATGAGAGTCGAGATGAATATTTCGATAGAACTGCTTTCTCCTTAAAAGAATGGAAAAAACTAACGGATTATGCTCACAAAAAAAATTTGTTTTTTATTGTATCTCCTTTTTCCCATGAAGCAGTAGATATATTAGAACAAGTAGGTATTGATGGTTATAAAATTGCTTCGGGGGAAACTACTAATATCCCATTATTGGAATATATAAACTCTAAACAAAAACCAGTTTTATTGTCTACAGGAATGTCTGATTGGAAAGAAATATCAAAAGCTGTTGACGCTTTAGAAAATAATTTGATCGTTTTGTTCCAATGTACTTCACAATATCCATGCTTTCCGCAAAATTTAGGTTTAAATATCATAACTGAAATGAAAGAGAAATATGGTAATTTAATAATAGGATTTTCTGATCATACACCAGATTATAGTGCTTCCATAAGCGCTTACATGATGGGTGCAAGAGTTTTCGAGAAGCATTATACATTATCAAAAAAAGTTTACGGTCCTGATGCACATTTATCTTTAGAACCACAAGAATTGAATGAATACGTAAAAGGACTATCGTTTATTTCTGAAGCATTGAAGAACCCGGTTAATAAAGATGATATTGATAAATTTAAACAAGCAAAATTAAAATATGAAAAAAGTATTGTTGCCTCAAGAAATTTGATAGAAGGACATATAATAGAATATCAAGATTTAGAATTTAAGAAACCAGGAGATGGATTAAGAGCAGATCAATACAAAGAAGTTATTGGGAACGCATTAAATATTGATGTAGAGGAAGACGAGAGAATAACTTTTGAAAAGTTAAGAAATAAATAATTATCCAAAATATTAAAGTGAATCAAATAAATATGAGAGAAGTGTGTGTGTTTTTAGGGAGTCGAGCAAATTATTCAAGCCTTATATCGATAATGAATAATATTCAGAAATCTGACAAATTAGAACTAATTTTAATAGCTGGAGCTTCCGCACTTTTAGATAAATACGGAGAAGTCACTAATTTAATTGAAAAGGATGGATTTCATATAAATGAAAAAGTTTTCATGATTGTTGAGGGAGAAAATCCTGAAACTATGGCTAAATCTACCGGTTTAGGATTAGTTGAATTATCTAGCATTTTGAATAAATATAATCCAGATTTTACTTTGATAGTTGCTGATAGATTCGAAATGCTTGCGGCTGCAATTGCTTCTGCTTATAATAATATTCCTGTCGTTCATATTCAGGGGGGTGAGGTTTCTGGGAGTATTGATGAGAGTATTAGGCATGCAATAACTAAATTATCGCATCTTCATTTTCCAGCAAATGAGTTAGCTAAGCAAAGAATAATTCAAATGGGTGAAGATAAAAGATTTGTTTTTAACTTTGGTTGTCCTAGAATTGATACTGTAAAAAAAGTTCTAGAACGCCCTTATAGGATTAATGAGATTAACGATATAATTAGAACTAAGGGAGTGGGAGATGTTTTTGATATTTATCAAGATTTTTTATTAATGGCTCAACACCCAGTTACAACTGAATATGGGAGAGGCAAAGAGCAAATTAGCAATACTCTTCGTGCAATAAAAGAGATTTCAGAAGAACGAGAAATTCCCGCCATTATTTTATGGCCAAATCCTGATGCTGGAAGTGATGATATTGCCGAAGGTATTCGGTATTTTAGAGAACATAATGATGACAAAAACTTACATTATATTAAAAACTTTAAATTTGAGCATTATATTTGGTTAATGGATACGACTTTATGCCTTGTTGGGAACTCTAGCAGCGGTATTAGAGAAGGAGGCTTTATTGGAACTCCTGTTGTTAATATTGGAACCAGACAAGACGATAGAGCAAGAGCGAAGAATGTATTAGATTGTGATTATTCTTATGAAAACATCAAATTATCTGTCGAAAAACAAATAAATCATGGCAAATATGAGCGAGAATATGTTTACGGTGATGGAAATGCAGGTAAAAATATAATCAAAACATTAGAAACTATAGATATTAAAGTTCAAAAAAAATTCATTACACACAATATTTCAAAAAAATGAATTCAACTAAAAATAAGTATTTAGTAATTATTCCAGCTAGATGTGGTTCAAAAGGTATAAAAGATAAAAATATTATTGATGTAAATGGCAGACCTTTAATTGATTATTCAATTAAACCCGCCCTACAAATTCTTGAGAAACACTTAGTTGAAAAAGTGATTGTTTCCACAGATTGTGAAAAGTATAAAAAGATTTCTGAGGATCTTGGAGCAGAAGTTCCATTTTTAAGACCAGAAGAAATTTCTGATGATAAGGCGAAATCAATTAGTTATATTATTCAAGCTTTAGATTTTTTTGAAGAGATTAATCAAATCTTCGATGCTGTGATACTTCTTCAACCCACTGCTCCTTTAAGAACACATTTAGATATTGAGGCAGCAATTAATATATTTGAAGATAATCCCAATAGCAAATCATTAATTTCTTGTTATCGAGAAGAGTATATTAACGATTTAGTTACATATAAAAAAGATGAAAATTTTGCCATTCCTTTGAATCCAAATCATAATAAGGGTGTTAGAAGACAAGAACACGGGAGCTTGTATGTTAGAAACGGAGCGATTTATATTACCGCCGTAGATTATTTAAGAAATACCAAACAAGTGATTTCCGATAAACCACTAATGTATGAAATACCTAAAAGTATGTCATTGAATATAGACACAGAAGAGGATTTAAAAATTTTAAGGAAGATCATATGAAAATTGGGATACTAGAACCGAAGCGTTTTTCAAAAAATGCGATTAAAGAATTAAATAATATTGGTAATGTAGAAATATTTGATATAAATAAAAAACTCAAAGAGTTTATTGAAGATAAAGAGATTATCTTTATTCGCTTGAAATATTATATTGGTGTTGATTTTTTTCAAAAAGCTAAACTGCTAAAATATTTATGTACTCCTACAACAGGATTAACGCATATCGATCTTGATGAAGCAGAAAAGCGGAATATTATGATTATATCCTTAAAGGGACATGTCGAGTTTTTAAATAATATTCATGCTACTCCTGAGCATACAATTGGTTTGATTATAGCCCTTCTTAGAAATTATAAAAATGCATTTCTTAATTTAGAAAATCCCGAATGGAATAGAGATAAGTATTGGGGAAACGAAATCTATAAAAATAAGATTGGAATTATTGGTTTTGGGCGTGTTGGGAAAATATTAGCAAAATTTCTTGAAGCATTTGAACCAGAATTGTATTATTTTGATATAGATGAGAATATAAATCCTATTCATAGTGCTTTGAAAATAGATAATATTGAAAATTTGATACAAAAATCAAATATTATTATCCTTTCTGCTTCTTACAGCAAGGAATCTGCAGGTCTTCTTAGTCCACCTCTCATTAATTTGATGAAAGATAAGTTTTTTATTAATATTTCAAGAGGAGAATTAATTGATGAAGATTACCTTATAGAAAAGATAATATCTGGCCATTTTAAGGGTGTTGGATTAGATGTCATTTCAAATGAAACAAGAGAAGATAATCGTCTTAAAATGTTTTTAGAATTAACAAAAAGTAATAATTTAATTTTAACTCCTCATATTTCGGGTGCAACCTATCAATCAATCAGTACGACTGAAAACTTTATTGTAGAGAAATTAAGGGGTTGCCTAAATTAATTCAGAAAAATAATAAACTAATGTAATAGTATCATTTATATGAGAGATATTGCCATTATTGGTGCTGGAAATATAGGAAGCCGTCATTTACAGGCTTTAAAAGGCGTCAAAAATCAGTTGAATATAATTGTAATAGATCCCAGTCAAGATTCATTAAAGATTGCTGAAGACCGTTACAATACATCACAAATTATTGGAAATGATCATCAAATAACCTATTCAAATAAAATTTCAGATATAAATAAAGATTTAGAAATTGCAATAATTGCAACTAGTTCTTCAGTAAGAAGAGAAGTGATTGAGAATTTATTTCATCATATAAATGTCAAATTTATGTTACTTGAGAAGATCTTATTCCAAAAGGAAAAGGATTATTATGTTATTCAAGAGTTATTAAATTCTAATAGATGTTTTGCTTGGATAAATTGTACACGCAGGATAATTCCAGTCTACCGAAACAAAATGAAAAATTGGTTTGATAAGAAGAAAATATATTATAGCTTATCTGGGAACAATTTTGATTTAATTACAAATGTTATTCACCATGTAGATTATATGGCCTACTTATTAGACAGCACTAAGTTCAAAGTTGATACAACTTACTTAAACCGTAAGTTAGTTCCAAGTAGAAGACCAGGTTTTCAGGAACTATCAGGGATTCTGCAAGTTCATTTTGAGAATGGGAGTCATGGGACATTTTCTTGTAATTCATCAGGGGTTATTCCAGAAATTTTAATCATTGATTCTGATACAAGCAGGTGTATCATTAATCAAAAAAATCGATTCTCATTTGAATGGGATGATGATTCAGAAACTAAATGGAAAAAAATTGATGCAAAACTTCTCTACTCTAGTCAATTAACTACTAAAATTGTAGAAAATTTGTTAAACAAAGAGATGTGTAATTTAACTATCTATAAGGAATCTATAGAGATTCATATAAACTTACTCAAACCTCTGCTTAATTTTATCAATGAATTTTCTGACAAAAAATATGATTATTTTCCCTTCACTTAAAACCTTCTAATAATACTAATACATTATTATCTCTATTCTTCTCTCATAAACAATTTAAGAATTGGAGATTTTAAACATTTAATAGAAAATTTTTTTTTAGAATAATCTACAATATGAAAATTCTAATCTTAGACAACATATTTAATCAGGAAATTGAGATAAATTCGAATTTCCTGAGAAAGTTAACATTTTTTTATAAAAAAATGGTATTAAAAGGATTAATAGATAAATTAAAGAGAAATTATGACCAGAATATAGATATCAAACTAATTTCTAATGATACAAGATTATCTCGTCTTAATCTTAAAATTAAAGTTGAATTACTAGCAGATTTTAGAACAGATCTAAAGCGAAATGAATTTTTAGAAATTTTAAGCAGAGTTAAAGAGTCTACTAAATCAAACTATTCTTATTTTTTAAAAAATCTTTCAGAATTAAAGAAATTCCATATTGATAATATCTTTATGGGAGATCTAATTGAAGGATATTTTGTACGGTTTTTTAACTTAATATTTGGAGAATTTGAATTAGTAAAGAAAATTATTCAGTTAAATAATTTTGATCAAATAATATTATTTAATTGTAATTTAGGCTTAATTGAGTTCTTTAAAAGTTTAAACTCTAAAGAACATAACTTTAAGGTTTTTAAAAATCCCCTTTTTAAAAGGAAAAGTCTCTTTACTAGAATTCACAATTTATACTATCTCTTATTTAATTTAATTAAAAATACATTAAATAGAGTTTTCCGGTTTCAAAAGCTTATTTATCAAGGGGAGCCCCCCCAAAATAACACATTAAAGAAAAATATAGTAATTTATGGTACATCAAAAAATCAGAAAAAAAGCCTAGATCCTATATATGATTATATTAAAGATTTTAGTGATGTTTTAAACCCGATTAAATTTTATTATTCATTTAGGTTTAAAATTCCAAGAAATTCTTTTACGGATTATTTAAGGTTTCTATTCCAAATGAAAAGACTATGGTTTAATAATCTGAATAAACTCTCAAATAATATGAGCTATGCCAATTCAATAGAAATTGTTAATATTTTAGACAATTTTTATCATTCTGAATTATTATACCTATTAATTAGAATTTTTAACAATTTCTTACATTTTAAAGAATATATCAAACTTATCAATCCTGTTTTATTAGTAATTGCTAACCATTTTAGAGCTGAACCAAAACTCTTTACATATTATTGTTCATTAAAAAAGATTCCAACTCTATTTATTCCTCATTCTGCAATTGTAGTTTTTCATGAACTAATTACTAAATCTTATATCAAGTATTTTACTGTTCCTGGTGAAAGAGATAAAAAATATTTGATGGAAAATAAAGATAGAATCTCAAATGTCATTGTTACTGGAAGACCTAGATATGAAATATTCTACAAAGGTGAGGTGAATCATTTAACCGAGGTTAAAGACATGTATTCCAACCGGATTTATAAATTTGGACCTGAAAAATTTACGATTTTATTAACAACAAGTCATTTTAATGAAAAAACTACTGAGAAAATAATAACATCAGCAGTTCAAGCATTGGAACCATTAGGTTTAATTGATGATTTGATCATTAAAATCCATCCTCAAGAAGAAGGGACAATTCATCAGAGGGTTTCACATAAATTAAATATAGACCCAATAATCATAAGAGATTATAATATATTAGAGGTAATACAATCAAGTAATGTACTATTAACTGTTCCATCAACAACTGTTTTAGAAGCAATGGTAATTGGCTGCCCGGCTATCATATTAGAATTAATTAATTTAGAATTTAGTAATACTGGCAGATTCATCTTCCAAGAAGAACAATCAATAATCACTGTGTCTGATGGGATAAGTTTAACTGAAAGTATTAAAAAATTATATGAACAAAAAGATTTTTATAGAGCCTACTCTAAGAAAATAAAAGAATTAGGTAATGGATATTCTTATTACACTGAAGAAGAAGGACCTATTTTGAAAATAGTTAATCTAATCCAAGAAATAACTAAAAATAAATAAATTGGATTTATGAGAAAGATAATTTTCAGAGTGAGTTATTTATTAAAAGAAAAAATAATTCAAATTTTTCAGAGATTTCGTCACTTTCGTTATAACAGTGAATTATTTGAACGAAATCTCCGAGATTTATTCTCTTTTAAAAATTACTATAGAAACTTAGATTATTTCTTGACAAGCTCAGATTTAGATGTTATACCTCGAAAACGAGAAATTCCTAAGAGCGCAGGGATAGGAATAACCAATGTATGCAATTTAAACTGCATTATGTGTAACATAAAATTAGCAAAGATCCCTTCAGGATATATGGATACTGAAGTTTTTAAGCTTGTTTTAAAAGATCTGAAGAAAATTGGCATAAGTTCTGTAGCATTACATACCATTGGAGAACCTCTTTTGCATCCAAGGCTTGGTAATTTATTCCACATTATCAAGAAAAGTAAATTTAAAGTTAAATTTAGTACAAATGGACAATTTCCAGAACGGCTTAAAAATCTACTTTATTCTCACTCCAAAGAAATAGATTTTATACGTTTTTCTATTGATGGTGCCAAACCTAAGACTTATGAATTTATTCGAAAAGGAGCAAAGTTTGAAAAATTGATTAGGTCTCTCGAAATTGTTCATAATTTTAATCAAAAAAAAATTAACTATAATATTGAGGTAAGAATTGATTCAATTCTCAGTCTAACCAACATAAATGAAATTCCATTATATTTTAAGACTTATGGAAAGTATTGTAGACCAGAATCAATTAATTTTAATATAGTTAATGGATTATCTCCAGACATTAGATATTTTAAGGAAGCATTCCCATTTCCAAATTTGATTAAAAGAGAAGTTCCATGTAGCCTTCCTTTTCATGCGATTTATTTTACTAATGAGGGAAAACTAACCCTATGTTGTGAAGATTTTAATGAAGAACTAATTGTTGGTAATATTAAAGACCACTCAATAACCGAAATCTGGAATAATAACTATTCAAATGGAATAAGAAGGCAACATTTAAATCAAGAAACAATAAAAATATCAGTGTGTAAAAATTGTTATGGTCCTTATAGAATTATTTCAAAAATAACTAATTACTATATTCATTTTCTATATTATTATCACCCCAACTATTCAGATCATGTATTCGGGAAAAAAATTTTTAATATCTTAAAAGAGATGGACGAGATCATGAAGAAAAAAGACATCCCACTCTTAAAAAAAAAATTAATTTATAAATTTAAAGAAATTACCACATAAATTTAAACTAAAAGCTTATTTTTCTATTTTATCTTTACTAAAGAATAATTTTTACAATATTTGGATAATAGACTATGACAGACGGTGATAAAGCGCAAATTTTATTGGTTGGAGCTGGTCCGATGGCAATTGACTATGCTAAAGTATTGAAAGAAATAAATAAGCCATTTATTGTTGTTGGAAGGGGTCAAACCTCCGCTCAAAACTTTAAAAATACTCTAGGAATTTCCGTAGAAATTGGAGGCATAGATCGATGGTTAAAAAAGGCAATAACAACTCCGGATTATGCAATAGTAGCAGTAACAGGAAATGAGTTAGGAAAGGTCTGTAGATCACTTCTTAGAAATAATATCAAAAATATTCTTTTAGAAAAACCTGGAGGTTTGAATGAGAAAGACATTAAATCTGTTGCAACAGAGACTGATAAATATAATGCCAATGTATTAGTAGCATATAATCGTCATTTTTACGCCTCAGTTATTAAAGCAATAGAAATAATTCAAGAAGATGGTGGAGTTACTTCATTTAATTTTGAATTTACTGAATGGAGTCATATTGTTGAAAAGCGCAATGATGATATAGAATTAAAAAATCTTTGGTTATTACATAATTCTACTCATGTTATAGATTTAGCATTTTATTTGGGAGGGGAACCAGAGGAATTTAAAGCTTTTACAGCTGGAGAATTTGAATGGCATCCGTCAAGTGTTGTTTTTACCGGAGCAGGAGTTACTAGCAAAAATGCCTTATTTTCCTACCATTCAAACTGGGATGCCCCGGGAAGATGGGGTTTGGAAATATTGACTAAAACCCATAGATTGATTTTTAGACCTTTAGAAAAACTACAAATTCAAAAAAGAGCAAGCATTGCCATTGAAGAAGTTATAATTGATGATGATTTAGATAATAAATTTAAACCAGGATTATTTAAACAAGTTGAAGCGTTTTTAAATAACACTTGGAAGGAGTTTACAGATATAAATCGGCAGTTATCTCATCTAAACTATTACAATATGATCGCCAATTATCCTCATTAAAACAACCTATACCCAATACCATATAAATATTGACATAAACAGAATAAGTTAATGAATAAAATATTACTCATATGAAAAATATAATAATAGTGGGGGCAGGTAATATTGGTAGTCGTCATTTACAAGCACTAAAAGCGGTTAATCACCCTCTAAATATATGTGTTGTAGATCCAAACCAAAATTCATTAAAAATTGCAAAAGGGAGGTACAAATCAGTCAAGTTTGGGCATTACCAACATGAAATAAATTTTAGTCAAAAAATCGTGAAAAGTAGAGATGAGATAGATATAGCAATAGTCGCCACTAGCTCAAATGTCAGAAGAGAAGTAATAGAAAGATTATTGAAGCTAAATAAAGTGAAATTTTTAATTTTAGAGAAAATTTTATTTCAAAAAAGGAAAGACTACAATATTATTGATAAAATTTTAAAAGAATCTAATTGTCAAACGTGGGTTAATTGTAGTTTAAGAGAAATGCCTGCTTATAAGAATCAAATTAGAAATTCGTTTAAAAAAAAGAATTTATTATTTTCTGTATCTGGAAGTGAATGGGGATTGATGTGTAATTCCCTTCATTTTATTGATTATATATCATATTTAATAGAATGTAACGACTTCATCGTAGATACTACATACTTAGACCGAAATCTAATTCCAAGTAATAGAAAGGGATTCTCAGAACTTACGGGAATTTTACAAATCCATTTCAAAGACGGTAGTCACGGGATTTTAGCATGCTATCCTTCAGGAAAGCTTCCATTAATTTTTGAAATTACTTCAGACACGTCTAAATATTCAATTGAAGTAGTTAAAGGAGATGTTAATATAATCATAGGTGGAGATGAACATGGATGGAGAGCTTTTAAAGCTGAATATATTCACGTTAGTAAATTATCTACTTTGATAGTTGAAAAGATTTTAAATAAAGGAAAGTGTGCGTTACCAACATATAATGATTCTATGAAAATGCATTTAGCTTTATTTGAGCCGATTTTAGATTTTATTAATCAATTTTCCAAAAAAAAATTTTCCTATTATCCTTTTACATAAACTATAGAGAAAAATTAGAAATGAAAATAAATAAATCTGTTTTGTTGGTTGGTCCTGGACAAATGGGGACTGAATATGCTAAAATTCTAAAAAATATGCAAATTCCTATAGACGTTGTTGGTATAGATGATGATACATCATATAGGTTTGAGAAAACCTCTTCTTTAGCTGTATATAAACGAGGTATTAAAAATTGGTTAAAAGAGACAAAAGATTATCCTCATTATGCAATCGTAGCAGTAATTAACCATGAGCTTGGAAATGTTGCAAGATCCCTTATTAGATCAGGTATAAAAAATATTCTACTCGAAAAACCAGGTGGCTTAAATTTCGAAGATATAAAATCTGTTGCTATTGAAGCTAAAAAGTTTAATGCTAATGTATTGATTGGTTATAATCGACGATATTATGCATCCACCCTTAAAGCTAAAGAAATTATTAAACAGGACCAAGGAGTTAAATCATTTACATTTGAATTTACTGAATGGAGCCATATAATAGAAGATTACCCCGTTAAAATAGAGGTTAAAAATAATTGGCTATTACATAATTCTTCTCACGTAATTGATTTAGCATTTTATTTAGGTGGTGAACCGGAAAAAATTAACAGTTATTCTAGCGGAGCTCTATCTTGGCATCCAAAAAGTTCTGCTTTTGTTGGAGCCGGTATTACAAAAAATGGATCTTTGTTTTCATATCACTCAAATTGGGATGCTCCTGGAAGATGGGGTTTAGAAGTCCTAACTCAAAAACATCGATTGATTTTTAGACCTTTAGAACAACTTAAAATTCAGGAGAAAGCAAGTGTAGCAGTTGTTGATGTTGAAATTGATGATAAATTAGATATTGAGTTTAAACCAGGGTTATATCGTCAAGTAGATGCATTTTTAAGTAACATGTGGACAGAATTCAAAAATATTCATCAACAAATCTCACATCTGCCAATATATGATATTATTACTATAGGTGGGACAATTTAGAAAATTTATCAGTGATCTTATTATTAGGGTTAATTCTTATTTTTTTAACGTATCAAATCATTGAATTCAAATAATTTTAATAAAAAAGTTCATGATGTTTCAACTAATCTTGTTATTCTATTCAATGCTTCTAAAAAACCTCGACCATTAAAATTATGCCCTAACCATACTTCAGGAGTATATGAAACATTAGTTTTAATTAATTCTGATAAAAACTCCTTAAAATTTATCATACCTTCACCCACCTGTATACCTTCACCCATGATACCAATTGCATCAGCTACATGTACGTGTCTTATTAAATGTTTGATTTCTTGATAAAATTGTGCTACTGTTATATGTTCTTCATCTAAAGTATTAACATACATTCCGGCATGACTCATATCGAAAGCCATTTTAAGTTTTTCTTTCTCTAAAAAGGCACGGATTTCTTTTGGGTTACAAAAAAGATTTAAGTAACTGTGTCCCCCATAATACCAACCATTTGGGGGCAGATTTTCAATCAATAATTCAATTCCATTAAAATCTATACTTGTCAGAACGTCATGTAATTTATGATAAAGATGACCATTACCAATAATTCTTTCAAATTGACTAAATCCCGGGATGTGTAGTACCAATTTAACAGGTTTATCTTTTTGTCTTAAAAAATATTTCACCATTCTTCTTGTTAAATCAATAGTATTTATAATACTCTCAATAGATCGACTTTGAATTAATCGATTTTCTGAACTAATATCCATAACATCATCTTTCCAATTAGTTGGAGCATGAATAACCAATCCGGCATTAATAGGTTCAGAAAACCAATCCTCTAAATCAACAAATAAGTCTTGATCTGTAAGATGAAATTCTAAAAAATTCGGTTTATATTTAATGTAATTATTGTAATCCGAGAATCGAACAATAAATCCCCAATTATATGATGCTGTCAGCTTAACTTCTTCATATTTTTTTCCTAGATCCGAAAATTTAAGATATTCTTCCGTTTCAATATCTCTTAACGCCTTTCTTCCAATAAGTTTATAGTAAAACTGAGGTGAAATGCCTTTAGCGGGACTTTTAGTGGTTAACATATCTTCATTAAATATTTCTCCTTTCTTTATTTGTCTCGTGGAAACTATACTTTTTCCTAAAATTTCTCTATTAAAGTATTCACCGCGTGAAATATAGCGTTTTTCCACTCCAACAGCCTGTTTAACATGCTTAATGTCTCTTATTACTCTTCTAAGCCCTTCTGGTTCTAAACTAGCAGAGTGATCCGGACCTTTCATTGTCCTATCAAGAGTAATATGGCGTTCAACGATACAAGCACCAAAAAGAGTAGATGCGACAGAAATAGCAAGACCCCTTTCATGACCTGAATATCCAACCGGAACTCCGAATTTTTGAAGCGTTGTAATAAATTTTAAATTAATCTCTTCGTTTAACGCGGGATAAGTACTATTACAATGCAATAAACAAAATTTCGTGTCTCTTGATTTAAGAAAGTTAACTGTTTGTTCAATTTCAGAATAAGTAGACATGCCGGTAGAGATAATAATTGGCTTTTTTGTTTTACAAATATAATCCAATAACGGAAGATTTGTTAAATCCGCTGAAGCTACCTTATATGCCGAAATATTTAACTTCTCCAAAAAGTCAACACTTACTTTGTCAAAAGCAGTACATAAAAAGTCCATACCTTTACTTTCTCCATATTCTTTAAGATATTTCAATTCACTTTCTGATAAATCTGCTCGCTTTTGAGCAAAAAACGAATACTGTATCTGTTGATCAAAGATATTTGGATTTTTAATAACTCGATTTAAATAGAGATCATCAAAATTTCTTTTTTGAAATTTAACGCAATCTGCACCGTATTTAGCACAATAATCAATTAGGTTCTGAGCAACCTGAATTGAACCATTATGATTTATCCCAATTTCACCAATAAAATATACTGGATAATCAATGCCAATTTTTCTATTAAAAATCTCTATATGTGGTTCCATTGAACAATTAAAGTATTAAATTTTTTTAAAAATTAATTCTTAGAATGTATAGATTTATAATAACATTGTTGTTATTTTAAACCATGAATGTTTTTAATGGATTTCAAATAATCCTTGAAATATTATATAGCCTTACGGATTTTGAAGAAAATTAAGAACTTAAAATAAAAATCTTTAAAGTTTTAAATTTGAAAATTTAAAATTTATTGGAGAAAAATACTTTTTACCATACGGTCCATCCGCCATCCACTAAGAGTATATGACCTGTTATGTAAGAAGCTGCGTCAGAGATGAGAAAAATTACAGGACCTACGATGTCATTTGGATCGGCCATTCTATTTAAGGGCGTTTTTTTTTTATAATTATTTACAAATTTAATGGGTTGATTGTTAAAGACACCTCCAGGAGCAATTATGTTAGCTCGAATATTATTTTTTCCATATCGGGTTGCTATATATTTTGTTAACATGTTAATGGCTCCCTTATTAGAAGCATATGTAATTTTGTTTGTCATTTCGGTCCCCTCGTAAATAGAAAAATCAGGAGCAGTAATACCATATATTGAACTAAAATTAATTATACATCCATAATTTTGTGTTTTCATAATTTCAGCTACTTTTAGTGAAGTGAGATAATAACCACCTAAATGCATTGCTAAACTTTGCGTAAACCTGTTATAATCATATAATTTTTCTTTATTATCGTAATCCTTTGTTTTTGGCCAAGCCATATTTACTAGAGCATCTATTTTCTTGTATCTTTTAATAACAAAATTAAAGAAATTATCAACAGATTCTTCTATAGATATATTTATTTTTTTATAGAATACTTCTAAGTTGTTTTTTTTTAATTTTGCTTCTAATTCTCCTCCAATTGTTTCATCTATATCCCCTATTACAACTCTTGCACCTGCTTCTGCTAAACCTCTAACTACCTCAGAACCAATTAAACCAGCACCTATTGCTATTACAACTTTTTCTTCAAGACTAAACAAGCATGGCCAATATTTAAAAGTCAAATTTAAATTTATCCTCTCTAATCATAAATTCTATAAAATCAATATCAATCTGTCTATCAATATCTATCGATGAATCTGGCATTTCATAAATAAGGGTTTTGCCAGATAAAACATATGAAGTTTCTAGTAAATAATCTCTTTTAAAAACCCAAATTGAAGCGTTTAATGAATATACTAAGGGAGCTTGTTGTCTTGCAACAATCGGTTTATCTGGAAGTTTACAGAGTGCTGCATACCCATTTTCATCTAATTCAACCATATTAAAATAAGGATTTCTCTCAGCTAAGTATGCACTTGTTATTAAGTCTGCATCTGAATTTACAAGTCGATTAAAAGCAGTTTCAATATCTTTAATGGTTCTTAATGGAGAAGTAGCATCTAGATCAATAAGGTAATCATATTTTTTTTTTTCTTCCTTCTCGCAAAACTTAAGCGCATGCCTTAAAACATCAAGTTTAGCCATCTCATCAGTAGCTAACTCTGATGGTCTTAAAAAAGGGGTTTCTGCTCCATAAGTGCGAGCTATTTTTTGTAGCTCTATGCTATCCGTTGAACAAATTATTCGATCTGCTCTACCCCAAGCTTTAAAGGCATTTAACGTATAAGATAGAAGCGGTTTACTATTAATTAATCTTAAGTTTTTATTCTTTAAACTTTTCGAGCCACCCCGAACACATACAGTTCCAAGAATTCTCATTTTTATTAATCTATAATTAGTTTATTAAATTTAAATTTTGATTTTTCTCTATAACTTAATTACCAATGATTTTTCCTTTTTTCTTAAATTTAAGTATTTTTTTTAGTAAATCTATAGCGTCGTCCACATTGATAATAATTTTTGATTGATTTTCAATTCCTTTTAAAAAATAGTTTATTTGTTCTTTAAAATAATCATCGCGTTCAAATTGAAAAGTTTCTTTTGTAATTTTCTGTTCACCTATAAATTTAATTTCTTTTTTAATTAGATCTGCAAAGATCTCTTCTTGAGAAGTTAGAATACGTATGGATCTTTGAGCATTTAATCCGAAGTAATTAAGATGAATTGTACCTACTAAATTATTCTCGAAAGTTAAAGTCACATCACAAAAATCCTCAGAATCAATTTCAAGGGAACTTATCTTTCCATAGATCCCATTTATTGACTTTATTTTTCCAAAAAACCATTCATTAAAATCAAATTCATGAATTAGATCTAAAATGACTCCTCCCCCTTGAGATTTTTTAGAACTATAAATTTTTCTATAATCTCTTCCTGGACGCCAATTAGGTAAGTAAGAACTGTTTAGTGTTTGAGTATAAAAGATTTGTTCTTTTCTTTCTTCAATAAGTTGTTTCATACGTTTTATGATTGGATTATATCTCATGCTATAACCTACATGTACAATGGCATTTGAGTTTTTTATTTCTTTTAAGAAAATATCCAAATTATCAAGAGAATTTGATAATGGTTTTTCGATAAAAAGATTCGTTATCCCTCCTTGAAGACAACTAATTGCTGTTTCAATATGAAGAGATGTTGGATTAGTAATGAAGGCAATATCTGCTTTAACTTTTAATGCTTCTTCTAAGTCATAAACATTGTGAATACCTGGAAAAACTTCTTTTTTCCTTGTTCTAAACGCATAAATCTCATGGTTCCAGTTTTTCTTTAATAATTTAAGATGTCGAGTACCAATTGACCCAAGACCAAAAAATAGTATTTTCATTATTTTTTCATTTTATTGTAAATTTTATCTTTTACATGATATAATTAAAATTTCTGCCCAATAAAAAGAATACTTTCTGAAATTTGATGTTTTTCTAATAATTTCTGGTATTCTTCATTTACTTTTAAAAACCAATGGTTAATTTCTTCTTTGATATGTAAATCTAATCCATCGTCTTTAATTAAAACAGGTTTTGTCCAACCCATCTCAATACTTTTTTGAGGTTTTTCTAAAAATATCCAATTTAAATGATTTAAGAGATTATAACATTGGACTCCTTTTATATTCCCTTTGAAACCTGATTTCTCCATCACGTAGGTGAGAGTACTGGGGGAAAAATTGAATAAATGAGGTTCACGAAACCAAAAATCTTGATAGGTTTCGATTTTATAGCCTTTTATCAAGATATCTTGAATATTTGGAACTTCAACAATAATGAAACCATCATCTTTAAGATATTTTTTATAGGTCTCTAAAGTTTTAATGGGATCCTGAAAATGTTCAAGAACTTGATAAAAAGTAATTATGTTAAAATAATTTAAAGGAATATCTGTATTCTCGATTGATGTGGAATAAGTTTTAATTCCTAATTCATTTTCAGTAAATTCCGCATCTTTTTGATTGTATTCTATTCCAACACATTCTTTAACATAGTCTTTTAGAGTATATAAAAACTGGCCTGTAGAACATCCCACATCTAAAGCGATCATTTCTGGTTTTAATAAATGATTAATTTTTTCAACTCTTTCTTGTTGAAATGGTAATAACAGCTCAAAAGTTTCTCTAGAATTAAAAGTTTCTCCAATTATTGGGGTATATTCCTTTCTATAAGCTTTGGCATAATAATCCTCTAAATCTTCATCTTTCGGACTTAAAAAATTTAAACTACAATTTTGACATTCAAGAACTTCTCGTGGAATGTTATTTCTAACTTTTTTTTTTACGATTTTAAGCTTTTCGCTCCCGCATAAATAGCATTTCATATTCTTAATCAATTAAGTATTAAATAATACTCTTTTGTTACATATAAAGGGAGGATAATTTTTAATCCAGTAAGTTTATTATGGGGGTGTTGATTTAAATATTCAAGGCTCCAATCAAAAAAAAAAAAAAAAAATTTTATTTTAATATAAAATAAGAATTATTTTATAAAACTAATATTTGAATTAACATGAAGGTTATAATTCTAGCTGGTGGATGGGGATCTAGACTTGGTAACTTAACAGAACTAATACCAAAACCCATGGTTAAAATTGGCAATAAACCAATATTGTGGCATATCATGAAAATTTTCTCTTGTTATGGCTTTAATGATTTTATTATATGTTTGGGTGTAAAAGCTGAGGTTATTAAAGATTACTTTTATCATTATAATACTAATTTAAATGATTTTACTATAGATCTTTCCAATGGGAATGTTGAATTTTATAATAAGATAGAAGAAAAATGGAAAGTTACTCTTGTTGATACGGGGATAAATACTTTGAAAGGAGCGAGAATTAAAAGAGTTGAAAAGTACTTAGACTCTGATTTAAATATGGTCACTTATGGAGATGGTGTCGCAGATATCAATGTATTGGAATTAATAAAATTTCATAAGTCTCATAATAAACTATTTACAATAACCGGAGTTCACAGACCTGCACGCTTTGGAGAGCTTTTTGAAAAAGACGGAACGCTTTATTCATTTCTGGAAAAACCTCATGAATCTCATGCTTTAGCTAATGGTGGATTTATGGTATTCAATCATGATTTTCTAGATTCTCTAACAACAGATGAAAATTGTGACCTTGAGAGAGGCGTACTTGATGAATTGTCACTAAAAGGAGAAGTCATGGTATATAAACATGAAGGAAAATGGGATTGCATGGATCATGAAAGGGATGTCATATTTTTGAATAAATTATGGAATACAAAAAAAGCCTTTTGGAAGGTTTGGGAATGAATAAATTATTCGAAGATTTTTTCGAAGATAAAAAAATATTGTTGACAGGACATACGGGATTTATAGGTTCTTGGTTAGCTATTATACTAAATGAATGTAACGCAAAAGTAATAGGTTATTCATTGCCTCCAATTACAACTAAAGATAATTTTGTTCAAACTAAACTTGCAGAAAGAATAGAAAGTATTAATGGGGATATTAGAAATTTTGGTAAATTAAATGAAATCTTTAAAAAATATAAACCAGAGATTATATACCATCTCGCTGCACAACCTATTGTAATAAATTCATACTTATATCCAAAAGAAACGTTTGATATTAATATTGGTGGGACTATAAATATTTTTGAGAGTTTTAAAGGAAGTAAAACCGCAAATGTGTTAATTAATTTCACAACAGATAAAGTTTATGAAAACCAAGAGTTAGAAAGGGGGTATATTGAAAGTGATCGTCTTGGAGGTTATGACCCATATAGTTCCAGCAAAGCATGTTCAGAATTAATTACACACTCTTATAGAAATTCGTTTTATGGAGCTAACTCTAATGGGAATAATAAATTTATATCATCTGTTCGTTGTGGGAATATAATTGGGGGGGGAGATTGGCAAGAAAATCGCTTAATTCCAGACTTTATGAGAACTATTAAAAATGAGGAGGATTTTATTATTAGAAATCCAGATTCTATAAGACCTTGGCAATTTATCCTTGAACCTTTGAGAGGATTATTAGAATTAACAACAAAGATTTCTAGTCAAAATGAGATTTATTCTAGCGCATGGAATTTTGGGCCAAATCCAGATGAACAATATAAAACAAGTGAGATTATTGAAAAACTTATACGACAATTGGGCAAGGGAAAAGCCAGATTCCTAGAAAAACCAGTTCTAAATTATCACGAAACTAAAAATTTGACACTTGATATTAACAAAGCTAAAAAGTATTTAGATTGGGAGCCTATTCTAACGATTGATAAGTCGATTGAATATATATGTGATTGGTATCAAGAAGAAAATATTACATATGATTTTGATGTAAATCAAATAAATCACTATTTTGGAAAAATAAAATCTGTTTAAACTATGAAATTTTTAGAGACTCCATTAAAGGGATTGATCTTAATTGAACTTGAACCTTTTCAAGATTACCGAGGTATTTTTATCAGATTATTATGTAAAAATGAATTAAAAAAGATAGGATTTAAAAAAAATATCGTTCAAATCAATCAATCACTAACTATAAGGAAAGGGGTTGTAAGAGGTATGCATTTTCAATATCCTCCAAAAGCAGAAACAAAGATAATTAGATGTATTCGAGGATCTGTTTTTGACGTGGTAATAGATTTGAGAAATCAATCAAAAACTTATCTTGAATGGTATAGTGAAATATTAAGTGCTGAAAATATGAAATCAATTTATATTCCAGAAGGTTTCGCCCATGGTTTTCAGACATTGGAAGACTTTTCTGAATTATTATATTTCCATACTGATTTTTATAGTCCAGAAAATGAGGGTGGTGTAAGATATAATGATCCAAATATTGATATTAAATGGCCTTTAGAAATTACAGAAATTTCTGAAAGAGATAAAAATTTTAAATTAATCAATGAAAATTTTAAGGGAATAGATTTATGAAGTGTAGGTTTTGTAGCAACGATTTATCATTCATCTTTATAGATCTAGTCAGTTCTCCGCCCTCAAATTCATTTTTAACAAAAGAAAATCTAAATGAACCAGAAATTTTATTTCCCCTTAAATTATATCTATGTGAAAGCTGTTTTCTAGTACAAATTGAGGAATATAAAAAATCTAATGAAATTTTCAATGAGAAATATGCTTATTTTTCTTCCTTTTCAAGTACATGGTTAGCGCATGCAAAGAATTATGTAGGTATGATTATAAAACGTTTTAAAATTAACAATAACTCCTTTGTTGTAGAAGTTGCTTCAAATGATGGGTACCTATTGCAATATTTTGTTAAAAATCAGATTCCTTGTTTAGGAATTGAACCTGCTTCAAATACAGCAGCAGTAGCTAGAGAAAAAGGTATTCAAGTTATTGAAGACTATTTTGCAATAGATATGGCAATGAAATTGATTAAAAAATACCAAAAACCTAATTTAATACTAGGCAATAATGTGTTAGCTCACGTCCCAAATATTAATGATTTTATTAAGGGTTTAAGGTTTTTTTTAAATGAGACTGGAGTAATAACAATGGAGTTTCCTCATCTTTTGAATCTGATTGAAAAAAACCAATTTGATACAATCTATCATGAGCATTTCTCATATTTCTCTTTTTCAACCGCGAAAAAAATTTTTGAAAAGCATGGACTAGAGATTTTTGATGTGGAGGAGATTCCGACTCATGGGGGGTCGTTAAGGATTTACGTAAAACATAAAGAGGATCTTTCCAAAGAAGTATCTGAGAATGTAAGAAACCTTTTAGATAAAGAAATACTAAAGAGAATGGATAAAGTTAGCTTTTATGAGAATTTCCAGGCAAAAGTAGATATAGTGAAATATGAATTAATTCAGTTCTTAATAAGCAAAAAAAATGAAGGAAAACAAATTATTGCTTATGGTGCTGCTGCTAAAGGAAATACTTTATTAAATTATTGTGGGATAAAAAATGACTTAATTGATTTTGTAGTTGATTTATCCCCGCATAAACAAGGTAAATACTTACCAGCAAGTCATATACCCATTGTTAGTGAAGAAAAGATTAAAGAATCGAAACCCGCATACGTTCTAATTTTAGCTTGGAATCTTAAAGAAGAAATCATGAAACAATTACATTATATTAACGATTGGGGTGGGAAATTCGTAATTCCAATTCCTAAAGTGAAAATATTATGAAAATACTAATTACTGGAGCAACTGGTTTTATTGGAAATTATGTGATACGTGAATTACTGAAACATTATAATCACAAAATTATTGCCACGGGGATAGAAGCTAAAGAGGAAATTAGTAATTTGGATTGGATTAATGATGTAGAATATATCACTTATGATATTAATAAAGTAAAGGAAAATTTGTTTAAATTTTTTAAAGAACCTGATATCTTAATTCATTTAGTTTGGCAAGGCTTACCTAATTATAAAGAATCATTTCACATTGAAAGAAATCTCCCGTCAAGCTATAATTTCATTAAGATTTTAATTGTAAATGGGTTGAAAGATATTTCAGTAATAGGTACATGTTTAGAATATGGATTAATAGATGGTTGTTTATCAGAAGATATCCCGACTAATCCTGTTATTCCTTATGGACTTGCAAAAGACACTCTTAGGAAAAAATTAGAGCAACTGAATAAAAGGTATGAATTTTTCTTCAAATGGATTAGACTTTTTTATATGTATGGAAAAGATCAAAATCCAAAATCTATAATTCCTCAATTAGATAAAGCTTTAGATAACAATGAAGAAGATTTTAACATGTCAGGGGGAGAACAAATAAGAGATTATTTGCATGTGGAATTAGTGTCAGAGTTTATTGTAAAAATTTCCCTTCAAAATAAGATCTTAGGAATAGTTAATTGCTGTAGCGGAAAACCTATTACTATTAAAAATTTCATAGAAAATTACTTAAAAAAAAGGAATAAACAAATAAAACTAAATTTAGGTTATTATTCATATCCCGATTATGTTCCAATGGCTTTTTGGGGGGATAATTCAAAATTAAAACGTATACTTGAAGATTAATCTCATTAAGAAGATGTTTTTAACAGACTTTACCTATAACGGAAAAGAATATAAATATTTAAAATAATTTCAATAAAATATAATCGATGAACGTAAAATTAAAAAAAAACTCAGCAACTATGGGTAATTTTTCTTATCTGATTTCTGAATTTACAAGAGATAGTTGGAAAAAATTTGAAAAATAAAGATTATTCTATAGGAAGGGAAGAAATGAAAGCTGAATTTAAACCAAGAATAGATTTAGAAAACAGAACAAAACTGGAAACTGTCATACCGCTAAAGGTTCCTTATGTTATATTCATTGATCCCTCAGACATATGTAACTTTTACTGCAAATTTTGTCCCTCTGGGGATAAGGAATTAATGAAAAATGTTGGAAGAAGTCTTAAAACTATGGATTTTAATCTTTATAAAAAAATTATTGATGATATTTGTGAATTTGAAAAACCCTTGAAGGTCTTGAAATTATATAAGGATGGAGAACCTCTAATAAATCCCAGGTTTGCAGATATGGTAAAATATGCTAAAGATAGGAACTGTGCTGAGAGAATCTCAACAACGACAAATGCGTCACTACTAAATCCTAAAAGAAATCTGGAGATCATTGATGCAGGGCTCGATAGGATCAATATTTCTATAGAGGGAGTTAGCCAAGAGCAATATTTAGAATTTTCTAATTATAAGATTGATTTTGAAAAACTCGTTGAAAACATTCGTCATTTCTATGAGAATAGAAAACAATGTGAGATGATTGTTAAGATAAATGGGGATACGATATCAGAAGAGGATAAGGAAAAGTTTCTAGATCTATTTGGTAATATTGCCGATGGAATATATATTGAGCATGTTATGTCATGTTGGCCTGAATTTGAGCTAAAAGATGTTGAAATCAATAAAGAATATGGGATATATGGACAAAAAATTAAAGAAGTCCAAGTATGTCCTTATGTATTCTACTGTTTTTCTATCAATTCAGATGGCATCGTAAGTGTTTGTTTTCTTGATTGGGAAAGAAAATTAATCATTGGCGACGTGCGAAAAGAAAGTGTTAAGGATATTTGGAATGGAAAAAAACTTTTAGAATACCAAAAAATGTTTTTAATAAAAAAAAGAAAGCAGCACCTTATCTGTCGTAATTGCGGCCAAATGTCCCACGGTCTACCTGATGACATTGACGATTATGCAGAATTATTACTTGAACGTTTGGAAAAAAAATGAAAAACAATAATTTCGACTTTAACACCTATAGCTCAGTTAATGTTGACCTTCACAGCTTTTCGGAATGTATTGAATTATTAGAAAGGATGTTAGTTTCAGATGTAGAAATTTCCCCTCAGCACATTAACCAAGAAGTAATCTTGTATGGTGCTGGAAATCTTGGAAAAATGGCTAAACATTTTTTCAAGTATCTTAATATGCCTTTCTTATATTTTGTTGATAGAAATGCAGAATCACTCAAATCCCACATCGAATGGAAAGGGATAGATATTATCCATCCAAGTAAGGTTAAAGATGAGGATAAAAAGAATTGTTTACTAATTTTATGTATTGTTGCAACACCACTTATTCCATTACGTGATATACTAAAATCTGATGGATGGGAGAATATTACATTTTTTTATGATGTATGTGAAGCTTATGTAAATAGCTATCCTTTATATAATGGATGGTTTTTAAAAAAACAGAATGAAAATGAAAGAAATTCCATTAAAGATGTTTTTTCTGCTTTAGATGAGGTTTCCCGTAAACATTATCTACAATTTATCGCTTGGCGGAGGCTAAGAATTGAACTTTTATTTAAAGATATTAAAAGAGAAGATAATAGATATTTTATCAAAGAGGTTTTAGAAAATCTTAGTGAGAATGAAGTTTTTGTAGATTGTGGTGCGCATAATGGATCTATTTCGAAAAAATTTATTGAATTGACTAATGGAGAATATAACAGTATTGTAGCTATTGAAGGTGATAATGAAAATTTTGTGAAACTTGAGGATAATCTTAAAAACATTCCTAGAACTAACACTATTAGAATGGCACTTAGTGATAAAATCGGTCGAGCTAATTTTTATCAGGGATTCGATTATGCTTCAAAATTAAATGATCTTGGAAATATCAGTGTGGAAATTTCCACTATTGATGAATTGAATATTCCAGCAACCTTTATTAAAATGCATTTAGAGGGTGCGGAACTCTCATCTTTATGGGGTGCTATAGAAACAATAAAAAAATATCGTCCAATTATTGCTGTTACAATTTATCATAACCCTGATGGGTTGTTTGAAATTCCACTCTACTTAATAAAAAATACAAGAGATTATAGATTTTCCCTGAGATTAGACTCTTGGGGTGGAACTGGCGCAGTTTTTTATGCGATTCCCGAAGAAAGATATAAAAAGGTGATTGTTTGATTAAAAATGATTTGATTTTTGATTTAGGTTTTCATAATGGAGATGATACAGACTTTTATCTTAAAAAAGGATTTGAAGTAATTGCCTTAGAGGCGAATCCTGATTTGGTAAATGATGGTTTAAAAAGATTCCAAAAATATGTTGATGAAAAAAGACTTATTTTAATTAATAAAGCAGTTTCAGAAAAAGTAGGATTAATTAATTTTTATATACACGCCATAAAATCTGACTGGAGTAGCTGCGATCAAAAAATGGCAGAAAGCGATGGCTCAAAATCCAGAGTTGTATCTGTTGAAGCGATATCACTTATTGATCTATGCAAAGAATTCGGTACTCCACGATATGTTAAAGTAGATGTCGAAAGATGTGAAATTATGATTGTAAAACAATTATTTCAATTAGATGTCAAACCAAAATATATCTCCTTTGAAACATCAAAATCTATTTATGCAGAATTATTCGCATGGTTGAAAGCAACAGGATATAATAAATTTCAGCTGGTTAATCAAATGAACAATCCAGATCGGAAGCCCATAGAAAATCAGTCAACTTTCGAAGGGGAAAAAATAGAGTATAAGTTTACAAAATTTTCCTCAGGGTTCTTTGGAAAAGATTTACCAGATAAAAAATGGTTATCCTATGAAGAAACTCTATCTCGGTATGTAAAATATAAAGAATTAAAGTTCATAGATAACCAAGAATTAGCATTAGGGTGGTTAGATGTCCACGCAAGACTATAATTCTGAGAAAAAACTCATATTACATATTACACCACATTTAGGCGGAGGAGTTGGGAGAGTATTATTAGGATATCTCTCATACGTAAAATATCATCCAAATTTCTTTCACAAAGTCGCTTGCCTTGATTATGCTAATGAGAACGCTATTGGTATTGCTAAGGAAATTAAATTGTCCTTAATTGACAATATGTCCTTAGATAAGAAAAAACTTCTTGATTTGATATCGGAAGCGGATATAGTTCTCATCCATATGTGGAATCACCCTCTTCTTTATGATTTTCTCGTGCGCGAACAACTACCCAGCAATCGCCTAATTATATGGTGTCATAATAATGGTTTTCATGCTCCATTTGTATTTACAGAAAAATTATTAAGATATCCAGATATATTTGTCTTTACTACCCCTGCAAGCTTTGAAACTAAAGAAGTCCAAAATCTTAATGAGATAGAAAAAAAGTCTTTAAAAGCAATTATTTCTACTGGGGGCGTTCAACATATATCTGTTAAGAAGAAAGAACATGAAGGATTTAATATTGGATACATAGGCACAGTTGATTATGCCAAGATGCACCCAGATTTTTTGAAAATTTGCAATAAAATTAAGATTCCGAATGTAAAATTCATATTATGTGGTGGACCTAAAGAAGAAGAATTGAAGAAAGAAACCGAACGTTTAGGAATCGAAGGAAAATTTGATTTTAAAGGACACGTATCTGATATAGAAGAATATTTATCTATTTTTGATGCATTTGGGTACCCTCTTGCTGAATATCATTATGGTACCGGAGAACAAGTATTACAAGAGAGTATGGCTGCGGGAGTCGTCCCAGTTGTTATATCCAATCATATAGAACGCTATATTGTAAAAGATAGGAAAACTGGAATTGTAGCAAAAGATACAGATGAATATATCAAGGCATTAGAAGAGCTCTATCACAATCCAGAGTTAAGAGATAATTTATCAAGGAATGCTAAGAAGTATGCTATTAAAGAGTTTTCTATAGATAAAATGTCTAAAGAATGGGAAGAAATTTTTAATCAGGTACTTCAGATCCCAAAATCAGCTAAGATATGGGAAATTAGTATTAAAAAATCTGAGATTGCCCCGAAAGATATTCTTTTAGAGGCTCTTGGATCTCATGGAGAAAATTTTCTCCTCTATTGCAATGCTAAAACCGATGAAGAGAAAATAATTGCTCAAGAAAATATCAAAAAAATGGGCGAAACCGCAAATTGGCAAGCAAAAACGAGAAGTACAGTACATCACTATAAATTTTTTTTTCCAGATGATCCTTATATCTCAATTTGGAGTGAATTGATGATAAAAGACGAGTAAAACAATAATAATATTCAAAATAAGAAATCAATATCCTTATATGGTTAGAAAACAAAAATTTACATCTTTGAACCAGATCTAAAATTATATAATCTGTATGATATTAATATAAGGTAATGAATAAAATTCTATTTATAATTCCACCATACTCTTCTTTTGATGATTATCATCCTAAAGATCCTACATCTAAATTACCAATTTTCACAGCACCATATGGAATACTATCCTTAATTTCTTATTTAAATAAAGATAAGAAATATGATGCTCAAATTATTGATTGCAATCACATAATACTGAATGTTCTACAAAATTTTGAAGATAACTATGATTTTAAGGAAGTAATTTTAAAGAATATCATAAATAGAATAAGGGAATATAATCCTAAAATCATCGGAATATCTGCATTATTCAATTCAAACTATCCGCATTTGAAATACTTAGCTCCAGCAATAAAAGAAAATTTTCCTGAGAGTTTATTAGTTGTTGGAGGAGGTTTAGCTACAAACATGTATAATACAATTTTTGAGGAAATACCGATAATTGATGCTTTATGCTATGGAGAAGGAGAAATACCATTAACAAAATTATTTGAAAGTGAAAGTACAGATGATATTTCTTCTTTAAGTAGGGCCTGGATAACTAAAAGATCATTAAATAATAGTATATTCCCTCAAAGTGAATACATAGATGATTTGGATGAGATTCCAATAATAAATTTTGATTATATTGATCTTGAGCTATACAATAATCGATCTCCAACTCTTATAGATATATTTGATGATAAAAACGAAGTTAAAATCGAAATGAGTATTCATACTTCGCGAGGATGCCCATTCAATTGTGTTTTTTGTTCAAATGGTAAGATCCATGGCAAAAAAATGCGATTTATGTCGATTAAAAGAATAAAAGAAACTATTATAGTTTATATAGAAAAATATAAAATGAATGTTTTGCTTATCGAAGACGACCAATTTCTGTTTAAGAAAGACCGCGTGTTAGAAATATTAAGAATAATAAAAGATTTTAAAATTAAAGTCGAATTTCCCAACGGTCTTGCGGTATCTGGAATAGATGATGATATTTCTGAACTATTTTTCGAAGCAGGGGTGCAAGTAGTACCTCTTGCGATAGAATCAGGATCTGATTATATACTCCAAAAAATCATGCAAAAACCACTTAAAAAAGAGCAAATTTATACAGCGGTTAAATCTTTAAAAAAATATAATATAAGAGTTCATGCTTTCATTATAATTGGGTTTCCTAATGAATTTGACGAACATAGGAAGGAAACTCTTGATATGTTACTCGATGTCGGGGTCGATTGGGCTTATATATTTATCGCAATTCCGATTGCTGGAAGTAAACTTTTTGAAATTTGTGAAGACGCGGGGTATTTGTTAAATAAAGACTATAGTAACTACCATATGGGTAAATGTAATATTAAAGCTCCAGGAGTCGATCCAGAGCAAATTGAAAAAGAAGCATATTACATGAATATTGTAGTGAATTTTATCGCTAACTATAATTACCGGATTAAAAAATATGAATTGGTTGAAGAATATTTTTTAAATGTTGTTAATAAATATCCTAATCATGCTATTGCTCATCGTATGCTTTATAGTCTTTATTTAAACACGGACAAAATTGAATTATCTTATAAGCATAAAGAAATTTATGAAAAATTAACTAAGGGAGAGACATTTTGGACTCCAATTCTTCAAAGACTTCAAAAAGATCAACTAATACAAATGGTTTAGAGAATGAGAAAAGTGAGTGAAGACCCATTAGAAAAATACCGTATGGAGGCCATAGAAAGAGCAAAATCATATTTATCAAATGAAAAACTTCAAAAGGCTTATGAAGTATTTCTTATCGAGTTTGTAAAAGCAAAATATGCGTATAACTTTTTTTGGCTTGGTATTCCAGTTCTTCAAGCCCCTCAAGATTTACAAGCTTGGCAAGAAATAATATGGGAAGTTATGCCTGATCTTATAATTGAGACTGGAATTGCAATGGGTGGATCTTTAATTTTTAATGCCTCTATGTTGGCAATATTAGAAGTATGTGGTAAAATACAAGATGGTCATGTGTTAGGAATTGATATTGAAATCCGTCCTCATAATAAGAAGGCAATTCAAACTCATCCTTTAGGGAATAAAATAACGATGTTTGAAGGATCTAGTATAGATGATGAAATAATAAACAAAACCAGAGAATTCGCAAAAGATAAGAAAAGAGTACTTGTTCTCCTTGATAGTAATCATACTCACGATCATGTATTAGCAGAACTAAGAGCATATGCTCCATTCGTATGCATCGGAAGCTATTGTATCGTTGGAGACACAGGTATAGAGGACACTCCCGATGAAGCCTTCACTGACCGTAATTGGGGGAAAGGAAATAATCCAAAAACAGCAGTTTGGGAATATTTAAAAGAAAATCCTAGTTTTGTAATAGATAAGAATATAGACTCAAAGTTAATTCTCACAGCTTCTCCAGATGGTTTTTTGAAAAGAATTAAGTAGTAATTCAAAAAAAATATTATTTATATAAGGTTTAAATATAAGAAATATGATTCTGATTCCCATATTAAGAAAGATTTTTTTTCGGAATTAGAGTTATAAACAATTAACTCAAACAAAATATGATCACATAATAGTGAAACAAAATATAGAACGCTTATATAAAATTAGAGGAAAATTAGGTCGATCTAACCCTAGTATTTTTATGAAAATTCTTGACTTTAATCTTTCTGATCAGGAAAAACAAGAATTTCATGAAGTGTTTTCTAACTTCTCTGATGAAATAAGTATTCAGCAGCCACATAACTGGGACGGTCATCATGAACAAGATTTTACTTTATGAAAAGAAATATATAATAATATCGAGAGCAAAAATAGATTACCACTAAGAAAAGTTTGTCCTCACCCTTGGTATTAAATGGCCGTAAATTTTAATGGTCAAGTCTCAGTTTGTGATATGGATTGGTCTTATGAAACAATTATTGGTAATGCAAAAAAAGAAAGTCTATTTGAAATATGTCATGGATCGAAATTACATGAATTCCGGAGGATGCATGCTGAAATGAGACGTGATGAAAATCCTGCGTGTAATAACTGTGGAGAGTTATATGTATTATCTGAGAAATCGGATCTTGATCCAGTTGCAAGAAATGATGTCAATAAATTATTAGTGAAACTTGATTATCAAGACAGAGCTTAAATATCAATTGAATCTATTTTAAGATATTTCAATTTAATCGAAAATCAGGAAAATGAACAAGCAATGAATAAAAAGATTAATGTTTTAGTAGCTGGGATTGGTAGTGCATTATTAGGAACTGAAATTTTTAAGAGTCTAAAATTAGCTGGTGATTATAATGTTTATGTCTGCGATATTTCAGAGTTTGCTTATGGTCATTATCAGCCTGGATTTGTTAAAACCTTTTTAATTAATCATAAAGGATATGTAAAATCAATTTTGGATTTATGTTTAAAGAATAAAATAGAGTTTGTTATTCCTGGTGGAGAAGAACCAACTATATTATTAAATAGAACGAGGTTAAAATTAGAAGATAATGGAATAAAATTTGTGGGAAATTCAAGTGGAAGTAATTAATAATTTTACTGATAAACATAAATCATTTGAATTATTAAATAAATTAGGAGTTAAAATCCCAATAACAAAATATTTTGATAATTTAATTAACTTGGATGATATGATTTTTCCCTGTATAATAAAACCTTCAAAAGAAAGTGGAGGTAGTGTCTTTGTTTTTCTTGCTGAAAATAAACAAGAAGCTAAAACTTATTGTAATTTTTTAATAAAAAATGGTTTAGAAGTGATTGTACAAGAATATTTAAATCACACAGGGGGAGAATTTACAATTGGATTAATTTCATCTCCTAAGCGGGAAATTATCGGTTCGATAGTTTTAAAAAGATTATTCAACTCTAAAATCTCTCTCGTTTTAAAAGGGAAAATTGGCATTATATCCGGCCCACATAGTTAAGGACTAATTGGAAATTTTCCACTTATACAAAAAACATCTGAAAAAATTGCCAAATTAATAGGTAGTGAGGGACCAATTGATATTCAAGGAAGGATCAAAAATGGAGAATTTATTCCATTTGAAATTAATCCAAGATTTTCAGGATCAACATATTTGAGAAGTTTATCAGGATATGCATTTCGTAGTCTATCTGAACTTTTTATAAATGAGAAAGATATTAAAAATTAATAGAGGTTGTGTCACTTATTTCAGCTTTAATGGTTTTTTTACCAAAGTTTATTAAAATATCTTAATCTAAAAAGAATAAATATAATAAATATTTTTTATAAAATGATTTGTAAGAATTGTACCATCCCTTGCTCTCGCTTACTTGAAAATTACTAAATTCGATTATTTCGATTTAATCTCATAAAGGAATTTTTATTAAATATGACAAAAAAAGCGGACCTCTTTAATAAAATAACTTTAATTATCCCAACTCATAATAGGCACCAATATTTATCTAGAGTTTTAGATTATTATAATGATATAAATTTAAGAATCTTAGTGGCGGATTCTTCTCAAAAGGAATACCCATTTAAAAATGGATATGAAATAGACTACTTTCATTATCCGAATTATTTACCTCAAAATAAATTAGCAGATATTATTCAAAAAGTAAAAACTCCATATGTTTTTTTATGCGCGGATGATGACTTTATTATGCCTAAAGCAATTGAGAAATGCATTGAGTTTTTAGAAAAAAACAATGACTACGGCTCAGTACAAGGCAAATATGTAAGATTTTATAATAAATCAAGAAATATATCATTCGAACCTTTTTATACCACTTATAAAGATTATCACTTTGATGCTAAATCTCCTATTGAGAGAATGAAGCAGTTATTGTCAACATATATACCCGTTTTTTATAGTATTCAAATGACTAAAAATTTACACCAGGGGTTATCTTTCAAAGATCTTTCCAATGGTTATTTAAATGAAATATATTTAGCTTTAATGACTGTCATTAATGGAAAGCATAAAGTCTTACCATTTTATTATGGCGTAAGAGAAAAAACCAAGTATGGAAAGAGGAGAAATTACGAATCTTTAGAGAGTTTTATTAAAAATCCAAATAATAAAGAAGAATATGAGTTGTTTTTAAATTATGTATCAAAATACATTTCAGAGAATTATGATTATACATTTAATGATTCTAAAAAGTATGTTCAAGAAGCTATTGATTCTTATTTGAATATTTTTTTACCATTTTATAAAAAAAAAAAGATATGGAAACCAACTTATAAAACATCGGAAAAGATACAAAATATTTTTTATTCAATGCTCAAGGTAATATCTCCAAAATTATATAATTTCATTAAAAATAAAACAATATATGGAGATTTTGAAAATCCATCTTCAAAATATTATGCGGATTTCAAACAAATTCGAAAATTAATATCAAATCATTCAAGACGCATCCGAGTATTTAATAATAATCCTAAACCAATTCTTTATAAAGCCAATCAACTTCCTGTATTCAATAAATTTTTTCAATGGATTTTCAAAAAGAAGTCCTCTTAGATTTTTTTATCATAAATTAATTTTAAAAACAAATCTTCTAGAGAATATTCAATTTCTTTTACTTTTCTTATCTTATATTTTCTTAAAATAGAGAGTAATTCTTGGTAATAGTCGCGATCGTTGATAAGAATCTCAAATCCATTCTGGTTTCCATTAATTTCTTTAATAAAAGTTTGTTGTTCTAATTCACTTTTAAGGTGATCTTTGTTAATCTCTATTTCTACTTCTATTGCTATATCTAGATGTTCTAGTTTCTGAATATCATCCTTTGTGCCTAATTTAATTATTTTTCCTTTATCAATAAATGCAATTCTGTTGCAAACTTGTTCTACTACTTTCATGTCGTGACTCGTGATAAAAATTGTGCTTTCAGAATTTTTTATTTTGTCAACTATGAATGATTTAGTTTGTACGTCTAAACCTGAAGTAGGCTCATCTAAGAAAAGAATTTTGCGATCTAATAACAATGTTCTCATCAAGGCTAGTTTCATCATCATACCACTTGAAAAATTTTCAACATATTGGTTCATCCATTTCTTTAGGCCAAATTCATCAGCCATTTTTAAGATTTTTTCTTTATAGTTATGGATTTTATATATTCTGCAAAAAAATTTCAAATTTTCATAAGCAGTTATCCTATAATACAGCATCTTAAATCCTAACATCAAGGCTATTTTTTTTTTTGCTTGAATAGGATTTTTAATGATGTTATATCCATCAATGAGTGCATAACCAGTAGTAGGCTGTTTTAATGTAGTTAGAATTTGGATAAATGTCGTTTTTCCCGCACCATTTGGTCCTAATAATCCAAATATCTCTCCTTCTTTTATTGATAAATTAACATTATTTAAAGCATCGATTTCTTTGTTTTTCTCTCTTAATTTATAAGACTTAGTTAAATTGAATGTTTCAATCATGTTTTTTGTCATAATGGTTAATATCCGACTATTCCGTATTTTTTATAGACAAGGTTGAATGTAAGAACTCCAATGATCGGGAGAACTATAGCACATATTATCAAGATAATTATATTTAGATAATGAGATGTAAAAGTGATTAAAACGTTATTTTCAATCCAAGTTAATCGTAAAACATCAAAAATATAATATAAAGGATTTAAATTAATTATTTCTTGGACAATACCAGGAAACAATTCAAATGGATATGAGAGACAGCTAAACCAAAAAATAAAAGTGAGTAAAAAATTCAATAAATACCAAATATTTTCTTTAGAAATAGCAAATACCCCCAAAATTAAACCTATTCCACCAAATATAAGTATAATGAGGAAATATATGCTAATAACTAGTAAAAAAGTAAAAAAATTTATTGGAAAAAGTATATAACTTAAAATTAAAAAAAATGTAAATGGTACAGCCATTAATATTAAATATGAAAGGGCTATTCCAATTAGCAAATTAAATCTATTGAATGGAGCAATTATAATGGCTGGAAGTGTTTGCCAAAATTTTTCTTGACGAAATTGACCAGGAAAAATACCGATAATTTTTTGTAATAATATAATTGTATATGATATAAAGATAAAGATAAAATAATTATTAGACGTCCAAGGTTCAAATCTAAGACTGGTTTCAAATAACTTTCCCATTATTATAAGTGGCAAAAAAATCGAAATTATAGGGGTGACAAGCATAAAAACCAATGCTAATTTGAATCTTAATTGCAATTTTATATTTCTATCTACGATTGCATAAATTTGATAAAAATTATCTTTAATCGTTCCGAGTTTTATCATTTTTTACCGTTTTTTTATTTTACTTTAACAGTATTAATATTTTGTTGTTACTGCTTATTAAATTAGTTAATGCTGTAAAATGATAAATGTTATTACATTTTTAAAATAAGCAATTTAATAAAAAATTTCGGTTTTATGGAGAAATCATTATAATCACAATTTTTTTAATATTTCTAAGAGATTTCCCTTCATTTAGAACAATATAACAATTTAAAGGTCGAATTGATCAAAAAAATTAATAAGTGTTTTACTATGAAATAATACAGAAATAACGTGTCTGTTTAAATTTAAAATGTCTTCTTATATAGATGAGTACTTTATAATTTCATTCTTCCTTTTTTTCTTGTATTTTATATTAGTTGCTACTTTTGGATTTTTCTTATCATCATTATTAAGGAAGAAGCTTGAAAAAAGGAAGATGTCTTTATCATCAGTATTAAAGTGCTTTGCCCTAGGGCTATGCATCCATTTATTATATTCAACAATTATCGGATCTCTTGGAGCATTTAGTTTTTTTACTATTTATTTACCCTTTATTTTAATCGATATCAGTTTTTTAATCTATTTTTTCAAAAGAAATTATAGTATCCGTGGGATTACAAAATTCAAAGAGGCCAGGAGTAAACTTTTCCTTATTATTAAGCAAAATCTGTTTTACTTACTAACGTTATCTATAATTTTCTTCATGCTTTACACCATGCAGATGTATTTTATTTGGAAACGTTTACCCTATCCAGAAAGCGATGCTTATACATGGTTTAAAAATATTTGGTTTATTCATGAGAATGGATCGATAAATTATGGTTCAATACAAGGATATCCTCCGGGATTTGCTTTATTTTCTGGGAGTATGATATCAATTATAGATAACTATTATGTGGTGTTTTTTTTTCTAAAATACTTGCCAATTTTTTTATCTTTGATTAACATTCTTGTTTTATTTGAAATTTCAAAAAAGCTTTTCAAAAGAAAAGTCAATATTTTTTTCACCTTATCAATCTATTTAAGCTTCAAATATCTATTTTATCGCTATCAAATGCCTATCCCTTCTACTTTAGCAACTACTTTAGGATTTTTGTTCCTATTATTTCTAATGGAAGGCACTATATCTCATAAAATCTTAAAATTTTTTAATAAAAAAAACGTGTCATCCAACTATTATCATATTAATACAGTCATTCTTAGAGGAATTATTATAGCAGGTATAGTAATTGTACAGCCTTTGTATGGACTTTTTTACTTGATATTTTACTTGGTTTATGAATTTTACATTTTCATAGTGATACTCAAATTTAATAAGATACATTTTAATGTGCGAAAATATTTTATTATAAAATTCATAAAAACACATCTCGCTATTTTAACAATTATCATTCTACTGCTACTTCCATGGTATATCGCAACTTCTATCTATTTTAACAAACCGTTATTTGATTCTTTTTTATATTATTTTTCAGCACTTAAAGTATTTCAGCCATTAGAGGATCTTCGCTATATAGGAAAATTTTTTTATGATTTAGCGCGAGAGATTTTAAGAGGATCAGTTTATGAGGATATTAATAACTTTTTGATAGATAATATCGTGAATCTTTTCAACTTTACTAGAAGCTATGATGTCTACAATCAAACCATTGGAACAGGAATTATAATCATAGCCATAGGTGTTATATTACCAATCAATAAATTTTTCCAATTCAATGATAAACAAAAAAACATTGTGAGATTTATCAAATTTACTTTTATTCTTACCATATTATCTCTTTTACTAACTAGTATTCTTAATTTTAGAGGAATACCCCTTTTGAGTAAATTAAATGAGTTTTTCGCTCATTATTCAATGAGATTATTTGAATTTTTTGCTGGATATTGGGCAATCCTATTTGTTTTATCATTCAATTTTATTGTTTTATATTTTCCTAGATTATTATTTAGATCACGTTATCTCAGAACGAAAACTCCCAAAAGATCAAGAGATACGAGAGTAAATGTGAAATTCTTAAGGATTAATCTAAAAAATAAAATTTTAAATCTATCAATCATAAAAAAATTTCTTAAGAAATTAAAATCTATCAAAAAGATTCCCAAAAAGAGATTTATTAAGAAATCTCTTAGCATTCCTTTTATAATTTCTATAATATTTCTTAGTGGGTTTTACTACACAATAAATTACGGAAGAATTTATTATTATAATCATTTTACCGATAGTCAGACTGATGTGGTATTGTTTGTTGGTAACTATTTCCATGAAAATCAATTAGAAGAAGATACAACATTGCTCCTTCAAAATCAAAAAATAAAACAAGTATACCATTTAATTAACGCAGAGAATTTACACAAAATAATTTATTCACTTGGAGAAAATATTAGAAACTATACAGGATATTTAATAATTAAAGAATTTATAGATCTCATGAATATAACTTATGTTTTATTTAATTTAGTATTTTCAGATGAAGAATTTCAAAACAATTTTTATTCTGATTTCAATCTATTGTACCGCAATGAAGAATTCTGGGTTTTTGCTAAATTAATATGACAAAAAGTAACATCTGAAAGACTATCTTTATTTAATCAACGGAAGATTTTTTTATATTTGATTTTAAGGTAAAAAAAATCTATCATTCTCTTAAGGAATAAACTATTAATATTTAACTTGAATTTCCTTAATGCAAAGTATATGATACATGAAACGGAGGATCTGATAATTCTTATAAGATTCACATAAGAAGTTCCAAATTCCCGAGAATCTACAGAAACTGGCGTTTCTACGATCCTATAATTATAAATGCAACAATAAATAATAATTCTGTAGAAAAAGCCATTCCAGTATATTTCATATTATTTAATCTTTTTTTAAATTCTTCTCTAAAATCTCTAAAACAACATTGGTTATTCCAAAAGAATATAGAGATGAATTTATGAGATATTTGTTAGATTTAAATTAGGCATTTTAAATCCTATTTAAGAGCTTACTTTATTTAAATATCGGTTTATTCAAATTTAAAAAGTTAATAAATATTTATATTATTTTTAAGAATTCTCTTGAGAAAATAAAAAGTTTTTATTGGAAGATCTTTTTATATTTGATTTTTTTATAAAAGTAGTTTATAATTTTGGTAATAAATAGGTGATTAATATTTAATTTAAATTTTTTAAGCGTATAATATAAAATACATGAAGAAATCGATCTAACTATCCTAGTAAGGTTTACATGAGAGCTACCATATTGGCGAGAATTAACGGAAACTGGAATTTCAACGATTCTGTATTTATAAAAAGCACTTTTAAACAATAATTCTGTAGAAAAACCCATTCCTGTATGTCGCATATTCGTAAATATTTTAACAAGATCTTTTCTTATAGCTCTAAATCCACATTGATTATCGTATACTCTTTGAAGAAATAATAAACGTAAAAAAGTACTGATAACAAACTGTCCTACTTTTGTATAGAGTGGCATTTTATAACTACAATCTCCCAAATATCTCGAACCTATGACCAAATCTGCTACATTTTTTATAATCGGTTTTATTATATTAGGAATTTCTTGGGGATTATGTTGTCCATCGGAGTCCAATGTAATTATAATATCTCCTGTAGCATTTTTCATACCGGTTAGTATAGCAGCACCATAACCCTGATTTTCTTGATGTTTTATTATTCGAACATCGTTTCTTTTAAGTTCTTTAACCCTTTCTATACTCCCATCAGTAGAACCATCATCAATAACTAGAATTTCGTATCGTTGATGATTAGGTATTTTATCAATAACCTGTGTGATTGTCTGTTTTTCATTATAGAGGGGAATAATAATTGAAATAGATGCATGTTTTAGAGCATCTAAATTACTTTTGCTATATAACCCACTGTCTATTTGGCTTTTTTGATTTCCAGAATCTTTGATCTTAACCGCTGTCTGATTTTGAGTCATATTTATACTCACTAGTAGGATTTGTAATTATTAAGATCTTATTAGTTTTTTAATAATTTATGTCTTTCTAATAGAAAACATTTTTATTATATTTAAACT
>SDBV01001291.1_pt1 | contig 37871 bp, 44 predicted proteins | sample 2277081 | NCBI WGS metagenome assembly SDBV01 (sample SAMN10402039, study PRJNA504765) | marine sediment metagenome | isolation source: marine sediment core GS10_PC15, 223 cmbsf | place: Arctic Ocean: Southern Knipovich Ridge | collected 2010 | reverse complement strand
CTGCGTCGTTCTCTTTCCGGCATCTCAGAAACGAATCAACATGCTGGATGATAAAGTCGAAGTCGGGAGTCGCATCCTGACCAATTGCCAGATTTAGCGTCCCGGTGACCCCGTAAGGGTTGACCCAGAGGCTGACTGTGAAATCTTGGTCGCCCCGAGCGAGGCTAGTATCGGTCGAGATGAGATGAGACCCGTCCGTGTCGTTGAGCCTTACGCTCATCCCCGAGTCGCTGCGCTCCACGAGGCCGGCGACGCGGGTGGGTGTGTTGATTCCGGTGAGGGTGTTGGAACCGACGGAGTCGGCGTAGGGTCCACCGTTCTCAGTCATGTCCCAGCAGGAAACGAGGTCGACCTGCTCCGCTGCGGTGAGGTTTGTGCACGTCTTGCCCTTGCCTGAGTTGTAAACTGAGGCCGCAATGGTCGTCAGGTCCAGCGTCCCGGCCGTGGCCTTGTAGAACATGACTGGCCCAATAGCTCCGGGGAAATCATTCGTAGAAGAATAGAGACCAACACGAAAGACGCCGTCGTCTTGTACGGGCGCGTCTGCCTCTGCGACCGGCGTAATCGTGGTTTCGTCCACGACCAGGTGCAAGAGATCGTTCGGGTTATCGAACCAAGCGGCGAGGAAAGTCCTAGTCCCTGCCATCAGAGTGCCGTTGATGATGGTCACTGCGTCTGCGGTGAACCTAACGATGTTCGGGTTGTCGGCCTGTAGGTTCGTATCTGCACTGGTTCCGCCTGACCAAATTCCATAGCGGTTGTCTACGACATCTGGTCTCACCCACGCAATGATCCCGTAAGAATCGGTAGCGCCAATGTTGAGGGACGATGAGGTGGATGACGCATACTGATTGGCCGCGTTATCGAAATCCGCCGCATACCCCAGCGCCCCGCCCGTCGCCGTCGGGGCTGCGACCGGGGTCAGGTCGCACGAGCCACACGAGCCCGCGTCTTGGTTCCCGAGGTCCGCAGGGTCGTTGAAGGACCAGACGGCGATGGCATCGGCGTAGGGACCGCCCGCAGCCGCGTCACAGATCTGTATTCCACGAGCTTGATCACACTCACATCCAGGTGTAAAGGGATTGATGCAGATTGACTGTGCGGCCACTATGCCGGCAAGGGCAAGGGTCACAACGACTAGCAGAGCCTTCAGTAGTCTCATCTTTCTACTCTTCCTTCATTTTAACTGCGCCGCGAGCGGCGACTCTTCAAACTCCCAGCCGAACGATCGGACTGCCACGTTCGTCCCTGGGCTGTTGCTGATCCGTGAGTAGGTCACCTCCGACCCCAGCCGCCCATGATAGAGGCGACCTGCACCCTCGAACGAATCTGAGGTAAGCAGCAGGAGCGGCTCTTCCCCGTTCCGCGTGAGGCGCGTCACCTCGTTCCGTGCCTGCTTGTAGGCCGCGTCGGTGAACGTGAAGTTGAGCATCATCGAAGCGCGCGTCGGCACGCCCGTCCCGAGCACCTCGACGCGGCCCCCGAGCGTCTTGACCCGCACCTGGCTCGGATCGCCTTCAGTTAATGCGATGGGAAGGATCGGAGCTCCCCCGAGCAGGGTGCGGACCTTCCCGATCCAGACCTCTCCGACTATTGGCCTCACCCGATTCCCACTCGGCATATCGATCGACAGCCGCCACGTCTGCGTGTAGACCGAAGCGTCGGTCGTGTAGAAGGAGGGCGGAGCTGGGCTCATGGAGGTCGCGCCGAACGCTACGACCGCGTCGTCTGGGATGTTGTGGCCGATGATCGCCATGAGGTCAGCTTCCGCGACAAGCGCTGGACTGCCGTTCGTCCCGTTCAGCGAGAAGTAGACGTAGGACGTGGAGCCGTAGCTAGCAGCTACGGGCTCGACAAGCACCCGGTAGGTCGAGCGCTCCGTTCGGTTCGCATCCGCCGTGATCTCCTCGTCCACATCCGACCATGCATCCGAGGAGCTCTGCGTTGCTAGAACCCCTCCGTCCGTCCAAGCCGAGCCGTTCCAACTCTTACCGGACCACAGATCTGTAACCACCACCCGAGCTCCCGTAGCCCCCGCCGCACCTGACGGCCGATACAGTCCGACCTTGAGCTTGAAGTCCTCGCCTGGCATAACATCGACGTCCTCTATCGAAGGCCAGAAGACTCTGAGAACGCTAGTACGTCCGCCATAGCTTCCCCAGTCGGGAGGGTCAGCGGGCAGCCCCGGAGTCCCGGCGAGCAGCAGAAGAAGATCCGACCAGCCTGTAGGCGCGTCTGCTCGGCTTGAGCTGATGGCCAGCAGGTTGAGGTCGAAGTCAATGTCATAGACGCCGTCCGATCGCCACTGCAAGCCGCCCTGCTCATCTGGAAAGCCGCTCGCAAGATTGACTAGCGGAAGAATGGAGTCCTCGGCTGCCGGCGAGACAGCCGTCGGATCGGCAGGCGCCCTCTGCGCCAGATTGCCGATGCTGTATCTCCAGGCCATTCACTCCTCCTACGTCGGGTCCGGCTCGTCACGCCAGCACGCGATCCACGTCGGGTTGGTCGTCGTCGCCACGTCGCCCATGAGCGCGGTCACGCTGTCCCCGACCACGAGCCGCAGCTCGCTCGCGCCGTCGACGGGCACGAACTTGCTGTCGATTGTCAGGGTCAGAGAGTTGTCGAATTCGGTGTGGACGGCGGTGTTGAGCACCCGCGCCCGAATGGCGACAGTGGCGGTGTCGATGTTCAGAAACGAGACGCGCTCGACGACGCGCGTAAAGCCGGCCCCGGGCGTGGGCACGATCTCGACGTTGGTCGTGCCGTTGAGGCTTCCCTGCTCGGAGCCGCCGACGACGGCCTTCTCGATCTGGCGCAAGCTGCTCATCAGAGGATCCTCCACTCGGCGCCGTCACAGATGACCGTGATGCTCTCGTGCTCGAGCAGTAGGTCGAACTGTCCCGCGCCGTCGATTGTCTCGGCGCCATCCCCGTCGACGGTCACCACGTTCCGGGACGAGTCCACCTTCTTGACGTGGAGCAGCCGGCCGAGGGAGTTCGCCACCGCAGGCAAGGTGACGATGCGGGCGCCGCCGGTGGCGTCCATGTCGATGTAAACGTCTTTGGCTGCGACGGCGTGGTTGGCGCTCTCGCTCCTGGTGGGGAACCACGACGCGGGCTTCGGGTTGTAGACGTCAAGGGTCTGGTCCGTCCACATGAGGACATCGAAGAAGGTCGGGGCGGAGGAGGCAACGTCCTTTAGTTGCCGGGTGGTGGGCGCGGTCCAGACGTTTACGAACATCGACCCTGGATTTGCTCCGTTGATGACAATCCCCATTGCGGTGAGGTGCGCGCCCGAGAGGGGAATCGTCGCGGTCAGCACACCCGGCAGGTCGGTGCTGAGATAGAGCTGGGTCTTGATGGCGAACGCGCTGAGGTCCCATCCGGCAGCGTAGCCGTGAATGCAGATCCAGCCCTCATCGTTTTGAGCGATGCTCTGCAAGGTGACGCCCTTGAGAACTTGCGGCGCAAGCGTGAGACCGGTTTCACTTGCGATCAGGACGTTCGAGGCGTCCACGTTGCCCGTCATGTGGACCGGCTGACCAGCCACCAGCGCGTTCCCAGTGTTTCTCGCGCGGATATAGACGCCCCCACCGAGAGATGTCTCGACGACACCCGAATCTCCAGCGACCTGCATGATGAGCCGCTCGATTCCGTTGGAGCCATTCCACGAAACATCGCCATCGGCGGGCGTGTAGTCTGTTCCGGGAATGACGGCGGTGTTCCACTTCGTCCGAGAGAGAACCTCGATCAGAGACTTCGTGACCTCGTTGTTGAAGGTGATTCGCTCGAAGCCGTCGAGCAGCGCCTCGCCGTCGGTGTCGTCGCCGGCCCCGTGGATGACTCGAGCGCCGCTGATGACCCCATCCCCGACCCCACCCGTGAGCAGCAGGTTCAGGATGTTGGCAATCTGGTTGCTGTTCATGTCCAGATTGCCGAGCATCGTCTGCGATCCATCCCGCGACAGATTCTCTACGTCCAGCTCCTCCATCCCCTCTTGCACGTCGTCGGCTGCCAGATTGCCGGCCGGCTCGAACGCGATCTGGTCTGCGGAGTGCGTGTGCGGTGCTACAACTACTACCTGGGCGCCGGTAGGTGCTCCTCCGATCGTTCCGAGGCGCGGGCGGAGGGCGTTGAGGATCGCGTCGATGTCCCAGCGAGTCAAGGCCATCAGATTCTCCAGATCGCCTCAAGACCAGAAATCGGGTTGCGGCGCGTCTCCCACATCCTCGTATAGCCGTCGAGAGAACGCGATGAGTCGTTGCCGATGCCGATCCAGTCCCGCGTTGCAACGTCGCCCTGGTACGCGAAGGCGCCGAGGTTCGAGCCCGTCGACACCAGCGAGCCATCCGCCTCCAAGAATACAGCGAAACCGACCTCGACCGACCAAGGGGCGTAGGCGTTCCAGCCGTCGGCGCCGAGCCATCTCGCCCAAACGCGAAGCACATGAAGCCGCGTCAGGTCAGTCGGAACCTCGACGTCGAGCTGGAGCGTCGCCTCGCCGGACACTGCGCGCTCGAACCGGACCAGATCGTCGGAGCCTGTCTTCGCCACAAACTGAAGAGCATCATAGCTACTGGCTGCATGGTAGGCGTGTATAAGAGGCTGCACTTGATTCGTCGGCAGGTCCTCAGCTCGCCAGAACGGCTGCACCTCGACGATCGCCACACCTCGCGTGTAGTCCCAGAGCTGACCATCGCCTGTAGCGTTCACCATTCTATGGACGTCAGCCAACCTGGTAATGCCGGCGTCAAGCGTTACGATCGGAGTGCGGCAGCCAGCAACTGTGTTGTCCGTATGAAAGACGTCCACGAGTGCAGCGTTGATCTGGACGCTGTTCAGGTCAGCAGAGAACCGGCCCACGCGGATGTAGTAGGTCGGGTCCGAGCTGGCAGCGCCTGCGTCGCAGGGGATGGCGTCGACCACTACTTCTCCGAAGGGCTTGTCAGACGGAATAGCATTATCGGTCTCCGTCGTCCAGGTCCTGGTCGTATTGTCCCACCACTCATCCGCCGGTAGTCCGCCACCAGACCGGTAGAGGCTCCACTCCGCGTTCTGTGAAGCAGGAGTCGGGACAGACGTGTTCCTCACAACCACTCGGACGTGCATGAAGTCACCATCAGCGTAGGGCAGCGTGCCGAGGCTGCGCTCCCGTCCTCCCTGCCCGCCTCCGGCTCCGTAGGCCAGCAGAGCAGATGAGAGGTAGCCTTGCTCCTCGACCATGTAGACAGTCGAGTCCGCTGTTGCGCTGAACGTGCCAGAAGACCCAACCGTCGACCAGCCGCTCGCCATAAGATCGTAGTTGCGATTCGCCTTGCTTAGGTCTCCGCCTCCCTGACAGGCCAGCCCATGAAAGGCAAGATTGGGATAGTCCTCAATCACCCGCATAAGGACTCCATCGCCAGGCCGGGGTGACCAGCCGTCCTGGTCTCTGGTGTGCGTGTAGCCGCCGCCTTTGTCCACAAGCGCGAGGCCTTGCAGCTCTGGATTCCATCCTCCGTCGATCCTGTAAGCTGCCCACGCCAGGCAAGCATACTGCTGAAGATCGAAGATCTCATCTCGCACCTTAAACGACTCAGGCGCGATGGTGCGCTTCAAGATCAGCCCGGAGCGTCGTTCGAGGCGACGCCGTCCCCAGCCCTTCCCACCGACAGCCGGTCCCTTCGGATGCGACAGGTAGACGCGGGAGCCGACATCGCCGACGGCCCGATGTGCAAGCGTCATCGGAATGACAGCGTTCCGCGCGCGCCGCATCAGGCGCAGCGAGATCGAAGTAGCGTTTCGGACATTGTCTACGAAGCCGCCTAGGTCAGTTACAGAGAGCGTAGCGTAGAAGTACGGAATCCTGCATCGTTCAAATCCGGTCGGGTCGAAAGGCTTACCGTTCGGTCCGTCCCATGCCTGCAAGCGGACACCGGCTACGAGGCTGTGAAGGTCGTCAAGGGTCCAGGGGCCACCCTCGGGATGGACTCCACCGAAGTCCCACGTCTTCTCCACCAGCTTGAAGACTCCGGGATTCGTGTTGAAGTTTACGTTCATCGAGGCGATCTCACCTCCGGAAATCTCGTGCGGTGTCCCGTAGTACTTCGTAGACCCATCTCGTTGAATGAAGTATGGCGTGAGCGTCGGCCCCTGCGCATTGTCTGCGGGGAACCACCAGCTATTGGCTCCTCCCTGTCCGTAGTCCCACGCCCACGTGAAAATCAGATTGGTAATGATGACGAGCGTAGGCGGCTGAGCGAAGCCCACCTGCGCCCACGCCTCTCCTGGGTTCCCTACGAAGTTGCAGTTCTCTGCGAAGTGCGAGTCGTCATCGGAGTCCGCCCAGGCCTCGTCCAATCTCACAGACGGAGTGTTGTGGTTGATGTAGCCTGACGTCCCAGGAAACACGGCGCCACTCCGTGGCGTAGGATACCCCACAACGGTCGAGGCAGGCAGAAAAGTGATCTCCCTATTCATTGTTGAACCTGGCCTGAGTCCAGGGGTTGTCGATCTCCAACTTGACCTTCTCCTCTAGCGCAGCAACGTCGTGGGCCTCGTACGCGGACATGTACTTCTGCTCCGCGCTGGACCACATGTAGGGCTGCTTCAGATGAGTATAGACTTCGCGCCGATCGCCTGGCGCGAACGGCAACCGTCCGCCCTGGTTATATGCTGCCAAGTTGAGCCAGAGCGCGCCGTCTGGATCCACGTCATCCGGATCGATGACACCTAGCGCCAGCGTGCCAAGCGGCGTCCACCAGATGCGGGTGAACAAGAAGGCGTCCAAGAACGACTGTATGACCTCGGCTGCCGACTCCGCGTTCTGATTCCCGCCCCATCGTCGGCCGCAGTCGTATCCACGATCATCGAAGAACGTAGCGGCGGCGTCCCAGGACGCGTCGTCTATGATCGAATGGTCTCCCTCCCAAGCACCGAGCGGAGGATCCCGATAGACATACTCTTCGAGGATGGCGCGGAGCTCCTGAACCGGCCCTGTGATTGCTGCGCCGGCAGAGAGGCCGTTAGCATCTGGCCCTTCGCAGTCAAAGGAGACCACTACGCCCTCGCCTGGCTGAGATCCGGTGGCGATGACTATGATAGTCATATTGTTCCCGCCGTACACTCCACGCTTGACGGACCAGATGGAAGAGTCCTGGACCGTTCCGTCGAAGTAGATTCGGCGAATGTCTACCAAGTTCCCAAGCGAGGCAAGCCACCAGTAGCCCAGGTCTTTGTCGTAGCGAAGATTGATCGCAGTCACCATGCCACGAGCTGTAAGAAGGAACGCGTCATGTATTCCCATGAGCAAGGCCATAGCGGTTCCAAAGATCGTATTGTCGAACGTCGCTGGCCACTCGACGCGGCTGAAGACAGGTCCGGGGACGGGCGTTCGAAGAACTGTGTCGTCCGTCTTAAGCAGCAGGCGAGTTACTAACCCCTCACGCCCCCAGTCTTCGAACACGCCACGGAACAGAGGCTCCCAATCGCTCACTACCAAACCAGGCGCGGCCCAATCCATGACTGCAGCGCTGCCCCGTGGGTCATAAGTCTCGAAGAGATCGATGAGCGAGCCGTCCTTGTCAACGACTCCTACCGTCGTCTGCACAGCGAGAGCGCCGCCGCCTTCGACGCCAGCGCCGTACTCTATAATATCCCAACCGCCTGGCTCCACGATGCCGGTTGTCTGACCTGCGTCGGTCCGCCGCCCGACTGACGTGTAGACGCCTGTGCCTAGTGACAGCCCACGCGCCTCCCACGTCATGCGCAGCACAGGAAAGGGCTGCTTGCCTCGTTCGACAGCTTCGATGAGCGCTGCAGACTGCAAGCGCTAGGCCCTCCCTGCCCGTACAAGCGCCGCAAGACGCTTGCCTGTATCGCGCTCAATCGCACGCAGCGTGTAGCGTCGAAGCTGCTCCTGCCCCTCCGCCGACTGGTAGGGGTTTTCGTTGATCGACATATTGATGTTGACGACCTCGCTGCTGCTCCCTTCGCCTCCGGGAGAGATATCGACGCGCTCCCCCGGATGGACGCGGATGTCCGTAGCCCCGCCCGGGCGTGGACCTGTCGGCATTCTTGAAGAGAAGAACCCACTCTGTGCTTCGAAGTCCGGGCTGTCACCTCGCCCGTCCGGAATGCTGACGTTCGGACCGTCGACGTTCGGGATATGAACGGTGGGCGAAACGTCGATGTCATCGATCCCGAGGAGCGCATTCACCATGGCGTCGATCTTCTCGATCAGGCTGGAGAACTGCTCGCTCATCGTCTGTGCAAAGGTGATTCCTGCATCCTCCGCTGACGTAAACGCCTCCCCGTTTTCGTCCAACAACTGACCAGAAGCGATGAGCTGATCAATCATCGGCTTCATCGCGATCGGAATATCTTGACCTGCCGCGAGCGACTTTTCTACGAAGTCCACCATGTTGCCGCCCATACGCTCGACAACTGTTCCAATGTCGATCCCGCTCGCGATGAGCAGTTTCCAGTCCGTCAGGAGCTGGCCGGCCATGTCTTCCAGCTCCTGCCGCTGCATCGCGGGGCCAAGCTCCTCGATCGTGAAGCCGTAGCGCTCTACTGCGTCGTTAAGCGCATCCTGCGCTGCGCCTTGTGTATCAAGCAGGCCCTGCGCTTCGCGCACCAGGGCGTTGAACTCCTCCACCGTGCTGGCGTCGAAGATCTTCTTGGCCCAGTCCTCATCTGAGACCTCTGCCATCGAGCGCGAGAACTCCTCGAAGCCGCCCTGGCTCTCGAAGAAGGCGTCGCGGAGGTCATTCGTAGCCATTTCGGCTGCATTGGAGCTCTTGATGAAGCCTGCGATTCCACCGACTACTCCGCCGATAGCTGCGCCCCACGGGCCAAAAGCCGAACCCATCTTCGCCCCAGCAGCAGCGCCTTGTAGCGCTCCGCCCAGCTTCTGGATTGTGGGGTTAGTCGACCCAGAGAGCATGTCGCCCAGCATGCCGGCGGCGTTGGCAACAAGACCGATCTGCATCGCGAGCTTCTCGGCGTCAGCAGCCGCTGCAGACATTGTCCCATCCGCGACTGCGGCGTTATTGTCCCGCACCTTGTCAGCCATCTGGGTAAAGCCTTGGATAGATGTGCTGAGCACCCCGGACAAATCACCAAAGACGCCTCCGAAAATGTTTCCAAAAATAAGCAGTCCTTCTGTGACCGCTTGAATCTTCTGAGCCAGCGCGTCCGCTGCTTCCGCCGCTTCAGCCAGGGGGGATAGCGGAATTTCAAGCGCGTCCTGTGCCTCCTTAGCCTCCCGCGCAAGGTGCTCCATGCCTTCCGCACCCATGCGCGCGGCCTCTCCCATGCCGCCTAGGTTCTCGAAGGATTTGAACCACTGCTCGATCTCGATACGTGTGAGGACATCAAACGCCTCGCCCATCCCTTCGACCGCTTCCGTCAAGCCACTGATGTCGCGTGCGGCGAGAGCCGCTTTCTGACGCTGCGCCTCGATAGCCTCGGCCGAGTTCTCGGTGGCAATCTTCAAGATGCGCTCCGCCTCAGCCAGGTCCGTGATCTCCTTCCCCAGAAGGTCCGACGCAGCCTTGAGCACCGTATCGGCTTCTGCCGCTCGCACCGCTGCGATGATACTCTCGTTCGTGATGGCAGACGCGCCCTTCTGCGCTTCGGCCAGGACATCCGACGCCTCAGCTCCTGCGACCTGCGCGATTGTGAGGTTAAGCATCTCCTCTTCGAGCGCAGAGAACGCGCTCGCGGCTTCGTCAAGCTGCGCCGTCGCAGCGGCTCGAGCAGCGGTGCCCCTGACCCATTCCTCGTGTAGCGCCCGATCGGCTGCAGTCATGTTCTCGACACCGCCTCGGCTCTTCTCCATGTGAGCGTTGTAGGCTGCAAGCACCGGACCGATCGCCGTGAGCTGAAGGAAAGTGTCATACAGAGCGTTCTTCCACTCCTTCGTAGGCAGGATGATATCGATGAGCCATGTTGTGAACGCGTACGTCGCCCATCCCACGGCAAGCGCAGCAGCTACCTTTCCGAGCACAACGAAAAGCCCAACGCTGAGCGCGCCTGCAAGCGCACCCGCTGCTGTTGTCATCGTCCCGAGTACATAGATGACGGGACCGGCTGCCACAACGAAAGCACCGAAACCAACTACGCCGATCTGAAGCCACTCAGGTAGCTCCCCGAAAGCATCGATGAGATCCCCCAGCCCGCTGAGGAGAGGCGGTATCACGGCCAGCGCAAACTCCGTAACGATCGGAAGCAGCTTGTCGCCGAAGTCTTCAGCCGCACCCCGTAGCTGCTCCTTCATCTGTGTAAACGCGAAGCCAGAAGCGTTGACGCCCTGCGTGATCTCTGCAAATGCTACATCGACAGCTCCAACGGTATCGCCCAACACCGCGAACTTTTTGTCAAAAGAATCAGCTTGCCCTTCTGTGAGAGCGAACACCGCCGGAAGCGCCTCGACATTCGCGAACAGCTCGGCGATCGCTTCTTTCGATCCGTCGGTAGTCGCGAGAAGGCCCCGCATCGACCCTACCAGACCCTCCTCGGCGATCATAGCGTCGACAGAGCTATAACCAAAGTCAAGCATTGCCTGTTTCATCTCCTCGGTGGGCTTCAACATGCTTGCCATAATACCCTTAAGACCGGTTGAAACTTCGGCGGTCTTCGGAATCACACCCGTCAAGGTCGCGAACCCAGCGAACAGCTCCTCCTGTGTCACGCCGAGAGCCGCAGCGATCGGCGTAACCTTTCCGATGGCCTCGGCTAGCTCGGGAAATGTGGTCTGTCCCATCTTGACCGTCACGAACGCGAGATCGGCTGCCTTCTGCACAGCCTCGGCCGTCGTATCGCCGTAGCCCTTCGTAACGGCGGAGGTGAGAGCGATCGCCTCTTCAGTCGTCGCAAGACCGGCTGTCGCAGCCCTCGCGTTGATCTCAAGGATCTTCACCGTGTCAGCTGTATCCTCGAAGGCTGAGATGACCTGGTACAAGCCGCCGGCGATATCGCTTGAGCTCTTACCCGTCGCTACAGCCAGGCTCTGCACCTCCTCTTTCAGCTCAAGCACACGCTCAGTACTCTTCGGGATCAAAGTAGCGACGTTCGCCATCGACGCGTTGAGGTCAGTAGCGAACTTCATGCTAAGACCTCCGAGAGCCCCGAGCGCTGCTGACATAGGCAGCATAGAGCGCCCAAAGCCTTGCATCTTCTTGCCGGCTTGGTCCAGACCGCCGGACAGCTTGTCCTCGAGGAAGATCCTCGCGTAGAGGTCGCCGATGTTCAAAGCCATTTGGCTAGTTCCTCTTCTTCTCCATTAGCTCTCTCAGCTCTTCACGCCGCTTGAGATCCTTGACCGCTGCAAGCGGTATCTTATACCGCCACATCGCTTCCATAGTAGCTTGCAGCGCCTCCTTCGTAATCTCGGCCCTGTCAACCACCTCTCTCAGCTCCCCCTTCCCTTAGCCGCCTTAGAAGCAGCAAGCATGCCGATCATCTTCATATGCTGCCACGTCTGCGGCTGGCGTACGACTACAGCCTCAAAAGCGTCCCCGCCTTCAAGTACAGTGTCCGCCAGCGTGTACGGCGACGGACGGTGCTTGGTGCTTCGATGGACGTTCATCAGCACCTGTACCACCGAACCGAATCGAGCATCTTCCCTGTCCTCCCCAAATGGCTCAAGCTCTGCGAACGCCATCCACTCCTGCAGCTGCTTGGACGTCAAGCTACGAAGCATCGCGTCTACATCACTCCAACCAAGGCGCAAAGCGAGGCGGTACGCAAAGCGGCGTATGCCGCCCCGCTTCAGGCGTTTTTTGTCTCTTTCAACCCCTCCTCAGAAAGGCCGTTGATGCGCAGCGTCTCCTTCTGGAGCCGCATGATCGCTCGCAGGCTCTTCTTCTTCAGCTCCTCGACCTGCTTCTGCGTGAAGAGCGGCGTTCCGTCTTCCTTGATGGCGCAGAGAGCGACGATGTTGACGGCTGAAGCGGTCTGCCGCTCACCGGGAGGAAACGACTCTACGAACCTTGCCGCCTCCTCTCCAGAGAGCGATCGAAGCTTCACCGTACCGTTCCACTCAGGAACGTGGACGTCGACGGTCTCGATGTCCTCTGCCGCGAGAATGTCCTCGGCGGTAAGGGCCTTTCGCTCTTCCTTCTGCTCCTTCTTGCTCACGATTCCCTCCTTCGAAGCTTCTAGTTAAGTCGCCTGCCTCGTAGGCGTCCTACTTATGGCGCGTCGGTGAACTCCATTCCGCCGGTCGGACGGATCGACACGTCGGCCACCAGCCCATCGTCCATCGGTGCCGAAGGCCCGACGTTGCTCACGTACCCCGAGAAAATCCAGGTGCTTGTATCCGGGAACGTGATCCGCCAAACGTCCAGGGCTCCGTCGTCGTACGACTTCATCAGGCCAGCTGCGATGCCGTGCGACGCCAGGTTCGGAACCCAGCCGATCTGGAATGTCATCTCCCCCCGTCGCTTGATGCCGACGACGAACGCATCCCAGTCTTCGTTCTGGTTGGTCGTCTCGATCAAGTTCCGCGTGAGCGGGGGCGGGGTGATGTTGCGAAGCTCTCCGATGTCGAGCCAGCCCCCCACGCCGAGTGCGTTTCGGGCGATCACAGTCCCCTGTGCCGAAATTGCCAAGGGCATGATTCCTTCCTCCTTCTTCCTTCTCCCCTACGGAGTCACATCCTGGTTACGCACGCCAGCGAGCGCATCGTAGGCTGCTCTCGCCATCGTTCTTGCGTCAACATACTTGGCTGCACTTGAGATAAGTTTCGCTGACGGTCGCGGGTACGCTGGAGCAGCCTGGTTTTGGATCATCCCTGGTGCTGTTCCTCCCGTCTCTATGATCAAGAGAAACGTCCTCGCATCGGCTGGCAACGACACTGCTGTTGAGGCGAAGATGTTCACGTTGAACTTTCCGACGCTGGCAGTTACAAGCAGCTTTACAATTTCCTCCAAGAAAGTGTTAGAAGCTGTCTTCACAACTCTGATGTTGAACACCACCCGCTGCCGCCCTCTGTCGTCGGCGCCTAGATCGAATGGCTCTTGCAGCACAGCGATCTCCTGATAGAAGCTCATAGCTCATCCAGTGCTATGTCGGCTGCGATGTCTTTCGCCAACGTAGGAACGGCTGCGTCCATCGGCTTCTTGAGATACTCTGCCTCGCCGACCGTATGCGCGTAGCTCAGCTCCTCGTGCTGCACGATGGCATACCCTACGGCCTTATCGTTAGTCTCACCACCAACGTTTCCGATGCCAGCCGGTCCACCGTAGCCCAAGGTCACACCGAGCTTCTTGTCCTCCACAACGACGTGCCCTGAAGAGCGCAAGATGCCGTCATCCACAGGACAGTAGTCGCGCTTGCTAGGCGTCATGATCTGCGTCTCAGCCGCGCGGTAGAGTGCTCCTCTGGCCTTGTCGGGAAACTTCTTGGCGATCCGACGGAGCTCGGCCTGAAGCTGTGGCATGCCCTTGATCTTGAAGCTGGTCTTGGCCCTAGGCATGGAGCTGTCCCTCTCGGATGTCCCGCAGCGGTGGCGGTTCAGGCTTCGGTAGCGGCTTCTTAGCTCCAGACACGCAGACCGGCTCAAGCGCTTCAGCAAAGCGCTCACCGATGCTCTTCCACCGGTACTCCGAGCGCTGTACGAGCTGCAGACCGCGCTGCCTGCACTGCGCCCAGCCAGGCTCATCGTCTGGCCAAGAGCGCGACATGTACAGCAGCTTAAGCGCTTTGACGCACGCTTCCGTGTTCAGCAGGCCTCCAACGACGTTGACTCCGTTCAGCGTCGTCGCTGTATGGTCGCACTCGACCCTGAGCGCCGCGTCCTCCGTCCACTCACCGAGCGCAGCCCAGTCCGGAACGATCTGCGGAATGCCGCAAGCCATCCCCTCCATCGTCGTTAGACCCCAGCCCTCGCCCTGCGTCGTTGTAAGCTGCACGTCGAAGCAGGAGTAGACGGTAGCAAGCTCGCTCTCTGGAACGCCATGGCCAATCTCCGGCTGTGCGATGATCAGACGCTTCTGCTCACCACGGAATCCGTAGTACTGCATCAGCTGATGAACTTCGTAGCTGTTCTCAGCCGTAGGCGCGATGTGCAAGTACAGATACGCATCCTCGGCTGCAGTAGCATGTACCCACTCGGCGAAGCACTTGATCGTCAGGTCAAGACGCTTCCGAGGTTGGTTCCGATTGATGTTCCCGACGATGAAGGCATCAGCCATCTCGGGAGGGAGACCGATCTTGCGCCTTGCTGTCTTCCTGTCCATTGGCTGGTAGACCTCAAGATCCACGCCCAGCGGGATGACGACAGCCGGTTTCTCATATCCCCCAAGTCGTGCTTCCTCAAGACCAAACTGCGTCCAGAAGACCGCGAGCGAAAGCCCGTTGAGCTTCCCTCCCTGACAGTTCTTCCCATCCACGGGCATCGACGCTACGACTGGAACGTCCTTCGTCTGCATCAAGTACTCAGGAATGTTCCATGGATCGTTTTGCACCACGACGAGGTCAGGCTCGATCTTTGCAAGCAGCTCAGGCACCCGCCTGACGCCAAAAAGATCCCCGCCTGGCCAGCACGGGTAGATCGGATACGGCCACTTGTGCGGATCACCCTGGTAGTTGAGTCCAAGAACAGAGACGTCCCAGCTCTTCCGGAGCACATCCAGAATATGATGGGTGCATCTCGCGAAGCCCGTTGCTACGTCTGCATCCCCGATCCAAAGCAGCTTACGCACAAGCCCTCCTTTAGCCTTCCTGGCCTACGACCTCTTCAACCCTACGTATTGAACCGTCCTTCTGCACTTGGTACTTCTGGCCGTCTTTCGACTGCATAACCTCGCCCGCTCTGGAGCGGAAGACGGACCTGACGTAGCGGTCGAGCTTGATCCTCTGGGTCTTGCGGCCCTCCTGAAAGACGAGCTTGGCCGCCAGCCGTTGATCCGCCTCTCGTCTTCGATCACGCTGTCTACGTCTTCTACTACGAGGCATCTTGCCCCTACCTCTACTGGAGATTCCGATTCTTCCACCAGTTGGTGAACATCCTCACCACGATCAGCCAGATGCCCACCCACACCGGCGGCAGCCCGAGAGCTACGACCTCGTGAGCCTCATCCACCATACCAACCAAGTTGCTGACGAAGTCAGGCAGGACTGTGATGACCGATGCAGCCGTGACTTCCAGCACCGCTCGGATCCCCTTCTTGAAGGAGATCCAGATTGAAAACTTTCTCTTACTCATTGGTCCTCTCTCCATGACTAGAGCGTACGCGAATATTGCACCTACACCGATTCCGAAGACGATCAACCAGATCGCGCTTAGCTCGACCACGAAATGCAACGTCAGGGAGGTCATGAACAGGGCCAGTATGCTCCTCCGGAGCCAGGCCCAGCTGACTGGAGGCGATCCCTTCGGACGACGGATTCCAAACGCCCACCAGACGAACTCGCTGAAGGTGTCCTTCTTCTTCGGCGTGAAAGCGGCAGTGTAGATCTCAGCCGGCAGGAACCATACCAAGAGCCAGATCACCCAGTAGACAGCGGCGTCGCTGCTGACCTGCTTCTCAGCGCGCCACTTCTGGTACAGTTGATCTCTGCGGTCCGAAGGCATTACCAGTCGCCCTCGCTACATGTGACTCCGTCGTCGGTGCAAGTCTTCCAATGGCTGAAGCACTTCGCCTGAGACGGATTACCGTCCTTCAGGCACGGTGCGCTGCTCGTCGAGCATGGCTCGGTAAGCAGCTGCCCATCGCACCACCACTTCCCTTCGCCGATCACACGCTCCTCGCAGGGCTCACGCTCCGGATCGCCCTCGCACCGTACCGGACAGGACGCCCGTCCTATGAATGCGTCGCATGCCTCCTGGCAGTAGTTCCAGCTTCGAACCCTGTACGTCCGATCGAGCCACTTGTTGTGCTTCTTGACGACGAACTCTGCTGGCAAGCCCAAAGGGTTCGGCTCGCCGCACTCCCCTGGAGGCGCGCCTTTCTTACTGTGGCAGCCTATCCACTTCCCGAAGCCGCTGTCCGTCCAGCAGCCGGTAACAGAAGCGACAGCATGATACTCATCGTGCCTGAGATCCGACCGCTCAATGAAGATCGCTTCGATTCCGGAGATGGCGCACATCCCTGGATTCTGTCGACGAAGCTCGCCGGTAAGCGCGTCGAGGCTCTCCCTGAATGTATGGCCACAGTAGCTGCCAAGCGCAGCTGTCGCCGCCTTCACCTCGTCGCGATACTCACCCTTGCTACAAGTGTCGGCTATGAGATCGGCTTCCTCGGTGTCGCACCCTTCCGGAGGAGGCGGAGCGTCCGCAACCTTGACATAGACGGCCAGATGACAGCGTGCGTTTAGCTCCCCGGTGTCCTTGTTGTTCCCTGTCACTCGACAGACAGCGTCGAGAATCAGACCGTCTGTCTCGTAATTCACTGGTTGAGGGGGATCGAAGGCGTCGTACTCGGTGCACACTCCAGGAGTTATATGCTCGGACCGCTTGTAGAGTGGCTCGCCGTCCTTGGCATACAGCGCGGTAAGCATCTCGATTGAATCCCCGCTATCCACCGCCTGGAAGGAGTAGACAGTCAGTATCTCCACGGGCTTGTCGAAGCTGAAAGCAAGTCGCCGATTCAAGACGCACTTTTCATCCCCTCCGCCTACCGTTACAGGCATGTCGACCCAGGTCAGTTCTAGAGTCGTCGGGCTTTCCCAGGTAAACTTCGGTTCAGCAGCCGGAACGGGCTTGCATGGCTCTGGGTCTGGAGGCTTCGGCGGACAGCTCGCCGCCAGGCTCAGACAAGCCAGCCCCACGATCACAAGAGGCACGAGGCAACCAACGTTTGTACCTCGACCCCCACCAGGTGGCATTCGGGGAATCGGCATTATCCCTCCTTACCTACATAGAGAAACTGGTTCGCTGTCTCCGATGGCACGTTGGACAGCACGTCCTTGGTTGAGGTCTCGATGATCAGGGCTTCAATCTCGGCTGGCGTCTTCCCGATAGCCATCAGAGCTACCGCGCCTGTCACATGCGGCGCTGACATCGAAGTTCCCTGCATCGTCTGAGATCCGCCGCCTGGCTTTGCACTTCGGATATTCACTCCAGGAGCGTACACATCCACGCCTGGCCCGTGGTTGGAAAAGTATGCTGTGGAGTCTCCTCGTTCCGTCGCGCCTACGCAGAGCGCCTGCTTCACCCTGGCAGGGCTGCCGTCATACGCGTCTCCAGAGTCATTTCCAGCGGCTACGACGACCGTAATGCCTTCCTCGATCGCGGTACAGGTTCCTGCGTCTAGTGCTGGAGCCGGAGACCCGCCAAGCGACATATTGATGACCCACGCGCCACCCTTCGCCTTCTTCTGAGCGATAACCCACTCGAGCCCTCGGATCACGTCTGTGTCAGATCCACGTCCGTCCTTATCAAGGACGCGCACTGCGTAAAGCTTCGCATGCTTCGCAACGCCGAAGGTCTTTCCTGCAGCCGTAGCGGCGACGTGAGATCCATGATCGTTCTGGTCGACACAGTAACCGAACGCATGTGCCGTAAAGCAGTCATCCTGCAGACGGTTCTCGAATTCCGGATGAGGCGCGATCCCTGTATCGACGATTGCGATGTTCACATTCGCGCCGTTGGAGAATGGATCATACTTCCCATCCAGGTTCTTTCCTCGCTGATCGATACGATCGAGGTTCCACTCGGTAGTGATATGCTTGGTCCCGACCTGCTGTACGAACGCCACCGATGGGTCTGCAAGAACCTTGGCAATCATTGAGAGGCGCCACGGTGTTCGAGGACCCGGCATGGTCAGCTTCGCTGCCAGGATACCTACGTTGCTGAAGATGTCTGCGCCTGCCAGCTGCGGAACTCTCGCGATAAGCGATTGAGCCTCGGACGCCGTCGTCATCCCGCGCGACTCCTTCTTCAGCACGATCAGGAACTCGTTCAGAATCGGATTCTCGACTCTCACGAAGAGTCCATCCAGGTCAGGAGGATTCTCACAGTCATACGCTTCGCCGGGCTCCGGCTCGCAGAACGGCGGACACGGCAGGTCGCAGAACGGCGGACATATCGGAATGTCGCCGCCGCACGCTAGAAATACCGCAAAGACGGCTGTCGTCAGGACGGCTAGAATCTTCCTCGTCATGTCTTCTCCTTTTCCGCACGCCATACCTCGAGGATTCTCTCTTCCTCATGGTCGGCGTGATCCGTAAACTTGTCAACGTGGTCTTTGAACTTGTCGATGAAGCGCCGGAAGTCTCCTCTAAGGCCATGGATCTCCGTCTTCAGGCTTCCGATCTGGCTTAGATCTTTGGCGATGCCGTCGCCAAGCCTTCCTTCGATCCGGGCTAGGCGCTCTCCTTGCTTGTCGACCTTGCCGTGCAGCAGACCTACGACAGAAACCAGCTTCAGCGCTGCCCAACCGACTACCAGGAGAGTTATCCCAGCCATCGTCGTTGTGATCCATTCGCCCGCTTCTAGCGCCAAAATCTGATCTCCTTACCTTCTCCCACCGTGCGACAGAGAGAAGTGATTTGCGTCACCGAACCGACCACCCCACCTGCACAGGGGATCGAGCGACTCCCAGAATTCTCCCAACTTGAGCCAACGACTGTCGTCGCCGTCGTACACAGGCTTTCCCGTGACGGTGTCGTACAGAACGAAGTCACTTCCCATGCGATCGTAGTGTGTGGAGCCCACCATGTGAACGCCATCCTTCACCTTACGACCAGCACGAGTCTTCCGATCGGGCATAACGCAGCCCTCGTACTCGACGAGACAGTATCCTTGCGAGTTCGCAAAGATAACCAGCTGGGCCTTGAGATACGAGAACCGAGCTTGCTTCTTCTTGTACTTAGAAAGCATCACGCGTAGCACCAACTAGGTCCGCTCCATCCGCCGTATTCGATCTTCTTGTTGTCGAGCCCCGACTCCAGCCCGATGTGCTGGATGAAGCACGGAGCGGAGGCACGGAAGTGCGTCAGACCCATCGCCTTGCCCCACCGTGCGAGCAGCAGGTCATGACCTCGATTCCGAATCTCTCCTCCGTCCTTGTTGAGGTAGAACGGGTCCGGGCCCAACCAATCTGCCAAAGCAGCCGCGTGCTCTCGCCGCCAGGCGCAGGCCAAAGCCCCGTAGAAGGCGTGGCAAGGATACATCCAGACAGCATCTCCCCTCGCTCTGCACTGCCTGATCTGTGCGTAGTTCGCGCCAAAGGCGTAGAGCATGAGACTAGCGACAGCGTGGTCTTCAAGCCAGCGCTCCACGCTCTCAAGGAAGCGGGCACAGACGTTGATGTCGTCTTCTAGCACCAACGCCCAGTCGGCTTGCTCTTGCTGCGCTGCGGTACGAATAGCGCTCGCTGCATTCTGGTGTAGAGTCCGAGGTGCACTGCTAATAGTGATCCTCGGGAAGCCTGCAGACTCGTCCTCAGCGAAGGCTAGAGCCGACCCAACTCCAGAGTCCATCAGCACGATGTCCCCAGCAAGGTAGGCTGAATCGAAGACCCCACCTCGCTTTAGATTCTCAAGCGTTCGACGGAGATAGTTAGGCCTCCCCTTGTGAGACCGATCTGCCGTCTTGATCGCTATCGAGATCACGTCATCCCTCCTTCCTTACCACCCACATCGATCCGATGAGATCCAGATTCGAGTAGTACTCATCAACTGCCCGCTTGACCTGTAGGCCACAATGGCGTCGGCTGTCGTCGTAGTCATGGCCACAGATCAATCCCTCTGGACCGACGAGAGGAGCGTACAGCTCGATGTCCTTCTTCACCGCCTCGTAGTGATGATCACCGTCGATGAACAAGAGGTCAACAGAACGGCCCCTGAGCAGAAGTTTGAGATCCTCGATCGCTTCCTCAGAACCCTTCGGGATGGAGACCACACGACCGCTTCCCAGCAGGTCAAAGAGATTCCTGCGGAACTTAGCCTGCACCGTTACGAAAGGCTTCTTCCAAGGATCAATAGTGAAGACGACAGCTTGACGGCCGGCAGCTTCGGCTAGCAGACGTGTTGAGCCCCCAGCGTGTGTCCCGATCTCCACGAGTATCTTCCGTCCGACTGCCTGCTTCTGTAACCAGAGCCTCTCCTCCTCAAACAGCGTCGGAAGCCCTACCTTCTTATTGCTGTGAACCTCCTGCCTCGCGATCTCCGATTGGTTCACCGGCGTGTGGCCCTTTATGTACTTCCGTGGATTCCACTTACCCGGGAGGGGCACTGGCTTTTGTACGACGTTCACAGCCCTCTTCTTTAGGCGCGGGCTCTCGACCCGCTTAAGCGCTTCAAGGTTCGAAGGGCTCACGTCGTCGACCTCTTCGTGGTCTGGACGGCCAGGCATGGGAACGCAGATTCCACATCTCTCGCACGCCTGCTCGATCTGCTCAGCGAAGGGTCCCTTCGGGCGACGCACCCCATGCTCGTCGGTCTCGAAGAACAGCTCGCCCTTCCAGCATCCGGGCTCTACCGCATGCCCACCAGGCCCTCCGAGAGTCAGATCGAGTATTCCAGCGATCTCGCAGAAGAAAAATCCCTTCGGATTGATAACAGGCGACCAGCTCCGCTGGAGCCAACAGTTCTCGATCAGATCCCAACGCTCCTTCTCATCTGGGACCATGTCCTTCGACGCGGTGAGAACCGGCTGGTGTTCGATCTTCATGGTGCGAAGATGCATGTTCCAGCCGAGCCACCCCCCTCCGCATCTGCCTGCTCCCTCGTGCGGACCTACTAGCTTCTCAACGTGAGGACGATAGGCTCCGTAGCGGGGATGGAACTGAAGCTTCCAGTCCTTCGACGTGAAGAGCGCGCGGTTCCCAACCCTCGGGATATGCTCCACCATGATGTCGACGAGCGTTGGGAACTCTGGATGAAGCAGCGGCTCTCCTCCCATGATCCCAACGACCTTTCCTCGCCCCTGTAGATCGCGCTCCGAATCTTCCACGAAACCCTTGAACGCCAGGACAGCCTGCTCGAAGCACTCCACCGACATGAAGAAGCCTTGCTTCGCGTGGGCCACAAGACGCGTGCAATTCGAGCAGCGTAGATGACAAACGTTCGTCACGTCGATCTGTGCGCACCAAGCCTGGCTTGGACGGATCACGTCACCCTCCTGAACACCATCGTTCCGTGGCCTCCGAACGCTACCACAGTTTCAGCGATCTCTTCGGCGCGCTCTTTCCCAAACGTGAAGAGGGCGCGATGCACTCCGTCGAACGAGGCGTCATGCGCGACGAGGAAGCGAGCGCAGCAGGCCCAACCGTTCTTCAGATCAGCCAAGCAGTGCTCTTCAGAATGATCCCCATCGATATGCACAAGGTCAAACCGCTTCTCAAGGTCAAGAACCTTCGGGTTGAAGAGCCCTGGAAGCGTTTGCGTAGAGTCGCCGTCCAGAAACTCCACTGCATGGTGGTAGCCAAGTCGCGTGAGCAGCGTCTCAATGTGCTCGTGAGAGCCACGGCCCGTCCCGCCGCTCTTCCGCCCCCACGTATCACAGAGCGTCAGCCGCTTCAGGTACGGGGCGTTCTTAACAACGACCTGCAAGCTCTTCCCCTCCTGGACTCCAACCTCCAGGTAGCTCGTGACGGTCCTCGCCAGCTCCGCGAGGATCTCTTTCTGGTTGCTAGAAGCGTTCACGCCGTCACCCTCCTGCCAGCCCAATGCCGCCGACGCTCTCCGACGTGTACAACACTGATGCTGTCGAGGGTCTTCGCTCGCGCGAATCGGAACGCGAACTCGTAGTCGTAGGCTGCCGCTGTCGGGAAGCTGCCAAAGCTCAGCCCCTTCGCATATAGGAAGAGCTGGAAGTAGCCGCCGCATGCTTCCGGAGAATCCTTCCTGCCATGCCGCTCGATGTAGGGGATGTTCGCTACCCGCTGAAAGGTTCCATCCAACCCGAAGCGTCGACAGCCGTAGAGGACTCCCTGCTCGAGGTTTCGAGCAAAAATAGGAAAGCCGTGCGGAATCACGTCCGCATCGACAGCTAGACAGACCGAGCCGACCTCGGGAGGAATCTTGCTCTTGAAGCCGAAGCCAACGTCCAGCGCCGCAGCCTTGTTCAGCTTCGCTCCGTTAGCGTACCACGCCTGCGTCTCGATGCATCCGACATCATGCCTCTCAGCCACTACCTTCGTCTCGTCGTCCGACGGATGCGTAACCACCCAGATGCTACTCCGTCCTAGCAGCGTGACCCATGGGGCAAGAGTATGCGCAAGCAGATCGCCGTAGCCGAGCGAGGGGATTATGACTCTCACTTCGTCTTCCCCGCATTATGACGGACCGCAAACTCCGCCTGTGCGGCGTGCAGATCGCCCTTCGCTTTGATATACTCCAGGAAGGGCTGAACCCACGTGCTCGCTTCCTCCAGCCAGACGGTCCAGTGTCGACGATTCGTGAGGAACTCCTCGATGTTCGCTACTGCGGTGCGTACCTGGAAGCGAGAGACATCAAGCTTCTGGCTTTCGGGCCATGGCGATCCGTGCATGACAATCGCATGGCCGAAGGCCCGAGCGAAGTTGATCTGCCCTCCTCCCCACTTGTGGCAGATGCTCTTGGCCGTTGCTTCTTGATCTCGGCGCAGATGCACGTAGAACGCCTCAGGGAATCTCAAGCCCAGCTCTCCCAAGAACCAGGTCAGCCTGGAATCGACCTCGATGTGCTGATCAGGATAGCTGAACCGCTGATCGCCGATGCAGCCTGCTCGAGACTCATGCCCCGTCGTGTAGTTGGTCAGGTGCTCGCAAGCCTTGGCAAACGTCACAGTGCCACAGCGCCCGCTTCCGAGAACAAAGACTCTCAACTGCCGACTCCAAGCCAGACTTCAAGAAGGAAAGGACGACCCTTCCCAGGATCTCTCAGCCCCTTGATGTCAAGAATTGGCCCGGTTGTTCCGTCCGCGAGCACAAACTTGTCCCTCGAGTCAATCGGCTCGTCTCTCCCCTTCGCACCATTGGGTGGAATCACCTCCAAGAAGGTTAGCTTGGCTTTGGTCTTCACAAGCCGACCATCCCCAAGCTGGTGCATGCGGATCGCCTGTTCGACAAGCGCCTTGGGAGCAGTAGGAACTTCAAAGTCGTCAGCAGCACCGAAGCCATCCTGGCCCGTCCATGCGTAGTGCTGCACCTCTTCTTCGAGGCTCCTAAACACCGTGTCAGCGACGCCGACCAGCTTGCGGACGATTGAGTCCAGAGCCATGGGCTACCACTCTCCCTGAGGGGTGTGCGTACCCTTCCGGTGGGTTGTACGGAACGAAGCTTTGCGCTTCACGATCTTGTCAACCTCCTTCTGCACCAGCGGAGCCACCTCTGTCTCTAGGATGACTCGCCGAACGATTTCCTCGATCTCCTTCGGCGTGAGGATCGCGAGATGTATCACCATCTTGCCAGGCATCAAAGCACCTCAACAACCAGCCCGGTCCGCTCGTCGTCCTCGGCTAGATCAGCCAAGCTGATCAACCACGACGGAACGAGCATAGCAATCACAGCGTCTGGGATCATCGCCAAAAGCGCGTCGCTGCGTTCCATCGTCTCCTTGAACGTCAAAGCCACAGGCCCAGCTTTCAGCGACTTGATCCCCTTAGCGATGACGGTGTCCGTCTCTAGCAGGTTCTCCTCCTTCAGCTGCCGCGCCAGCTCAGCCTCAGCGTTCTTGAGCTCACTCGGGATCATGGTGACTGCGATCGCGAAGCCGTTCCGCGTCTGCATGCTCTTTCTAGGCCAACCAAGCGCCTGTGTTGAATCTACAGCAGTGCCAGTCCAGGCTCTCGGCATCGCGTCGAGCAGGCGTGTCGCCATGACGCCTCCAGCGACCTTCTCTCCGCTTGTCATAGCCGTCCAGGCGGATGCGTAGAGATGATTGTCGTGATAAGCGTCCATCTCAGCTACAGAGGCATAGCTGTCCGCACCCGCCGCACCTGGCGTTGTGACCAGAGGCATTTCAACCTCCTAGTAGGCCCCCAGAAGGACCCGTTGAAACATCCAACGGCGAGCTTGTCCCACTGGAGGGCATCCGAGGACTCGACCTCGGCTCCACCCTCATGTGGCCTACGCCTTCAGGTGAACGACCCCCGATCGGTTCTGCGCGTCGGAACGAATGAGCGGGATCTGGATCATGAACGCCTTGAACTTGATGATGAACCCGCCTTCGATGTCCCACTGCACCGACTGCAGAGGCTCACCCGTGACCAACGCTGTGACGTCGCGCGTGGCCTGAACGAGAACCACGTTGGATGCGGTGAGCTGATCCACGGTCTTGATGGACTGCAGTCTGTCGATCTCGAGAAGACGCTGACGAATCGTCCTATCGCTGTTGGCCTTGAAGTCCTCTTCCAACTTCAAGCTGAAGTTCGACGGCACATACAGCCAGTACGGGCCGAAGTACCGATCGGTCTCGGCCGCAGCGATGCACAAGAGAACGTCTTCGAGGATGTTCGCTCCGGTCTTGGCCGTGAGGTTCCAGGCGCCGTTCGTCACGAAGGCCACCTGGTTGCGGTCCGGATGAGTCATGTAGCCGTAGATGGTCTTGCCAGCGAACACCGGTCCGCCCTGGAAGAGCATCTGCTCCTGCCGCTCGGCGACCAAGCGACCGGCCACACGAGCCTGCGTGGTGTCCAGAGCCTCGCCCCGAGTCCGCGACGCGACAAGCGTGCGCAGGTTCAGGTCGAAGTCCTTGTGCGTGATAGGCAGCGGAATGCTGTCCGACTCGAATTCGACCCGGTCATCCTCGGTGCGTGGCACACCGCTGAGAGACACCCCAGCGGGCAGCATGTCGGTGACCTTCTCGTACTCGAGCATGGTTTTGCCCATCGCGTTCGCTACCGGGATCGTGAGTCCCGCAGCGATCAGATCCGCGATTCCGCGGAGTCGGATGATTCCCTCCTCGACGAGAGCCTCGTCGAACGCCACCCACTCGTCCTTACGGAGAGTGGCACTGGTGCGCAATGCGGCTGGGGAAATCTCTTTCCCTGCCTTCATCGCCTCGATCAGACGCTCTCCGGCCCACCGGCCGGAAGCGCCTCCCCAGAAATCGCCACCACGCTGAACGGTAGCAGCCTGCTTCATCTTCGCCATGCCCTTCCTCCTGCTCAAAGCGTTACGTCACGTTGATGCCAGCCACCGAGACCGTTAGACGATCTCGACGCGAATCCGGGTGCCCACGACGGGCGCCGATCCGGAAGTGTCCACCGACTCGACCGCGCGAGCGACACGCAGAAACGCCGAGACGCCGGTCAAGTAAAGCAGACCAGCGTTGTTCGGGGTGAGATACGCCCCCTTGGCGACGTTGTGTCCCGAAGCCAGCCACGCGTAGACGCGCTGGCCCGGATGGAACGTGCCCATCTTGACGTAGTCACCGATGGCGTACGCCACGTCGATGTCCTTGCCAAGCTCATCGCGTTCGAGCGCAAACGCACGGGCGACGTTCTCCTCGTTTGCGGTGTTCTTCTGCAGCCCCGTTGCGGTGAGCATGACGAGATGCCCCGGGATGAGAGCCTCCAGAGCCGCCTCGTCCTCATTGATGATGGGTGGCTGCCCCAGCAGCGCAATGCACTTTCTTGCCATCTTCTCCTCCTCCAACCTCTTGAGTGCGCGTCAAACAACGCGCGTGAATGATACACCGCGTGGATGATCCGCCTAGGCGGACTTCTTCTGCCGAGCCGCGATGATACGCGCGGCCATGTCGATGGGTTTGGGCACGTCCCCGTCGCTCTCCGTCTGTCGCGGTCCACCCGCGCCAGAGAAGTCGACCTTCGGCTTCAGGATGATCGCCGCGAGCTGTTCGAGCTGCGGAACCTCCATCGCCTTCAGCTGCTCCTCGGTGTAGCCGGCCTTCGTTGCGTCCTTGAGACGCGTGACGAGGTCGGTCTTCTTGGCCGTCTCCGCTGCCTTGGCATCGGTGACGATCTTGCCGAGAGCAGGGTGCTTGGCCAGGAACTCAGCCTCCTCCTGCTCCGGAGTCCTGGCGTCGGCTGCAGCCTTCTCCGCTGCGGCCTTCGCCTTGGCCTTGGCTTCGGCTGCAGCCTTCTCAGCTGCGACCTTGGCTTCCGCTGCCTTAGCGTCGGCTGCCACCACCTTGGCGTCGGCCTCGGCTGTCTTCGCTTCGTCCTCCTTCTTCTTGGCGTCGGCTTCCGCTACCTTCACCTTCTCGATGTGCTGCTCCAGGTCCGTGAGACGCTCCTCGGAGAACTCCCCCATGAAGTTCGCGTCCTCTGCCTTGAAGCAGGTCTTCCCGCTCGCGACGATCGCTGCGATACGGTCGGCCTTCTTCTTCTTGTCCATCTCTTTCTCCTTCACGGGTTTTGTGATCGAACCGTCGCCACGCCCGCTCGCGGCTACTACAGGTTCGTACTTGCGGACCAAGTGAACTTCTTCCTTCTTGTCGGCGAGGGTGACAGCGCCATCCTCCTTCGTGGTAAAGCCTCGCCGATAGAGAATGACGGCGTCCTCCGGAGCGACAGCGTAAACCACCAAGCCGTCCTTCTGAAAGACAGCGTCGATTCCGAGGTAGCCTGGCTCGACCGCGTTCAGCGCTGCGTTGAGGGCGTTCCGCAGATCCTGATCGCTCTGCCCTTCCTGACTCCCGAGGATCGTCCCCAAGAGACGCAGATACCAAGGCTTGCTTGGATCTTGAAGGTCACCCTTCTCAGCGGATGTCTCCAAGGACGCAAAAGACTCGTCACATGTCGACATCATCGCTGAGATCACCCCGTTGCCCTGGGCCACCTCCGGATGAGACAACATGACCCTCATCCTTTCTAGTCTTGTCTTCACGATCACTACCTCCTTTCGCTTCTCCGCAGCGCGTGGCGCACCGCAACCCATCCCCACATCACACGCGCCGATCGTCCCTTCGGGCAACAGAGCGAGGTGATCCGGAACGATGTTCCGCCAGATGCCGCTATACTTCTTTCCGTCGCGTTCCCCGGACTGCTCTTCTGTCTCTACGAACACCCCGACCGAGACCTCGACCGTCTCCGCAGCGCGCAGCCGCGCGATAACCTTACCTGCTTCTTCGAGCTGCCCTGCCTTCTCCAGATCGAGCCACGCCTCTGTCGCCAGCTTGTTCTTCTTCACCTTCGTGTGGAAGAGCTGACCAAAGGCCATCCGTTCGAGTACCAACGGCTCGTTCGCAGACACCTTCTTCCCGTTGAGCGAAGGGTGATCCCAAGTCACGGGTTCACCGTTCCATCCCTCTGGAACCTTGGAGAACTCCTCAGCGAGGACAAGCTCCGGATCCTCAGAGTTTACCGGATGGATGACACCCTCGACCAACGCCACCACAGGAACAACAAGGTAGTCACGATCCTCGAACTTCGCCTCTCGAATGGCACCCGACACCGCCCCGCGAAAAGACCGTGCCTCCTTCTTCCCTGACGCTGGCTCGAAGAGGATAGGCTTGTAATCATGGTCCTTGAGCCACGCCTTCGCTTCTTTCACGGTAAACTTCTTGGAGTCGAAGCGAATGGACTGCAGCTCAGTCTTCTCTTCCTTGGTCACACCCCAAATCACGTGAATGCCTTTGCCAAACTTATCGTTCTCACGACGGAAGCGGACGTACTTCCCAGGAGCCTTCAGACGCGCGGCGTGCTCGTTAGGGTAAGGCATTCTCCACCTTCCTTAGAACCATGTGCCTGAAACCTCATCCGCCACGCCTCCAGCGGCATTGATCTCGCGAATCTCAACGACGAGCTGCCGCCAGGACTCCCGCTCCTCATCGTTTTGAAGCAGACCTTTTTCTACTGCCCTCTCCTCCGTCATCCCTAGCTGAATGGCTGCGATCATAGACGAGAATTTCTCTGCTTCAATCACAGCCCCTCCTTCACCAAGAAGTCCGCCCACAGGTTCTGCTCGACGATCGTAAGTTGTTTCCCTTGGAGCATTCGAGCTACGATGCGCGCGTTGTCCTTAATGTTGGTATCATATAGAACAAAAGAGTCGAACAGCCCGTCCCCAGCGGTTGCCTCGCGCACTACTCGGGAGACGTTGCCATGGATATACCGGATAACGCTCCGAGGGACGAAGCGACCCGTCCTCACACCTCTCGCCTGCGCCAGCTTCTGAGCCAAATCAATGTTGTTCGAGGCATAGGAGGCTTCAATACGGTAGCCGGCAGACCGGAGGGCTCGCACCCTTTCCTGAAGCTTCTCGAAGGTGCCGTCCCCCGTACCATCTATGATGATATGATTGCCGTTCTTAGAAGCTTCACGCGTGATCCGCTTGGCAAGCATCGAGCTTTCATCATGGGCGAAGACTGCCGCACGCCTGTCCCCTGCACCGCGCATCGCTTTGTACTCGGGCAGCTGGAGCTTGATATCGTCCGGATTGACATGCACCCCTTGCGTCTTGCTAGGAACATGCCTCATGCCCTTAGACTTCAGCATGGTCGACTTACCGGAAGCAGTACCTCCCCCCATCATGTACGCAACAGGCTTCTTGTGTGTCGGGATACCCTTCAGGCTGTTCGCCACTATCCGATCATGCAGAGCCTTCCTTGCCGGAGTGATGCTACCGTCTGCTCTGGTGTACGCAGCCAACGTGTTCTCGATCTTCCCAGGATCCGCAAGCCCTGAAGCTTTCGTAGGCTTCCACGGCTTCGTGCCAAGCCCCATCGTACAACGGCACAGGATGTGAGCCGGCGGTCCCTGCACTCCAATGTTTTCAAAAGGCTCGTTGAGTAGCGCCTTAAGGCCACTTAACGGTTCGCAGATCTCGCACAGCCTGTTGTCAGGCGTGATGATCCACTCTTTCACTGCGTCCTTACGAAGCAAGCGCTGCTCTTGCGCCTGCTGCCACAGCTGATGTTGCCCGATGTTCGCAGCGGTCATCGTCTCGTTCCGCGCGATCACGTAGGCTCGGCGGTTCAAGAGACGCCGCGCATAACCCTTTAAACGCCGCTCAAGCATGGCCTCCGTGAAACCGGCCTTCGGCACGCGGATAGGTACTTTGCCCGCTCGGATCAACTTGCCTGGGTTCTTCAGGATAGACGCTCTCAAGTTCATGACCGCGTTCGCCTGACCTTCGGTCAAGCCGATCACGCTTCGTAGCATCCTCGCCATCTGCCCGTGGGGAATACCTTCAGCAAAACCCCGCGCGAGAATGTTACGCACGGCTCGACGAGCTTCGGCTGTGATCCCTCGAACAGCTGTCGCTGACCGCTGTCCCGCCCACGCCTGCGCGCGCGGGTTGATCATATCGAAGTTTAGAACGCAGGTGCTCACTCTTCCTCGAGCTCCTCTTCTGTAGCCTCGGCTAGGAAGTCCTCTTCCTCTTTGTCAAATAGAGCAGAGACCTCTTCCGGCGTCGGCATCTTGATTAGATCGCCCTTCTTCCAAACGAAACGATCCGAACGTTCGCTCATATGACTAGCACCGCTTGTATCACTTTGGGTGTGCTCATGCCTCCTACCTGGCCCCCCGGCACGATTCCTGTGATTCTCAGCTTGCTACCTCTGGCAAGAAGAATCTCAAGCTCGTCCATATGGGTGCAGCAAGGCAGGCTAACACGTGCACCGCGTGGAACTTTGATCTTCCAAAGAATATCCTCGCCAGCGGTTGTAAACCCCCTGGCTACCTCCCTGCTCAGGCTAGTGGAGACATAAGCATTGTCGGAGAAGATCTGGCCCACCTTCGCCGTCCTCACGTCCCACCCTCCACGCCAGACGGTCAGATCATTCTCCAGACGGAAGAAGACCTTGTCGAGATGCGCGATACTCTCTTGCGTTTGCTTCAAGACAAGTTTGGTGTAGTCTTTCGCGACCCTCTCACCGTAACGAAGATACTCATTGATGCGCCTATACCCAGCTCTCTTGTACGCACCCAACGCTTCAGCTTGCTCCTTGCCAAGGAGACCCCACTCCCTAGTTGTCAGACTTCTGAGGTCGCCCGGATTCTCTGGAATCGTTATGCTGCGCCCAGAAGGAACTGTGCGAGGCGTTGGCACCGGAGACGTTACGGGTACAGGTACACTCACCGAAATAGGCCCCTTCAGCAGCTGTGGAGCATACTCCTTGATGATCGCATGGACCTTGGTTGTAGACCAATTGAACTTTTCAGCGATCTGGGCATAGGAGAGGCCCTGTTGTCGAAGCTTGATCACCCCATTAAGGATGGCGCCCTTGGCACCGGATGGAAGAGGCTTCGCCATCCCGATGCCTGTCTTGCAAAGAGCAGTAGCCGCCCCTGCGCCTGCAGCCGCCTGCGTCGCTCCCAGAGACGAGGACAGTCCGGCAGATGCAGCGAGGCGAAGCGACTGCCTTCTACGCGCTGTACTCAGCGCAGGCGCAAACCCACTCAGCTCCCTCTCCAGCATCGCGGCGCTAATGTCAGAGATCTGCGCAAGCCCACCTTGATCGGCGGAAGCAAGCGCTCCCTCCAACACCGAAATGCTGACAGCAGCTTGTGCGCGTTTGAACGCCCGTAGCACCAGCCTTCTTACCTCATCCTCGTGGGCTGCGGCTAATCGTTGCAGCCACAGTCGCCCGGTTCCTCGCCGGGCCGCGCTTTTCCCTGAAGTTCTCCTCCCTCTCCAACTGTGATCTGCTCGATCACATCGTCGGAGAGATCGTCGTCTCCAGGAATCACGTCGTCATCAACATCCTCAAGCTTCGGCAAGCCGAGCACCCGATCGCGGATCTCCTTCGGTTGAACCACGATCCCGCCGGCTTGCTTGTTCAGCTTGGACCACTTGTCAGCGACGTTGGCCTTCTGTGTTTCATCGAGATCCTCGATCTCAGGCCACCGTACCTCGTAGCGCTCAGGCTCTGGCAACGCGCCGTGCTCAATCAGTCGGTCCGCAAACATCCGAACTATGGGCTCTGCAAAGTCATGACGCCGATCACTGACCCGTTCGTCCCAGTTCTGTTTGTCCTGAGTAGAGGCCAGCTCCCCGCGTTCCGAACCTAACAGGATGCGTTGTGGAATCCCTGTAGCCCCTGCTATCAGAGCCATGAGCGACATAACCTGATTGTTGAAGTTGGAAACGTCCGAGCCTAGCGCCTCGACCTCAAAGCCACGAGCGGCTAGAGTACGGCGCATCTGGTGTGCGAACTCCTCAGCGCGTTCCTCTAGCTTGGTGATATCAGTCTGTTCAATCTTCAGATCCTTATCGATGTTGAAGACCAAGCCCTGGTTCACCCTAAGCCAGAATGCTTCGGACCCACCGCCAGTCACCTTCTCCAGATCGTCGAGCCAGTTCCACACCCGTTCCATCCGTGGGGTACCGTTGACCCGATCATCGATCATCCCGTCAGCGAGGTGAAGGATGCGCGTCCAGTGCACCGGCCTGCTGAAATGTTTCTTCGCTCCCGAGCGTTTGATCCTATACGTGAGAGGAAGACCGAAGCGAGGGTCATCGGAGCTATCAACCAGCGCTTCAACATCCACCTCCTCCTCTCCGTAGGGAGCTAGATAGAGAACGCTACTCGGATCCTTCAGCTTCGGAAGTTCCTGCTCCAGCTCACCCTCCGCACCGATAAGAACGACGGAGAAAACTCCCAGACCCGCGAGGATGTCGGCTCTTGACAAGACTGACCAAACGCTCAGCCTATCGTTGAGCTCGCCCCAAGCTTCCTCAAACGGTGTAGAAGTCTCTGGGTCTTCATCCTCAATGAGCTCAGCACCGCCCCGCCACGTGGCCTTCGGGTATGCCTCCACGATTCGAGCCGCGATACCATTACGCTTGTAGCGATCACGATAGTCCCCTGCAGCTAGCGTTCGCTGGTAGCCCAACGCCTGGTACAGATCACGAGACCCACCGAAGGTAAGCCCTGCCAACGAGGCTAGACCTGACCGGTTCGCCAGGTCCGATGCCAACGCGCGAATCTTGCCTATCACCGCAAGCTACCCATGAGCAACGTTCTTCGCGACACAGGACGACGAAGCTTGGTCCCAGCCGCGTATGCTCCGAGAAGAGCCAGAGGAACTGCCGAGTCAGAAGCCTGGATTCCAACGAGCCGACCAACCCGAGCTTCCATTTGGGTTAGACTCTCCTCAAACTCGCTCATGTCCACCTTGATCTTGACGGACAAATCTTTCACCACAACACCTCGAACTTAGGCTGACCATGATCTTCTGAAGCCATAAGCCCCACTGCGAGACCACAGACAACGTTCGCCACGTCGTCGTGCCCACCAGGAGCGTGATCGATGCTATCGCGTCCGCCTCGACCAACTCGCCTCTCCAACCCCACGAGCTGAGCAATCAACCGAGGATGATCCAGCAAGCGGATCTGCTTGGAATTGATCAAAGGCAATGAGTCACGATAGAGATCAGACTTGGCCTGAGGACAGATCTCATACTCAATCTTGTTCCGGCGGAACGGCTCTCGCACCCACTCTCCAGCAAAGCGATCGCCAAGCAAACTATCAACCCGATAGCGATGGAGTAGCCCACTCATCTCCTTGACAACAGACTCTGGGCTAAAGCGTGGTCGCCATTCACGCACCACGTCCACGATTACGTTGCCATTGTTCCGATGGCCAATTGCTAGCCCAAAGCTGTCCTTCCCACTGCCTCCAGCCGGATCACAGAACGCACTGTAGTCTGTCTTCTCGTTAGGCTTCACCTCGTGAACACCATTAGCCACACACGCATCAACAGCGTCGCGATTTGCGAAGGACTCAACGTCCGACCGAAATTGAGCATCATACTCAGTCGCAGCCGCAATGGGGTCCTCCTCACGTGCTCGCTCGATGGCCTCAGCGTTGAATAGAGGATTCAGCTCAAGGGTAGAGGCTTGCACAAGTACAACACCCTCTTCCGGCTCCTTCTCCTTCTCTTGACGTCGCCAAGCTTCGTACAAGATTCCACGCCGTGCGTATGGGGAACTCACCACGGCAAGAAGAGAGCCAGGGACTCGTGCCAATGCGGGTCTAACAGCCCGTACCAGCTCGATGTCAGGATTCGCTGAATCCTCTTGGGGAAGGAAAGCTGCTTCCTCAATGATGGCCAGCGCATAGCTACGACCACGAGGCGCTGCCTTGCTCGCTGTAATCACCTCGATCGTTACATCATGGCACAGGTCAACGCTCTCCCTTGACTCGCGCACGATCAGAGCCTCAAGCTTAGGATCTGCTCGAAGAAGGCCAATGATGTACAAGAAGGTAATGCGAGCTTGCTTTCGATCCGGTCCAAACACACCTACGTAGATGCGTTCACCAGGAGCATGCTGGTATTCCCCTAAGGAGACGCAGGCAGCGATGAGCGCAACGATCCGAGACTTACCAGACCCACGACCTGCGATCACGTAGAGTTCACGAGTGTCCTTCGTAACCCGTGAGAGGACACGTCGCCAGCCCTCCCAAGAGGGAGCCTTGAATTCAGAAAACGACTTCATGAACTCAAGAGGGAGCATCAAGGGGCTCTCCCGTTCTACTTGCCTGGGCTACCGCTTCCCGAGCTACCTGGATGGGATCAATGAGCTTAGCACGACGCTTAAGACCAAGATCGCTGAGGGCCTTCATCTCAATCACCAAGAACCGTGCGACATCAGTGTAGCTTTGGTAGCTCATCGCCAATGCCCTGCACGCACAAGCCACTGCCGCAATCTCCATTACCTTGTGTTCAGCGAACGAGACGTTGTCCTCACCACCCTTGTCAGCAACAAGGTTCGGAACGTAGTCATCGAGAAGACGAAGAACCCACCGATCACAGTGCCTCAGCGCGCGGCGTCGCCAATAGGTATTCCAAGGATTGCGAACAGCACTGACGTTTCCCCGAGGTGCACCTCTTGGGCGTCGAGGACCCGGCAAATACCTGCCGTCATTGCCCCGTTGCCGTGGTGTAGGGTCTTCCTGGGAAGCCTCGCCACTCGCGTCAGTTGTCACTGCAGCACCGCGATTTGTCTCCTGGTTTACCAAAGCCACAGTGAGTATACCGGGCGCATAGAGAGGAGGGCAACCCCGGAGAGTACCTCGCGATAGTCTCTTTTTATAGAGCTTCGCTGAGCGCCCCTGGCAGAAGTCTAGGGATTTACAGAATATCCCAGAAGGGTAAAAGAGCGCCTCTGGCAAAAGTCCAGTGTTCAGCCATTTTCGCATGCATCCCTGGCAAAAGTCCTTTGTTGACCCACAGGTGCAAGGAGCCCTCTGCAAAAGTCCTATGCCCTGCCAGGGGCGCTCGACCCCTTTAGGGAATATTTGCATGGGCCCTGGACTTTTGCCAGGGACGCTCTCCGACGCTCTGTCTAGGGAGAACCCCTCCCCCTACCGGTTCCCGAGCCTCGACAGCCGTAAGACGTTTTGTAACAGGCGGATACGCTCTTCTACAGCCTCAAGCTGCACCTTGAGTTTCTTGGACTCTTCACGTGCTTTCTTCAACTCGACGTAGGCCCGACTACCCTTGGACCTTGGCGGCATCTGCCATCCAATGACTGCGTTGCCCCTTCGCACGGTCTCGACACCTAACAACTTCTTGTACCTCTTGATGGTGGACCACGCAATTCCTGTGGTCTCAGCCGCCTCTTCTATCTCATGCAGAGGTCTCATGCCTGCCGAGAGAAACCGCATCAGGAACTGTCGTGCGTCCATTACTTTGGCCTCGATTGCCGTCTCCGCACCGCGTCCTGCAAGAGCTGCGACCCGTGCTCCTCCAGCCATTCTGAAAGCGATTCGTATCTCTCCACCGGATCCAACTCTTTCGCTGAAGCCACGAGATCCTCTACGTCCAGAATAGGGATCGGGATTCCTCGTCCTTCATTGCTTCCAAACTCATTGGGTATCACGGTCTGGACGTCGATGCCATCGAGCCATTCGCTCTTCGGAGAGTCGAACAGTAACAGTGCAGCGCCAGGTCCATAGTCGCAATCTTGGCACCCTGGGTAAACCTGAACCGTCAGGACCGTTCGCGTCTTGCCAATCCGGTAGGCTTCGCTGATGTCGGTCTGTCCACAGCCACACTCACACATCACATCTCTCCCTCTCCCTCTTCTTCTCTTTGCTTCTCTTTTGGCATTCGCCACCCAAGAACCCTCGCAGGGAATTCGTTGCTCATTGGGCTTTCAACCTTGAGCTTGTCCTTTGCTCGTCTAACAGATATCCAGCTGATGCCTTCCTCTTTGGCAAGTCTCTTTAGCTCATCAAGCTCAACCACAGCATCACCAGCAAGGGTGTCGCGGAGGAATTGTTCAGCGTCCATAACAGCAAAGTCTCTGCGAGCCTTTACTGTCTCACGGATCTGCTGCCAAATCTCTTCAGCCGAACGAGGATCCTCTAACGTTCGGCCTTCAATGCCCCAGACCACACGGCCTTCCGTGGGGTCCTGTTCCCAAGGCTCGATGCGAAAGCGCAGCGTTGGAGGCCGGCGTGCAAGGTAGTTGGCTTTGGATGAAATCAATAGTCTCCCAGGAGACTGTTGATTTCGCTCCGATGGGTCTGGGTAGACATGAAGGATTGATCGGCCAACGTTTCGAAAAGCAGCAGATCCTGATATGCTGTCTTCAATTCCACCTTCCGACGATTTCCGAGGATGCATAACACCCCATCCAACGATCTTCCCCTCACGGCAGACAGTCACAATAGGTGAGAGTGCGCGGCGTACTTCCGCCTCGCTGTTGGTAGACCACTGGCGTTTGCCTTCTCGATCGCCGAGATGCTCGAGCGTTGTTTCAAGGAACAAGGCCCCTGCCTTAAGATCCTTGACTTTTTCGAGGAGGGGTCCAGCATCGTCATCGAAGGCAATTGGAGAAGGAACAATGAGACCCCCGCGCATAGCTGGTGGCCCACTGACGAAGTTGACCATCTTTAGGTTTGCGCTGGCTGCTCTTAACCGTGCCTTTACACGAGGCTTCGAATCCTCAGTGACACAAACGAGCACTGCGATAGGTTTGCGCCACTTCTTGCCTTCACCTGGAAAAGGCTCGCCAGTACTCAAGCGAGCCATGATATCTGCGGACTGCATGCCCTTACCTGCATCCCCTGGACCAACCATCAGCTGGAATGCACTCTGGATTAGGCGGCCGCCAAAGAAGGTAACTAGTGGTTCGTCTGGAACCTCATCTGCTCTTTGGATGATGAGTTCCGGTTTAGGACGTTCACTATCGACCTGCTCGCGCGCCTTGCGTTTGATCCTTTCGTCAAGGACCGCTTTCTTGACCTTAGCTTCCAGCCGCTTGGCTTCAGCCTCTTTGGTTGTGTCAGTCAAGAAGTTGCTCCCTGATCTTACGTGCTATTTCATCGCTTACAAGGCCTTCTGCTAACCTGTCATCTAATAGAGCTTCCCCAATAGCTTGCTTGTGATCTGCCTCAGCTGCAGTATTGCTTGCAAAGGCACATCCCCAACGGCCGTCGCTCCCGACAAGGGCATTGTCTTTGTGCTTGTCGTGGCCCTCCGCTCGGCACCCAGGACATTGAAACTTGACGCCATAGCTACGATGCTTGGCTCCTGGTTGCTCCATCGCACGACGCAACAACTCCTCAGGTGGGGGACCTTCCCACTCTTCTTCCTCCAGGATATGACGTGGGAGATCAGTGTAAGGCTTCAACCAATCAGGCAGTACGACATCTTCCTCTAGAAGATGTTGTACCCATGCTTCTGGTAGCGCAGCTACACCTGAGATCCTTAGATTCCAGGCGTAGGGTTGACCATTGGGGTGGATCGAAGGGGGCATGACAACCTGCTGCATTGGCCCTCGTTGAACCTCACCAACGAGCTTACCTTGCCAATGGATCTTGGCTGGTAGATTAGGTTGCCAGTTTATATAAGAGTGCCATTTCCCGCTTCCTGTCACGACAGTGATAGGGAGCGGTCCAAGCTCATCAAACATCAGACGAGCTAAGGTCAGGTCATCGAAGTCAAGGACGACAACGCCGCTCACGGACCCACAGACGAGCCCCAGGTTGCCCCCCTCTCCAAGATGGCGACGAACCTCAGAGAGATTCTTCGTCATTTGCCAAGCAGAGCCAGCCGGTTTCTTAGACCGTGGAGCAAGTAGGACGACGGTCCAGCCTTGAGTAGAGATCGCGCGAAGGGTACGATCTAGGTCACGCACCCCCTGACTCGGTGTGCGTTAGCTCAAAGTAGGGATCCTTGTACACATAGAAGTTTCCATCAATCTCCCTGACTATCCAATCTCTAGGTCTGGCTTCTTGTTCATAGGAGTTGGGAACTCGGATGAAGCGCTCAGCTGGGGGGAGACGCATCCCACGCAATAGACCGTTGCACCAATCAGCTAGTATCTCTTGGTCTCGAGGGCCGTTGGTCATCTGGTGAGCCTCGACGATCAGAGGCTTGCGCTTGTAGATGGGCATCATTCTCCCCCCTCGTCTGTACCGTACTTCTTGAGGACCTGCCAACCCGTACCGTCTGGCCCTCGAATCTCCCATGGTTCAGGCGTGTGTTTTGGCATCACGCACCTGCTTGATAAGCGATGACGTCTTTGAGGGTGGTGATCTCCTCGGTGGTAATCTTAACGATCTTGAGGTAAGGCAGCCCCTTGCCTCGAATCTCGTTGAGGAGCACTTGAGCTTCTTCCAAGGTGCTTGGAACCTCATCACTCATCGTGTTTTCAACAAGGTCCTGGACGATGTCGTAGACATTGTTGGAGTTGGCGTCTACAACTGCGAACACTTCAATTTTCTTTCCCATTAGAACAACCTCAATTGCTTTGGTTTCGGTTTCGGTGGAGGAGCGTTGGCATCGTACCTCCAACTCCACAGTATGTTGTGGCAAGTAGGACACTCGCTTCGATCAGCGACCAGCCTGTTCCGAAGACGTTCAAGATATAGGTGGGCCTCCACTAGACATTGGCAGGCTGGACACCACTGCGTAACAGATGGCATTTTACTACATCCCTTGACGATCAAGTTCCTTCTCACGTAGTTCGACGGGATCAATAGCTCCATGCAAGGGGCAGTCTGACTCAGTCTTATGAGTGGTATCACAGGTGCACGGAGCGAGAACCTTGCCCTTCTTGAACCAATGAAACAGATTCGTGTCTACTC